>Ga0194133_10005558_pt1 | contig 16003 bp, 8 predicted proteins | sample TA2KigOf40mmetaG_FD_155448 | JGI IMG/M metagenome (GOLD analysis project Ga0194133, IMG submission 155448) | Freshwater microbial communities from Lake Tanganyika, Tanzania - TA2015055 Kigoma Offshore 40m | ecosystem: Environmental > Aquatic > Freshwater > Lake | place: Tanzania: Lake Tanganyika...
CAATTTATTGTGTATTGTCAACAACAATTGCGTCAACAAGCCCGAACCTATGCGGTGTATTCCTTGCAGGTGGATTTCAGGTTGGTGGCAACCTTGGATGAAGTCAACGCGACGACTTCCACGTTTTACACGACGCCGGGCAAATTTATAACTGCGGTGGAGACCGTGGTGACGGATATTGTCTTGGTGACCCAAATCGTCAAAAATGCGTCGGGCAACGGTGTGTTTTCCGATGTGTCGGGCACGGCGGGAACCATGCAGGGCTTCTCGACGGAAGTGTTGCCCGCGGTGACGGGTCCAAGTGGTCCCCGTGGTCCCACGGGTGAAACGGGCTATACGGGTCCCACGGGTGAAACGGGTCCTACGGGCCCTACGGGCCCGGATGGCACGGAGGGCGATCGCGGTTGTCGCGGTGTCACGGGTCCTACGGGTCCCACGGGTCCCACGGGTCCCACGGGTCCCACTGGTGTCATGGGTGCCACGGGTCCGCGAGGTTCCACGGGTACAGATGCGGGTGCAACGGGTCCCACCGGTCCGCGTGGTCCCACGGGTTGGGAGGGAGTTCGTGGTGCCACGGGAGTCTTGGGAAACGAAGGGGTGCGCGGTAATTCGGGTGTCCAAGGCACCACGGGCTACCGCGGTAAATCCGGTACAGAAGGTCCCACGGGGACAAGAGGTGACATTGGTACACTGGGCTCGGCCAGTTCGATGACAGGTACTGTCGGTCCCACGGGCGTCCAAGGGGTGCAAGGTCCCACGGGCAATGTGGGAAGTCGTGGAAGCACGGGCGAACAAGGACTCGATGGCAACACGGGTGCCCATGGTTGTGAAGGACCCACGGGCATCATAGGAGCCTCCGGAGAAACGGGCATGGACGGGAACACGGGCGACGCGGGTCCCACCGGAGAACAAGGTCCTGTTGGTCCCATGGGCATAGAGGGTCCCGAAGGCATAATGGGTGATACAGGTGTTGTAGGTGAAATGGGTGACACGGGTGACACGGGTGATACAGGTCCAACGGGTGACACGGGTGTGACAGGCGACGAGGGTCCCACGGGTCCCACCGGCGATTATGGTAACACGGGATGCGAGGGCGTAACGGGTCCCACGGGTATAACCGGATACATGTCCACGGAATGGGGCAATACAGGAACCGAAGGATGGACGGGCCAACAAGGTCCCACCGGTACAGACGGATGGCAAGGTGTCACGGGGTCCCAAGGAGACGAAGGATGCACTGGCGCCCGAGGTCCCACGGGTCTTATAGGTTCCACCGGAACCTCCGGAGATGATGGTTGTGAGGGTGCCACCGGCAACCGTGGTGTACAGGGAGCCACGGGCACACCCGGTGCGCAAGGCACAATGGGCGCGACGGGTGTACAAGGTGTACAAGGTACCACGGGTGCACGAGGTGATGCAGGGGTAGAAGGAGCCACCGGTGTACAAGGTGTGCAAGGTACCACAGGAGTACAAGGTACACAAGGCACTACCGGTGCAAGGGGCGACGAGGGCACCCAAGGTGGGCAAGGTGTCACTGGCGACCAAGGAGCAACGGGAAATGCATCCAATGTATTGGGTGCCACGGGTGCAACCGGTCCAACGGGTCCCACGGGTTGCCAAGGGCATGGGGGTCCCACGGGTATCACCGGCCAAATAGGCAACACTGGATCGAATGGTGTGACAGGAGATGTGGGTACCACAGGCATCACGGGTTTCACGGGTATTCAAGGTACCACTGGCGCAGTGGGCGACATGGGTGTACGTGGTCCCACGGGATACACGGGTCCCACGGGCATCCAAGGGGGAGAAGGTTCGACGGGTCCCACAGGATACACGGGTAATACGGGTGATCGAGGATCGCAAGGTGTCTTGGGTGTGACGGGTCCCACGGGTTGCACAGGTCGCACGGGTCCCACCGGTCCCACCGGTCCAACGGGGGTTGAAGGCTCACGAGGCACCATCGGAAACACGGGTGCGCGTGGTGTCACGGGTGATGTGGGAGACACGGGCGACATAGGTCCCACGGGAGAAACGGGAGTCACCGGCGACGAGGGGGTGACGGGATGCACGGGCGACACGGGCCCCGATGGAGACATTGGTGTGACGGGAGACATGGGACCCACGGGTCCCACGGGTGTGGAGGGGTTCAATGGATTTGACACGTATGAGGGCGCCACGGGGGCCAGTGGTGTCACGGGTGTGGCCATGGATGTGGGTGTCACGGGCACGATGGGAACCCAAGGTGTCCAAGGTGTACTTGGTGTAACTGGCGTCATGGGTACCATGGGCACTACGGGCACGAGGGGAGATGAAGGTGTGCAAGGCAACACGGGTCCCACGGGAATCACGGGTCCCACCGGTATGATGGGCACCACGGGTGATCAAGGCGTTTTGGGAAATACCGGCGCGACCGGTGCACTCGGTGCCACCGGAAGTCTGGGTGTGCAAGGAGTGCAAGGTGCGACGGGCACGCTGGGGTCACAAGGCACGACGGGAACATGGGGTGCGACGGGCATCACAGGTCCCACCGGTATTGTGGGTTGCGATGGTACCCAAGGAAATTCGGGTACGACAGGTCCCACGGGTGTCACCGGAATCACAGGTGTACGAGGTTGCACGGGATCAACGGGTCCCACGGGATACACAGGAAACACGGGTTCCTTTGGTTCCGATGGAAAGACAGGGGTGACGGGTCGCACGGGTCCCACCGGAGCCACGGGTCCCACGGGCGCCGAAGGCGCCACGGGAGTGCAAGGTACCACGGGTGTTCAAGGAGCCACGGGGGCCACCGGAGTCATGGGTGTCACAGGATGCGATGGTGTGACGGGGGTCCAAGGCAACACGGGGGTCACCGGTCCCACTGGTATAGAGGGTCCCACAGGTGTCACGGGTGTGGACAACGGAACGGGTTACACCGGCGAAACGGGTTGTACGGGAGTTACCGGTGTCACCGGTCCAGCAGGTCCCACGGGCGTCATTGGAGTCACAGGTGATGAGGGTGTTACTGGTGATACAGGTGATACGGGTCCTACCGGATGCGATGGCGTTATAGGCAACACGGGTGTTACAGGTGTCACGGGTCCAACGGGTTCCCATGGGGTAGAAGGCAATACGGGTGTCACGGGCCCCATCGGTGTGACGGGCGATATCGGTGTCACCGGCGTCGTTGGCGTCCAAGGTGTCACGGGTGATCAAGGCGTCCAAGGCAACACAGGCGCCACCGGTGCCACGGGTCCCACAGGTCCCACGGGTCCCACGGGCCACCAAGGAAACACCGGCACACGCGGTGTCACCGGCGTACAAGGAAACACGGGTGATACAGGATCCAATGGTATCGATGGGTTTATAGGAAACACCGGGGTGACAGGTTGTACGGGTCCCACGGGCATTCGTGGTGTAACCGGTGTGCAAGGCAATACGGGGGTGACGGGCTGTACGGGCCCTACGGGCCCCACGGGTGCACGAGGAACAACAGGGTCGAATAGTGATATGGGTACTACGGGTGTCACGGGTCCCACCGGTCCCACCGGCGTTGATGGTGTCCAGGGCAATACAGGGGCGACTGGTTGCACGGGAGTCACGGGTCCCACGGGTCCCACAGGAGAAACCGGCGTCATGGGTGTCACAGGAGTCACGGGTGTCACAGGATCCGATGCCAATTTGGGTAACACGGGTGTAACCGGACCCACGGGACCCACCGGATGCGAAGGCGTCACCGGAGACCAAGGAGTCACGGGTGTCCATGCCGTTGAATCGGTGACAGGAACCACGGGCGCCAACCCCGATACGGGATGCACCGGTGTCACCGGAACAATCGGTGTCACTGGAACAATTGGTGTACAAGGCCCCACCGGAGTCACGGGTTGTACTGGTCCTACAGGTACCATGCCCACGGGTCCCACTGGTATCACGGGTGTTACCGGTGTTACAGGAGTAACAGGAACCATGGGTGTGGAAGGCAACACAGGTCCCACGGGATGCCATCCCAATGACGGTCCAACAGGTGACCAAGGTGTCACCGGGGCACAAGGAGTCACGGGAGACCTCGGTGTGCAAGGCAACACGGGTTGCACGGGTGTTACGGGTCCAACCGGTCCCACGGGTGTCCTTGGCGTACAAGGCGTCACAGGTACCACGGGCCCCACCGGCCATACGGGTCCTACAGGTCCCACGGGTCAAACCGGCCCCACGGGTATCACCGGTGCGACAGGTTTGGGGGGTCCCACGGGTGTCAGCGGAGCCACGGCGACGTCCAATACGTTACCATCTCTCGTAAGCTTCGAAGATCCCATGCGTTACAGTCGTCAAACCCTGTCGAAAGCTCTCGCCCAAAACGGTTACATTACCGACAGTTTGGTGGACGTAGTGGCGTATACCCAGGGCTACACGACCAACGATTTGGTGTATACCTTCGGCAAGGGTCGCGACACTACGGTGGTGGCCTGGGGAGGCAACGCTTCCACGTATGGTACGACGACGACGCGTGGTTTGGGAGCCGTGTCCACCTGGTCCGACCTCACGAATACCAGCGCCACGGCGGTTCCCGGTCGCGTATTCTGGGATGGCACGAAATGGATCGCCACCCGCGGCGACACGAATGATTTGTTGTATTCGTATGATGACACGGCCCACGCGAATTTCACCGTCGTCGATGTCTCCAACACGACGTTGTGTTCGATTGCCACGGATGGTACATTGTACGTGGGCATTGGCAAGGGCGGTCTCTATTATGGCTACGATGGATTGACGTGGACGGTGGCCTCCTCGTCACTCATCAACAATGGATCGACGCCCCAAATCGGCAAAGTCTTGTGGAATGGCAAGATATGGGTGGCCGTGGGCAATGGATCCTCGTATGCGATTGCCTATAGTACGACCGGCAAATCGTGGACGGGCGTGGCCAATTCGAAGACCCTGTTCGACACATCAGGAGGCTGCATCGATGTGGCCTGGAATGGCACCACATTTGTGGCCGTCGGTGGCAATTCCAATGGATATTTGGTGGCGATCAGTACGGATGGTATCACCTGGACAAATACCACGGGCGGCAACCCCTATTTGCTCACCAATGTCAATTTCACGCCGACTTCCTCGCAGTACACCATCACGTATCCCTTGCCCGGCAAACAGTATACGTCGTTTTCGTTGAACACATCCACGCCTGGCGCGGTAACCCCCACACTGCAAATCTACAACAAATCCGCGACGTATAACTACGCCACCCAAGGATTCACCTTGGTGGGCACATCGACCATGTTTAACGATCCCACCCGTGGATATGTATTCAGTTTTAACGGTTCCAGTTATTATTTCTTGGCAACGAGTCCCATTCGTTCGGTCATGTCGTGGTGTTTCTGGATTTACTACGAAAACCAAACCAGTCAATGTATGGTGAACAGTACTTGGTCGCCATGGTATTACGACGCCTCGGGATTCATGAACTATAATTTCTATTTCACCGGCCACGGTCCCATTTTAAGAGAAAGCACCCAAAAAACCAACAATACCTGGCATCATTACGCCATCACCATTGATTCCACGTCGGTGATAATGTATGTGGATGGTGTCGCCGATGCTTCCGGATCCACGTCGGCGTTCTTCGGTGCTAATCAGTGGCCACGTGTCGATCCCACCAATCCCACCCCCGTAAATTATGGGTTCGCCTTCGGAGGAAGTGGTAACAGCAGCAATGCCAATTTAACGGCTCCCGATCCCGTGGGCGCCACCAATTTTACGGGATACTTGGATGATTTCCGTTTGTTTTATTCTTCGTTGACTTCCACCCAAGTGCAAGATATTTACAATGGAACCGACGTCAATTACACGGATTCGTTGGCGGCGACACAAACTTCGTTTGTTCGTACTGGATTAAGTCCGTCGTCACAATATAATGTCACTTTATCGGGTGTAAATGCAGATAGTTCTACGACGTCTTTATTTTCGGGATCGGTGACAACCACTGCATAAAAAACAAAAACAAAATGAAAAAACAAAATCAAAATCATACATTGAAAAAAAAACAAATTTTTTGGTTTCAAAAAAAAAAATACAATGTATGATTTAAAAAAAAAACAAATAAAATCAAAGGAAACAAAAACACAATTTCTTTTTTTTTTAAGGGAAAACTTAAAACACAAAACAATACATTTTTTTTTCTGAAAATACATTTTTTTGAAAATAAAACATGTCCACATCATTCAATACCTATGAAAAAACCACGTCCGTGGATTGGAATGGACAATGTTTTGTGGTAACCGTTCGTAATGAAGTGGGCGCCAATTTGTATTCCTATGCATACAGTTATGATGGCATCACTTGGACCAACGCCATTTTACCCTCGGGCAACATTCCCATTCAAAATCCATTTGTCACCAAATGGATGGGCGACAAATTTGTCGTTGCAGGCAATGTACAAGCCAATGGATCCGTCACAGGAAACACCTCGGCTTTGGTCCCCATTTATAATGGCAACACCGTCTTGGCTCCTTTGGCAGGTCCCACTTCCACTCTCGTCTACGATGTCGACGCCAATTTAGAATACCAACATCAATTGGTGTTTCCTCGTTCGACGGCTCTTGCGTTTGGAGGCGTCCTGGCCGATACCACCAAAATCGCGTATTCGAACGACCAAGGCACCACGTGGACCGCCTCCTCCAATTCCAATACGGTATTCTCCACCAGTTGCAATGCCGCCGTGTGGAATGGTCGTCGTTGGGTCGCCGGCGGAACGGGTGCAGGCAACACTCTCGCCACCAGCGAAGACGGGGGCGCCACCTGGACAGGTCGTGGCATCAACATTTTTTCGACGGCTTGCCATGGCATCGATTGGTCCGATACGTTGGGTCTTTTTGTCGCGGTGGGCAGTGGCGGCAATGTGTTCGCCACCAGTCAAGATGGTGTCTATTGGTTGGGCACAACCGCCTTTTCGGGATTATTCACGGTGGGCAAAGACGTCAAATGGAATGGCAGCATGTGGGTGGCGGCGGGCACGCCCGCCTCGGGCGGTAACAACAAAACCTTGGCTTATAGTTACGACGGTGTCACCTGGTACACCCCCACCCAAGCGGATCTCTTTAGTACAAGTGCCAACAAAGTCGCCTGGAATGGTAGTCTATGGTACGCGGTGGGAGAAGATGCCACCACCGTCAATTATGCCACCAGCCAAGATGGCGTCAATTGGACCATGGCCACCGATGCCAGTTTGTCGTCGTTCACCATGTCGAGCGTCTTTGCCGATTCCGAATCCGTGATATTCTCCACCACGGAATCGTATGCTGTCTTGCCCCAGGGCACCGAAGGTGCCCAACTCGTCAAAACCGATGTGAGTTGCAATGCGGCTCTCAACGTGAAAACCAATTATTTGTTGGCGGGCAACAACGGCAACGTTGCCGTGGCGAATGGCTTCAATGGCACCACCGCCAATGCCACCGTAAGCGGCATCACCTCCATCACGGGTCTCGCCTGGAATACTCCCTACCGTGGCATCCCCAGCATTCGTCCGTTGACCGTGGCTTGTGGCCAAGGCACCTATTCGTTGGCCACCAGTGTCGACGGCGTCAATTGGACCGGCATCCATTCGGGCATTTTTACAACCCGTGCCAACAAAGCCGTGTGGAATGGCACATTGTGGGTGGCCGTGGGTGCCGGTGTCGCGTGGGCGGCCTCCAGTTACGATGGCATCGTGTGGACGCCTCGGGATTCGTCCATTTTCACCGAAGCCTACGATGTGGCCTGGAACGGTTCTATATTTGTCGCCGTGGGCACGGGGGGCAACACGATTGCCACCAGCGCCAATGGCATTTCTTGGAATGCCTTGCCCGGTAGCACCGCGATTTTCTCAACGGCGGCCTCTTCCGTGGATTGGACGGGCGCCACCTGGATGGTCTACGGTTCGGGCGGCAATACGTCCGCCATGACGCAAACACCCGCCATCACCAATTCGTGGGTGGCCACCAACAATTTGGCCATCACCGACGCCTCCAGTGCTCTCGCGTTGGGATCTTATACCGCCACGTCTTCCTCCAACCAAGTATCTTTTGCGGCGGACAATGCCTTCGATGGCCAATTCCATGCCAGCATCACCGAATGGTATTCGGGCGCGGGCACATATACGGCTTCCACGGGTGTCTATGCGGGGTTAGAATCCACTACGTATGGTCCAAATGCAGACACAGTGACGGGCGAATGGCTGCAAGTCCAAGTCGCCGCCTCCGTCGTCGTTAAATATTATTATGTGGTGTTCCGTCTCGCCTCCACGACGACGATTCCCCAACAATGGAAATTGCTCGGGTCCACCGATGGCACCGCCTGGAATTTGGTCGACTCGTTCACCAATACGGCGGCATCGTATCCCAACAACACGTGGAAATATCCCTTTGTCGCCTTCCCCATGAATGTCTACACGAATACCGCCTCCTACAATTATTATCGTTTGGTGTTTCCCCAAACGTATGGTGGGACGTATGTCTCCGTCGCCGATTTCAGTTTGTTCCTCGAAAATGGCGCGTCGAAAACTCTCGACACGAAAATCAAACCCATCGTTTTGAAGAACGCCGTGCTTCATCCCACCCAATTGTTGAGTGTCGATGGCACCAAATTGAACATCTACCAAATGACCGATTTGTCGGGCAACGCCATTCGCAATTTGTACATCAATGGACAATACGTCAACAATGTCGTCTACAATGCCGGGGGCAATTTGGTGACTTGTTCCACGTTTGATGGCTACAATCACGTCGTGGGCAGCAGTGGCGGCAACATCTCCATTATCACCAACGACAACTCCACCACGTCTCTCAATTTTGATGGTTCGTACAATGGTACAACGATCAATACGGGGGGACTGACGGCCATCTATGGGGCGGCGTTCAATCGGAAATTTGTGGTGTTGGGGGGTACGGGCGGCAATGTCATCACGTATAACACGTTCTTGAATGGAGATACCCCGACGTGGTTGCCCACCAATGCCAACAATTTGTTCACCCAAGTCAATGGATTGGCTTCCAATTCGGGATATGGATTTGTAACTCCACCCAATACATTGTATTTGCGAAATACGGACAAATTGAGTTTGGTGAGTCCGAAGGCATTCAATCCTGCCGTGACACCCGAAACCAGCATTTCATTTGCACAATATCCTATTTCATAAACAAAAAACACACACACACACACACAAAAATTGAAACAGAAAATAGAAACGGACAAAAAAAATGAAATTTTATAGAGATTGATGGATGAATAGTAGTAATTCAATCTCTATAAAAAAAAAGAAAGACGGAATATGTTTTCTTTCTTTCTCTCTATTTTGTAAGTTCACATTAAGAAAAATAACAACAAAACATACAAATAAAACGACAAAAAAAAAATATATACAAAAAACCCCAAATAAAAAACAAATTATGTCGATTGCCACATTAAAACGCAAAACCGCCGCGAAATACAATGTGCTCAGTTTCAATCAAGAAAAGGGATTCTCTCTGAATGGTGCATTTCGGGGCCAAGGATATATCGGTCAATCCACCCAATCTCGCACTCTCGTCCGTAGTTTGGCGAAAGGTCCCACGTTACGCGGCCATGGTGGATGCTGCGGTACCTATAATATCGTCGACATCAAACCCACCGAATTGCAATGTTTAGATGATCCCACCGTCGTGCGTCCGTCGTCTCTCAATAACCAAGGCATGATCTTCAGCAAATACCGGTGGATACGACGTCCTCAACCCTATACTACCGTCAAACGCAACGGTGCCGAACATGCTATGAATTCACAGTCATCCTACATTGAGACTTTAGTGAAGAATCAATTGAATGCCAGCGAGGATCCCACCTCTCCTTGTTATCCTCAAGAAGCATGCAAAATACCATGTCGTCCCATTGGTGCGGGATCGTTTCGTACGATTGTTCCCGTTTATAAGACGGTCATACGTCCCGAGAAAACGGGGGCGATTTCGCATGCGGAATATTTGCGCAAAATCAACAAGGCATGTGGTCTCATGGAAACCGAATTTAAAATCGTGAATCCCAGTCAAAATACTCCCTTTGCATGCAATTCGAATACGGTCGAATAAATATAAAAAGGTGATGATGTCGTATTTGTAATTAAAGAAAAAACACAAAAAACGTCAAAATACAAAAACAAAAATACAAAATGAATTGTGAGAAAGAAAAAGAAAACACAACCACGTTGGAACAACAAGAACAAGCCTATTTGGCGACATTAAACGAACGCGAACGTCAAGGATACGAAATTGCACGTTCCCATTTGGGTATGTCGTTTTCATTGTACAAAAGCAATGGTTTTCTTGCTTGGAAAAAAGAACAACAGCAACAACAACAACAACTCAAATAGAGAAAACATCCTTTTTTGTTTGTTTGTTTGTAAAAATAACATTGGTTTTTTAAAAAATACACTTTTTTTTTTACAAACAAAAAATATACAAAAAATATACATAGAAGATTTATACATCCGACGACGCCGACGACGACTCCATCATGAGGAGTTTCTTGTATTCTGCATAACTCATTTTTTTGGCTTTAAATTCCGAATGTCCGGAAGCCAATGTTTTCATTTCGGCACCCGGTTCGACACCATTCAATGGATTCACCTTACGCGGTGTCTGTAAGACGGAAAAATTCGCCAATTTCCCTTGATGTTTGAAACGATTCACTGTTTTCTTTTTCGTTTGTTGTTGTTGTTGTTGTTGTTGTTCATTTTTTTCCTTTTGTTCCTTGGCTTCCTTTTCTTTTTCCGTCGTACTTTGAGGCAAGGGTTTGTTTTTATTAATGGGTTTCAAAAACGGCGCATTCTTTTTCCAATCCATATTGACTTTGGGTTTTTCGTCGGCCACACGTTTGGTGTCATAGGCATCAATGACTTCCATCAATTTGGAGGTTTTGCCGTCGGGCAACGTCGATGAATCATGGAAGAAATCCAAACAACGAAAACGCGTCACATATTTCATGGCCGCCGCATTCAAAATGGCATAGGGCACCATTTGTTGATCCGAATAATACAGGAACGCCGTTTGAAAGACATCGAAATACAGGATGATGTTGCCCCGGGGTGTCGATTCCATCAAAATACGACGACGCCACGCCTTTTCCAATTCATTGTTGGGATCTTCCATGATTTCGCTCACTTTCTCTCGATCATACAAAATAGAATCCACGTTTTCATTCCAATTGGGTGGTGGTGGTGGTTTCTTTGTATTGTTGTCGTTGTCGTTGGTTTCGGCGTCAAACAATTTCAAAAAAGATTGTTGTGCCTTTTCCACGTATATATCCGTGTCGGATTTTGTTGGGGGCTGTTCTTCTTTTGTTTCTTTGTTTTCTATTTGTTTTTTGAAAAAATGAAAAAAAGGAAAAGACGTCGTCATCCATGTCCACAACGGATACAACCAAAGAGTTATGAATTGCCAGAAACGAAAAGAAATAATGTACATGATTTCGTGTTTTTGGGTTTTGTTCATCAACTTGTTTGTAAGTTTTTATTCACTTGGTTGGTGAATAAAAAATTAATTTATGATTTTGGTTACAATCATTAAAAAAAAATGTTTATATAGTTTCGTTTGTCGACTGCTGCTGAGCACGTTGAACTTCCTCTCGTCGTAAAGCAAACAAATCATTCATTTCCTTGGTCAAAAACGGCACTTCAATTCTCTCATACGATTTCAAATAATTGTCGGGATGCATACACACCAAATACAATCCCGTGACCGTTTTGCCGTATTTCTCCTCGAGGATTTTCTTATACGTATTCAGTTGCAACGCATAATGCCAAAAATTGGTGTCGGGCATGTTCTTAATGCACTCCTTGTTGGCCGTTTTGCCCCCGAAATTGTCCTCGTATTTGATTTCCTTGCACCGTTTCCAATCATAAATTTGGATGGTCCCATCCGGATTCTCAAAGACCATATCGATGGATCCCGAGAGCTTCAATTCCTCGTAATAAATCATCCATTCCGTACGGTAGGGTTTCAATTCCGGAAAATCGCGCACAAATTGCAAGAAATATTGGTATTCGATGCTGTCATTCTGTCGCGGCATCTCGTTCCAATAACACTCAATGTCGTAGTGCATTTGGGTACCCGAACCGGCGGCTTGGTCGCGATTCTTGTCCCACGACGCCAGAATTTCCTCACGCGTCATACCATAATATTTGTAGGAGGGATCGCGTTTGTAATTGTTGCTGCGCAGAATCTTGTCCACGACGGCATCCGCGTCGAAATGGGAAAAATGACTGTGATTCCAAGTGGTCACCGACGTATAACCACCCTCGCCATGCACCGTATAAATATGGGGACCTTCGTCAAATTCGATAAAGGGATCGCGTTCATGGGCATGTTTGGTGGCCAGAAACGTGGGAATGATTTTTTCGGTCATGTTTGTTTTGGTTTTTGTTTTGTTGTTTTGTTATTTATTTTAACAAAATTTCAAGTTTGTTTAAAACAAATAACAAAAAGATGTTTTTAAATGGATTAATTTGTTAGATTTTTTAAAATTTCATCTACGATATGATATGTGGCTTATATCTCAGTAGGTGATTCAGCTTTTATTGTGTTAATTATTGTTTCCACTTCACCACCGGGTAAATATACTAAATTTATATCATTGTCATTATAATCTTTAATTAATTGTTTTTGATCACTTAAAAAATGCCAATATGAAAAAGTGTTAATATCAGATAAATTGGTTAATTCATTATTTTGCAAAGCTTTGTATTTGTTATTTTGAAACTCAAATATATAATCAGCCAATGGTTTATTGCTATCGTTTTTTTGGACGTTTTCAATTGAACTGAATGGTATCGCTCCAGCTGGCACGAAAGCATATCTTGTTAAATCTTGAATGACATTAACATTAACATTTTTATCAATTAATAATTTCTTAATATTTAATGCAGTATCTTTAACGCAATAATCGCCAGCCAGACCTACAACATATATATCAGAATTGTCTTGTATTTGTTGAGTCCATAAATATTTATTAAAATACTTTTCATGTGAATTATCGTTAGCATCAAATACATCTTTTTCTATACTTTTTGAAATATATTCTGTTTTCAACGATGAACCTCCTGTTTTATCAGAACATGACCCATTCTGACAGCATGTTGCAACTTGGCGTTTCTTCAAATATTCAGGGTCGTTATATTGCGCTGCCCCAAAAGAATCGGTGTTTTGATGAAACCCCTTAAAAATTACATCTGCTGGGATAGTGCCCTCCCATAAACATCTAGTTTCAGTACATGTTACTTTTTGTTTAATTTCTTCAACAATATCTGCACCTAAAGAATTAAATGTGCAATGTGGAGGAAATAACCCAAAAGAACAATGTTCTGGATGATGCCAGTCTCGTGTTAAAATTATTTTACTTAAATTGGATTTATTTTCATCGACCCATTTATTAATTTTATCAATGCAATTTTTACCGCCAGTTACAGAAAACGCGCCAATGCCACCTGGTCCAGTTAAACCGGATACAGGACGATCAACAAAATCATTTTGCATATCAACAACAACTAATACACTATTTGGTTTAACATTTATAGGCGTAATGCTTCCGTGTTCTTTTCCATATTTCACAGTGTAATACGTGGCAAACTGGTTGGGGTCTTCTGCTTCAATTAAACTTGAATTGCTTAAACCACCGCGCATTTTGCGATTTGCCCAACGTCTCGTCATTCTTCTGTTCTTCCGATTTCTATTTCGTCTGGAAATACCTCCACGACGTCTATTTCTTCTTGAATATGCCATTGTTTTTGTCTAAATGAAGTTCTTTTTTTAATTATATATTTTAAAAAAGTGCAAAATCTTGATTTCTTTTTGAAAAAAAAATGATTAAAATTATATATATTCACCATACAAAAAAATGATACACAAAAATACAAAAATCAATCAATCAAAATCCACCACCATCATCCGGATGTTTTCTTCCAAACGAGGCAATAACCATCGCCGGATTTCGGACACTCGTTTCTCCATACTCACCCGCGATCCATTGATCTTAATCATATAACGCAGCATGCGTTCCTCCCGTTCTTCTTCCTCTCGTTTTGCATACCAATCTTCTTGTTCTTGTTCTTGTTCTTCCACAACGTCCATCATTTCCGCATTCAATTGATTTGAATTTGGATTTGAATTTGGATTTGAATTTGAATTAGGGTTTTGGTTTTGATCTGATTTCAGATTCTCCTTTCTCCCCTTTCTTTCCTTTTCCTTTTGTTCCTCCCGTTTTTGCCATTGTAGAAATTCGCGCAATAACATTTGGGATATGCGTATCACCAATGTTTCCAATTGTTTGTTTTCTAGGATACACCATGTCGGTTCCGGCAATGTATCCCCCATCGTGGAATACACATACAACGTATTGGGACGTTGTGCAAAGGCTCGCAAGGGTCGTATTCCCGTGAAATGGGCCGGAATGGGAACCGCGGGTGAATATTCTTCTACGGTGGTTGTGGTTGATCTTGATGATGTTCTGTTTACAGTGGTTGTTTGTTGACCCATCATCGAAAAAGAGGGGGTCGTCGTTTTATTCCAAAATCCAGGGGTGACTACATCTCGTCCCTCACGACGACGTTGGAAGGCCGTTTCGAATGCCGTCGACATTTTCCATTGGTCGAACAATTGCATGTTCATTTCGATGGTGGCTTTGATGCCTTCCGTCAAATCGCGTTCAAAGACCACATGCAACATGGCTTCGTCAATCACCAAATCGTGCATCCATGCATCAAACGACACACTGGGTTGTTGTGTCACCAACCATTCCGTCAATTGTTGTCGTTGTCGTCGACTGACTATCTCCCGCAACCGTTTGGTTTCCTTTTCGGTGCGAACCAGTCTCTCCGATAAGTTTTGCACCAATTTGAACATTTCCAAGGCGGAAGGTACTTTGTTGCCGTGTTCGTCCATTTGTGGGGGTTGATAAAATGATGAGGATGATGATGTTCCTGTTGTCAACCGTTTCTTGGATTGAAAGAAAAAACGACAACAATGCAAATGTTTGTCGTAATCGCGTCGAGATTGCCACGAATGTTTGCAGAATTCGCAGAAAAGATTTTCCACCGTGGTTACAGCAGTAGCAACAGCAGCAGCAGTTGTTGTCGATGGAATTAAATTATGATGCTGCCACGAGCATTTACCACTTTCATCATTTGCATCTTCATTATCTTTGTCTTCATCCTTCTCCTTCGGCTTCGCCTTTGGATCAAACATGTATTGTATTGTTAATGAGTGCGGATGAAAAGGATATTATAATACAAACAAATAAATGCAAACAGGATTTGAAATTGAATGGAATGGAATTGAGACACACATAACTTGGGGTTTAATTAAGTTTTTTGTTTTTGTTTGTTTGTTCGTTTTTGTTTGTTGAATGAAAAAAAAAAAAAAAAAAAAAAGAAAAACAAAAAGAAAAACAGTAGCAAACAATACAAAAAAAAACAACAAACAACGAACCAAACAACGAACCAAACAACCAAACATGCAAAAACAACACATGGATCCTTTGTTTATGGAACCCAAAGTCCACCAATATGGAGGTCACATGGTGATGACAAACGTGTCGCGCTCTCGCAAAACAAAATTAATCAACATTGACACACGTTTCCGTGAAAACATCACACAAGTAACAAGCATGCGCGACATTCAAATTACCTTATCGGAACGCATCAACAATGTGCACACCATATGGATCGAGAGCATGGAATTTCCCCTCGTCATTGAAAATTTCTCGGCGGCCATTGGCAATACTTCGTTTTGGCTCGCTTTGAAATACACCGATCCAAATCCAAATTATACCCATAGTTTCAATGGTCCCTTATACAAATATACCATTCCCGATGGCCAATACACATCTCTAGCGAATTTGGTGACTGCCATCAACGCTGCCCTGACCGATCGATATGCCCATGGGATTGCGGTGGAAATCGATACCGCGACGGGTCGCATCAAATTTGTCACGGACGATCATTACGAGGTGACGGCACTCCATTTCGGGGACG
>Ga0194133_10005560_pt1 | contig 15998 bp, 12 predicted proteins | sample TA2KigOf40mmetaG_FD_155448 | JGI IMG/M metagenome (GOLD analysis project Ga0194133, IMG submission 155448) | Freshwater microbial communities from Lake Tanganyika, Tanzania - TA2015055 Kigoma Offshore 40m | ecosystem: Environmental > Aquatic > Freshwater > Lake | place: Tanzania: Lake...
GAGCAATCAATCATTACTGCATTACTTCATGATGTAGTCGAAGATACTGAAATTTCGCTTCATGAGATAAGTGATATTTTTGGATATGATATAGCTTATTTGGTTGATGGCGTTACCAAGCTCGGAAAAATCGATTTATCCAATACTTCGGAGAATGAAAGATTAGCCGAGAATTTTCGTAAACTTGCCTTGGCCATGTCGCAAGATATTAGAGTTTTGTTGATTAAATTGGCTGATCGGCTTCACAATATGAGAACTATTCACCATGTTCCATCGCGTGAGAAAAAAATTAAAAAAGCTCAAGAAAGTCTTGAAATATATGCTCCCCTTGCTGGACGAATTGGTTTAAACAAAATTAAAGATGAAATTCAAGAATTAGCATTTGAAGTAATTGACTCTAAAGCTCGACTTCAAATTGTTGATAAATTAACTGAAATTCGTGAAAAAAATAAAGATTTGGTTGATAAAATTCTTCAACAATTAAATTTAATATTCGAACAAGAAGACTTTAGCTGTGAAATTAGTGGTCGTGAAAAAAAGCCTTATTCGATTTGGTTAAAAATGAAAAGACAAAATATCGGGTTTCACAATCTTCATGATATTATGGCTTTTCGTATTGTAGTAAAAAATATTACTGAATGTTATCGCGCTCTTGGTGTTATAAATTCAAATTTTAATATGATTCCGGGTACTTTTAAGGATTACATTAGTACGCCCAAAGAAAATGGTTATCAATCATTACATCTGGCGATTCTTGGACCATTCAACAAAAAGATCGAAATCCAAATTCGTGACCACGCCATGAATGAAGTTTCAGAGTTAGGAGTTGCGGCGCATTGGAACTACAAAGAAAAAATATCTAAAAAAACCAAAAATAAAATTCCAGCTTTAGATGGCGAAAGTAATCAATATCGTTGGATTAGGGAATTGATAAGTTTATTTGAGAATTCTGAAAGCGCTAGCGAGGTTCTGAAGAATAATAAATTATCAATGCATAGTGATGAAGTTTTTTGTTTTACACCAAATGGCGATATTTTTAACTTACCAATTGGGGCCACCGTCCTTGATTTTGCTTACGCTGTTCATTCTGAGGTGGGTAATAATTGTATTTCTGCAAAAGTTAATGGCGTAATTGCTCCATTACGCCAAAGGCTTGAGAATGGTGACCAAATTGAAATAATAACTACAAAAAATTCAAAACCATCACCTAACTGGCTTCAATTCGTCACTACTTCAAAAGCAAAAACGGCAATTCGTCACTTTATTCGTAATGAGAAATACAATGAATATAGTGCGCTGGGTAAAGCTATTTTACATAAATATTTTCTATCAAAAAATGTTGATTTTAGTGAAGCAATTCTTGAAAAAGCACTAAGTAAATTTGGAAAAAAAACTGTGCTTGATTTATGTTTTAGAGTTGCTGATGGCAATATTGCAAGGCAAGATGTTTTTAAGTCTATCTATCCAGATTATGAGATTGAAAATAAAAATCTAAAAGCAGTTAAATTTCCATCGAATGCCAAAAAAAACAATTATTCTCTTCCCATCGAAGGTTTGGTGGATGGAATGGCAATCCGCTATGCGGGGTGTTGTAGTCCAATTCCAGGTGATGCAATTGTCGGAATAATTAACACTGGAACTGGAGTTACTATTCACAATCAAATTTGTTCAAATTTAAAAAATTTAGCACTCAATCCTCAGCGCGTCTTAGATGTCTGCTGGAAATCAGAAGCCGAAATTGGCGAGCAATCTTATTCGTGCCAGATTAGAGTTGTGGTTGAGAACAAAAGTGGCGCCCTGGCTGAAATCACTAATGCAATTGCTAAAAAGAAAATGAATATTGGCCATATTAAAACTACAAATCGCTCTATCGATACATTTGAGGTCGTTATAAATATTGATGTAAAAAGCGTTGATCATCTTGAAGAGATGCTGACCGCGCTAAGAATGTCAAAAAAAACTATTGAAGTTGAAAGATTGGCAGGTGTTTTGAAATGATTTTTGATCCGCAATTGTTGAATCAATACCATGAAATTTTTCATGAATTATTAGCCAGAAAAATAATGATAACTTGTGCTGAATCATGCACAGGAGGACTTTTAGGAAGTCTTTTTACCGAAATTGATGGTTCTTCAAAAGTTTTTGAAAGGGGTTTTATAACATATTCAGATCTGAGCAAGATCGAGATGCTAGGAGTTGATGCAAATTTGATTAAAAAATTCGGAGCGGTTAGTGATCAAGTGGCATTAGCTATGGCTCGAGGAGCGATAAAAAACTCAAAAGCTCAACTTGCAATCGCAATCACCGGAATTGCTGGCCCCAGTGGTGGAACAATTGATAAAGAGGTCGGGACGGTATTTATTGCTTTGGTGAGTGGTGATTATCAAATTGTAAAAAAATTTATTTTTAGTTCAAAAAACCGACAAAATAATCGAGAATCAAGCGTCAGAGAGTCATTATTTTTAATTAAAAATTATCTTAATTTATGATTGTTTTAGGTATCGAAACATCCTGCGATGAGTCTGCTGTTGCTATTGTTGATGATAAAAAAAACATTTTATCAAATATAATTTTTTCGCAAGTTGATCTACATAAAGCTTTTGGCGGTGTTATTCCAGAATTATCGGCTCGATCGCATCTTGAAGTAATTGATAAATTGATCATTCAAGCTTTGTATGAAGCTAAGTTAGATTTTAAAGACATTGATGGGTTTGGCGCCACTTGTGGACCAGGTTTAATTGGTAGTGTTATTGTTGGAATGACTTGCGCCAAAACTTTGTCAGCCATGTTTAATAAACCATTTTTGGCGGTAAATCATTTAGAGGGTCATGCTTTAACTGCTAGACTTACCAACAACATTGAATTTCCATATTTGTTGCTTTTAGTATCGGGTGGACATTGCCAAATATTGATTGCTAAAGGTCTAGGCGATTATGAAAAAATTGGTGAAACTATTGACGATGCTTTAGGAGAAGCCTTTGATAAAGTTGCTCAAATGCTTGGAATGCCTTATCCAGGAGGGCCAGAAATAGAAAAATATGCTAAAAAAGGCGATACCAAAAGATTCAAATTTCCAAAGCCATTAATTGATGCTAAAAATCATCAAAAAATTTATGATTTTTCTTTTTCTGGACTTAAAACAGCCGTCAGAAGAGAAATTGAAAAAATCACCGGCGAAGATTTTAGTCATAAAATTTCATCAGATAAAATTGATGAAAAAACCAAAGCAGATATATGCGCTTCATTTCAAAATATTGTGGCAGAAATTTTGATAAATCGTCTCCAAAATGTAGTTCAAAAACATCCATATTTTTTAAACAAAACAAGTCCATTAATAAAAAATCTTGTTGTAGCTGGGGGCGTGTCAGCCAATAAATACCTAATCTCATCGCTAGAAAATTTTGCTCAAAATAATAACTTAATAATTGTTTCTCCCCCCCTAAAACTATGCACCGACAATGCTTCGATGATTGCTTGGGTAGGAATTGAAAAGCTACAAAATAATTTAATTGATAGTTTAGATTTTGTTCCTAAAGCAAGATGGCAGTTAGATAAGTCAGCTAAATGATCAAATTTTTACTAAAGTTGTTAAAAATACAGTAAGTTAGTTTTCAATTGACTTCAAAACATTTTAAAAAATAAACTTTGCCAAAGTTTGTTTATATAAAAAAACTTCTCGTCCCACTTAAAGCTTTTATTAAAAAATCTAACAAAATGGTAGAAAAATATTTTTTAAATTATGCCAAATCTTCGAGTTACGAAGGGTTTGCCGATATACAATTTTCTAAAAAAATTGATATTTTGTTTGTCGATTCAAAATTTGATGACCAGCAAAATTTTTGTGTATCATTAAACCCCAATAATACCTGTAAAGATAGTTTGCAGTGGGATAAATTCTCTTCTATCGGAGCTTCAATTTTGTTATTTAAAATTGCGGGAGATAATTACAAAAATTCGCAAACTCTCTATCAAAAACTACAAGAAAATATTCAGAATCTTAAAAATCATTTTGTGATTCGAATTGATGATAATCCAAACATCTCAAAATCTTTGGAAGAGTTATTAAAAGTTTCGGAGCATATTTCTGATATATATTATAATGCTTTGGCGGTCGGTTTGAGCGGAGAAATCTATTTTATAAATGATAGTGGAGTGGTATCAAATTTTATTATTAAATCAATTGCCAGTAATTTGCGTTATAGCCTAGAGAATGTTGTTAAAGAAGCCAAATTATTTATTGATGAATTTAAGAATTTTTTAGAAAAAAATAATTATAAATCTCTTATAAATCCCAATGATTTCGATAGTTTTTTTGGTGAACAAAATCAAAAAATTTATCTTAAAAATTATTTTTTAAGTACCGAATTTAATTCAATTTCCCAAATAAATAATCCCGATAATTTTAGTACAGTTTTTTTTGAAATACTTAATTATCAAAAAAAATTAGAAAATTCTGATAATTCTGTTTTAGAGAGTTTTGTGGAGAATTGCATTTTTAAAGATGTTGTCGAAAAATCTACCACCAATGACATAATATCTTTTTTAAAGAAAATTAAAACTATTGCTCAAAGTTTTGATAAAGTCACAAGCGTAGTGCAAAATTCGTTTATTAGTTCTTTTCAAAGCAGTCTTGAGCAAATTAAATCAACCAATTTAATTGCATTTTTTGTAATATATTTTTTTGAAAATATTATTTTTTCGGAATCGAGAAAAATATTTTTTGATACTCTTAAAAAAAATAATTTTTTATCTAGCAAAGGTATTGAAATTAGCCATATTTTTAAAAAACAGGCTATTAATTATCGGGTTTTTTTTGATGCTCAAAGTGATTATTCTTTTTCAGAAACTACCGCTAACGCATTCTTTTCGGTAGTCGATAGGGATATTATAAAAATTATTTTATATTCTGAAGTTGGTGGATTTAATATTATCAATAGAATTATTAAGAAAAAATTTCTTAACGAAATTATAGAAAATGCAACGGTTTTTACAGTAAAAGCCTTGGTAAAATATGTTGAGGATAATTTTGATGATATTGAGAAAAACAAATTTCGTGATTCGGTTTCGCGAATAATTTTTACGAGGAGTTTTGTTGACAATAATGCTGAAAAATTGAAATCACTTTTCAAGCTTTTACCACACAATATTCAAGAAATTTTGCCTAACGAATACGCCCCTTTAAAAAATAAATTAAAAAGTAAATCGAATTTATTCAAATAGTAGTGCTTGCGAAACAATAACTAGTTTTCGTTGGTATTAACGAAATCTTTCATAACTTCAGAATTAATATCGCGAAAAGCATTTAATGCGCTTGAAATTTCATCGCTACTTATTCCAACTGAAGATAGCGCCGCATGAGTAAGTTGAAGACCGGTTTCAACATTTTTAGATACCACAAAACTTGCACCAACTTTTTTTAGACGATCGGCATTGTTGATATTTTCAGATTTTGTAATTACGGCGATATTTGGAAAATTTTCGTGAATAAAGCGAGTAATTTTCATACATGCAAATTCATCTTCAATTGCAATAACAACGGATTCAGCTCGATCAACGCCCACATGACGCAAAATATCGATATTTAGTGCATCACCATAATAAATGTTGAAGCCTTTATTTCTTTGGCTGGTGACAGTGCGATGGTTATTTTCAAGAATGAGGTAATTGATGTTTTTTTTGCGTAAAATATATGATACAATTCTACCAACCTTTGAAAAACCTATAACAACAATATGTTTTGAAATCTGGCCAATTTCTCTTTTTATTTTGTTATCGCGCAAAATTTCTTTGGTGTATAAATAAGATTTGGTTTTGCGTCCAATTGTTGCTAGTATTGGTGTTAAGGCCATTGTAAAAGTTACGGTTGTCATTAAAAATTGTGATATATTTGGGCTTAAAAAATCTTGCTGAACGGCAATTAAAAATACCACAAAGGCAAACTCACCACCTTGCGATAGCAAGAGGCCGGTATGAATTGCTGGCGCAAGTGGGAACTTAAAAACCCTGCACAAACCAATAATAATCAATGCTTTGACTAAGATTAGAGCAATTGAAATCAAAACAATGTATGGAAAACTTTTTAGTAATAAATCGAAATCAAAAGACATACCGATTGTCATAAAAAATAAGCCAAGCAAGATTGATTTTAATGATAAAATTTCTTCTTCGACGCGATAACGATATTCGGTTTCGGCAACTAATAATCCTGCAACGAAAGCTCCTAAAGCAAATGACATCCCGAGGTGGTTAGTGATGTAGGCTGAACCCAATACAACAATTAAGGTTAAACTTAAAAATAATACATCGCTTCCAGAATTGGCTATAATGCGATATAATGGCCGAATGCAAATTCGACCAATTACAAAAATTATGATCATGGCAATTATTGCGTCAGCTAAGGCTCCGCCCAATGCATGAGTAATATTTAAGTCAGTGTTTTTTAAAAGTGGTAAGAGAACTAAAATCGGAATTACTGCCAAATCTTGCATTAATAAAATTGAAAATGACAGCCTGCCAACCCGAGTGGAATGTTCAGCATTTTCGGATATTACCTGCATCACAATAGCAGTTGAAGACATTGCTAAAGCGCTTCCAACAATAATTGAAGTTTCCTTGGACATGTCAAAATAATATCGACAAAACAAGAAGATTATCAACGTGGTTAAAACAATTTGAAGTCCTCCAAAGCCTAGAACATATTTTTTGATGGTCATCAATCGGGCAAAAGTAAGCTCAAGGCCGATCGAAAATAGCATGAAAACAATTCCCAATTCGGCTATCGATTTTGTGGTATCAACGCTGGAGACTATTCCGAGACCAAAAGGTCCTATAGTGGTTCCGGCTACAACATATCCTAGCGCTGGACTGAGACCTATTTCTTGGAAAATAATTACCACAAAAACTGACGCAAAAAGCAAAATTAAAATATCGCGTAAATATGAAATATCGTGCATTTAATTTGTTGAAATTAGAGAGCTTATCACAAAATTGCGACAAAACGGCGGTTTAAAAAAAATTTTGCTAATAAATTTTAATCATTAAGATTTGCCAAATTAAATTAATAATTACAAATTCAAAAAACTACAAAAAAATGACAATTCTTTCCGATAAATCAATTGCTGAATTAGCTACCGCCAAGAAAATGATTGAACCTTTTATTGATAGCCAAATTAAATTTGATAAGTCTGGACAAAAAATCATTTCTTACGGCAATTCATCATATGGATATGATGCTCGAGTATCAAACGAATTTAAAATTTTTACTAACATTGATTCCGCAGTAGTTGACCCTAAAGATTTTTCTGAAAATAGTTTTGTAAATCGTCAGACTGACGTTTGTATTATTCCACCAAACAGTTTTGCTTTAGCCAGAACTGTCGAATATTTTCGTATTCCTCATGATGTTTTAGTGATTTGTGTTGGTAAATCAACCTATGCAAGATGCGGAATTATTGTCAATGTTACCCCTCTTGAGCCTGGTTGGGAAGGGCATGTGACACTCGAATTTTCAAATACTACTCCTCTTCCAGCTAAAATTTATGCTTTTGAAGGCGCTTGCCAATTCTTGTTTTTCAAAGGCGATAAACCATGTGAAGTTGCTTATGACAAGCGTAATGGCAAATATATGGGGCAAACTGGAGTTACTCTTCCTAAAGTTTAAATTTTGGTGATGATATTTTTAAAATTATTAACAATTTTATTATTCTTTTTTTCTTCATCATCCTTAGCCCAAAGCGTTGTTTCTGCTATAGAAAATTCTAACAATCTTTCCCAGAATTCTGCGCAACTAATTCCTTTGCCAGATAAAAATATTGATGACTATGATTCACAATATGCCATTGCTCCAACTGTTGTTGATTTCAATGATCTAGAGCGTCTAAAAAAAATTGATGAATCGCTTCTCGAAACTAATTTAGCTCCTTTTTCCCCTAGTGTTCCAACGCCATCACGTTTATTTACGGCTGATTTATCAATGCCAGATAGTTTTGGAACTACCAATAATTTAGCCAAAAAAGTTGGGTCATTTTATCGTGCCTATGGAGAAATAATTTTTATTCAAGGAACGGTTACTGATTCTTTTGGTATTCCAATTCACAATGCTGTAATTGAAATTTGGCAAACAAATTCAGCCGGAAAATACCACACTTTGCTTGAAAATGGCAGTGGATATGTTGACAAATTTTTTAGTATGTCGGGTCGAGCAATTACCGACAATATCGGCAATTATCACTTTATCACTATAATGCCCGGTGCCAGCGCGGGAAGAGCTCCCCACATTAATATGAATATTTATCACCCCAGATTTGGTAGGCTTGAAACCGAAATGTATTTCATGAATCATCCTTATAACTTTACCGATTACCAATATTTATCATATACCGATGAAGAAAGACTTTTATTGACTGCAAATATGCGCACTACCGATATTTTGAATCCAAAATCAATTAAAATTGCCACTTTTAACATCATTTTGAAAGGTGTTCATCAATATAAAAAAATTTAGTATGAAATCACAAAGACAGCTTCAGATAGGTGAAAATATCAAAAGAATCATGTCGGAAATTTTTTTGCGCGATGACTATTCGGTTATAAAGAATAATGTAATTACAATCTTAGAGGCTGATGTTTCTCCAGATGCTAAAAATGTTAAAATATTCATCGATATTTTTGGTGATTCAACTAAGCATGAACAAATTTTTGATAAAATTGTTGATAACATCCCACATTTTCGTTATGAATTGGCTAAAAAAATTGACCTAAGATTTACTCCAGAAATTTTATTTGTTCACGATAAAACCTATCAAAAAGCCAATTTGATTGAGAGTATTTTGAACCAAGGTCACAAAAATTCCGATCACATAATTGAGCATTCAAATAAATTAAAACGCAAAATTCCCAAAAATCGACATTCAAAAACTTCAAAAACCAACAAAAAATAACCAAATAATTTTTATGAAATCGATAGCAGTTCTAGGCTCGACTGGCTCAATTGGTAAAAGCACTTTAAATGTTATTCGTAACAATGCTTGCAAGTTCAAAATAAAATTATTGGTTGCGGGTAACGATTATCAAACACTTATATTGCAAGCTTTAGAGTTTAATCCCGAAATTATTGTGATCGAAAATACCGCTTTTTTGCCCGAACTTAAAACGGCATTACAATCCACTAAAATAAAAGTTTTGGGTGGTTTTGAGGCCATATTAGAAGTAACAAAAATTAAATATGATTTGATGGTTTCAGCAATTGTTGGTTCAGCTGGAATGTTACCAACTCTCAACGCTATTCGTGTTGGAACAAATATTGCTCTTGCCAACAAAGAGTCACTTGTTTGTGCCGGCGAATTTTTAATGGCTGAGGCCAAGAAAAACAATGTTATGATCATTCCTGTTGATTCTGAGCATAATGCTATTTTCCAGATTTTTGAAAATGATAATTTGAGTTTAATTGAAGAAGTTGTTCTTACGGCATCAGGTGGGCCATTTTTTAATTCGCCAAAAAATTTTGCCGATATTTCGATTGCTGAAGCCCTTAAGCATCCAAAATGGCAAATGGGTGCCAAAATATCAATTGATTCGGCAACGATGATGAATAAAGGTCTTGAAATGATTGAAGCTTTTCATTTATTTCCGATTGCTAAAAAACAAATCAAAATTCTTGTTCATCCTCAATCAATTATTCATGGTATGGTCAACTATGAAGATGGATCAAGCCTTGCTATGATGAGCGTGCCCGACATGCAAATTCCAATTGCATTTGCCATAAATTTTCCTCATCGCATGAAAATTAAGCATCAAAAGCTTGATTTATGCGCTATCAAAAATCTGGAATTTTTTGAAGTTGATGAAAAAAAATTTTTAGCCATCAAAATTTGCCGGCAAGTTTTAGAATCAGAAGGGAACGCTCCAGTGATTTTAAATGCTAGTAACGAAATTGCGGTTGATAGATTTTTAAAATCACAAATTACTTTTGATAAAATTCCTTTGGTTGTTTTAGAAACTCTCAATAAAATCCCATTTAAAAAGCTTGAATCTATTGATGAGGTTTTGTCGAATGACAAGATGGCTCGGCAAATAGCTCAAAAAATTTCAGTTTAAAAAATCTCAATTTAATTAATTGAATTTATGTCGTTAATTCACATCATTTTGCACAATTTTTTTTCGTTTATTGTAATTATTTCGTTGATTGTTTTTATTCATGAATTAGGTCATTTCATAGTTGCTCGATGGTGTGGAGTTAAAATTGACGAATTTGCCATTGGTTTTGGCAAATCTTTATTTAGTTTTCGAGATAAAAAAAATACTGAATGGAAGTTTTGTTTGTGGCCTTTTGGAGGATATGTAAAGATGTATGGCGATAGAAATGGCGCCTCGATTCCAGATATTGAACTCATAAAACAAATGTCGGCTGAAGAGCGTAAAATTTCTTTTTTAGGAAAAAATGTTTATCAGCGTATAGCTATTGTTAGTGCTGGCCCAATTGCAAATTTTATGTTGGCAATTTTAATACTAACATTTTTGTTTAGAATTAATGGCGAGGTAATTGTTGAGCCGGTTGTGAGCGAAATAGTTAAAGATAGCGCATCATTTGAAGCTGGTTTGAAAAAAGGTGATAGAATTATTTCTATCGACAATAAACAAATTAAAGATTTTCAAGATATTCGTAACACTGTTGTAACAAGTTTAGAGCCGTCATTAATTTTTAAAATTCAAAGAGATAATCAACTCCTTGATCTTCCCGTAAATCCTAAAATTGTCGTTCAAAAAGATATGTTTGGTGATGAAGTAAAAATCAGATCGGTCGGAATTATGGCCGACCAAATCACTAAAAATCAGCTTACGTTTGGGCAAAGTTTTGTTAAAGCTAATGTCGAAACCTATAGTATCTCAATTTCAATTTTGAAAACCCTTGGGCAATTAATTTCTGGCAAACGCTCCATTAAAGAATTGGGTGGTCCTGTTAAAATTGCCAAATATTCAGGTAAAACCGTTGAACAAGGTTTATTGGTTGTAGCATGGTTTATGGCGATGATCTCGATTAATCTTGGAGTAATGAATCTATTGCCGATTCCGGTGTTGGACGGCGGTCATTTGTTTTATTATTTGATCGAAGCCATCAAGGGCAAACCGTTGTCACAAAAAATTCAGAGTTTTGGCTATAGTTTGGGATTTGCGTTTGTTATATCACTAATGATTTTCACTACACTTAATGATATTATTCAGATGATGTTTTGAAGATATTAAACGAAAAATTTATATCTAAAAATTTTGCTAAAACTAAATAACATAGCCAAATAACTAATCCGAAAGATTTTTTGCAAAATCATAAATTTTGCCAGATTTCAGCAATTCATTAGTAAAATTAATGCCATCAATAATTTTATCAAATCTACCAACTAGCCTCAGAGCAAAAGCGCAGTTCAAAGCAACAATTTCTTGATAACTTGATAATTTTCCGGCAAAAAGCTCAAGCATTTTATGAGCATTATATTCCGGATCTTTGCCGATAATATCCTCAAGTGGTCGTTTGATTAGGCCATAATTTGTGGGGTCAATAATCGTTGTTTCTTTTATAAAAGTATCATCGATCTCAACTAAATATGAATTTTGACTTAAACTAATTTCATCCATGCCGTCAAAACCATGTACCAAATAAATTTTGGCAGAAGGTTTAAGCTTTGCAACGACTTCAGCTATTTTGTGCATAATATCAAAACGTGATAAGCCGATTATTTGTTTGCGCGGATTCACGGGATTTAATAATGGACCGATATAATTAAAAATTGTGGGCTCAGCAATTGATTTTCTAATGTTGGAAACTTTTTTTAATGCCGGATGAAAATTGGGCGCATATAAAAAACATAATTTTTTATCGCGTAAATTTTTATCAATTTGGGCTAAATCTTCATCAAATTTTATGTTGAGTTGTGAGAAAATATCGGCCGAACCAGAACTAGAAGAAATTGCTCGATTGCCGTGTTTAGCTACTTTGATTCCGGTGTATCCCAAAATTATGGCTACTGCTGTTGAGATATTGAGAGTGTTGAGTTTGTCACCTCCAGTTCCGCAAACATCGAGAGCATCTTCGTGATGTGGAATTGTTATCATTCTTTTTTTTAGTGATAAAATTGCCCCAATAATTGAGTTGGTTGGGATATTGAAAGAGTTGATGTCGAGTAAAAAATTTTTTACTGAATTGTTGTCAATTTTATCGTCAAAAATTTGATCAAAAAAACTTTCAAATTGTTGTGCAGTATATTTTTCGATTGGCAATTTATAAGCTAGATTAAATTTATAAAATTTTTGAAAATCTCGTGGCCGAACTCAGTGGCGATTGATTCGGGGTGAAATTGAACACCATAAATTTTAAGCGATTCATCGGCTATTCCCATGATAATTCCGTCGCTGGTTTGAGCGGTAATAGTCAGATTTTTTGGGCATGAGTTTTTATCGATAATCAATGAGTGATAGCGAGTAGCCTTAAAGGGCGATGGAATATTTTTAAAAAGATTTTGTTGTGAATGGTGAATTTCACTGATTTTACCATGCATTGGATGAGTTCTAACAATTTTACCGCCGAAAGCTTGACCAATGGCTTGATGTCCCAAACATACTCCAAAAAGTGGAATTTTGCCTTTAAATTTGTTGATTACATCAAGACAAATTCCGGCTTCGTTTGGAGTGCATGGCCCGGGAGAAATTACGATGGCACGGGGTTTTAGATTAGAAATCTCATCGAGAGTTATGGCGTCATTTCTTTTAACTAAAACTTCATTACTTCCTGCCGAAAGAAGATAATGATAGAGATTGTAGGTGAAACTATCGTAGTTATCGATTAGTAAAATCATTTATATTTTTTTGTAATTTTCGAGACTGTATTCATCAACCAAGATCGCATCATAGCAAGCGTCAAGCATTTCTATCAATAAATTTTTCTCATCGCTATTGATTATGTGTTGCTCAAGAGCTTCTGCAATATTAACTCGCAAATCCTTTTTGATGAGTTGCTTATTTTTGATGGCTTTTTTAATTTTACTCAAAATGTCAAGGCTTTTGTGCTTTAAAATAAATGCGTTTTCTAAGCGTCCGAGATTATCAAATTTATCGTCATTAACAAACACACCGCGAGTAAGGTTATCGCGCAATTCACCATTTTGACAAATTTTTTCGGCAATATCGGCACTCAATTTATCAGATGATGGGCAAACGAAGGCGTTAAAACGGGCAAAAAGCGCGAATGGTTTGAATATAACTCCAAAAAAACCATTAAAGAGGTTTTGATATAGAGATTCAATGGCGTATTGCGCTTTTGAAAATTGTTCGCGCAGAGCATGCTCAACAATATCTTTTTCAGAAGATGGGCAATTATTTTCTTTAAACTTACGCAAAATACAGGTTGCAAAATACATTGCAGATAAGGCGTCGCCAAAGCGTCCGTTAATTTTTTCTTTGCGTTTTAAATTGCCTCCGAATCTTGCCATTGCAACATCGGCCAAAAAAGCAAAAGTGGCGCTACACCAAGAAATTTTTCGCTCAAATTTGGTAACAAAATCATGTTTACTAGGTTTGTAGAGATAACCGCGAGTTAGAGATAATAAAATTGAACGCGATAAATTGTTAAATAAGTGATTAATATGCGCAAAAAATGCTTGGTCAAAAGCAATTTTGTCGTTATTTTCAAGAGCTTGTATTTCTTTGTAAGCATATGGGTGAGACATGATTGCGCCTTGCCCAAATTGGATAAGACTTCGAGTCATTATGTTGGATCCTTCAACTGTAATTGAAATTGGTGTCGAAAAATATGGATTAGCTAAGATGTTGCGCGGACCTCGAATAATGGCACTTCCAGCGCAAATATCCATGCCATCATTAATATTTTGACGAAACATTTCAGTTGAATGATATTTGGCGATGGCACTTATTACTGCAGGTTTTGCGCCTGAATCAACCGAACCAGCTGTGAAAGAGCGCATAGCATCTAGCGCATAGGTACGAGATGCAATTCTGGCGAGAACTTCTTCGATTCCTTCAAATTTAGCAATTGGCGCTCCGAATTGCTCGCGAACCATGGCGTAGGCGGTTACAACTCGACTCACAAGTTTTGAGCCTCCCGAGCTAGTTGATGGAAGCGAGATTCCGCGCCCAGCTGACAAACATTCCATTAACATTTTCCAACCTTTGCCGATCCCATCTTTACCACCAATTATGGCATCAAAGTCTATTTCAACGTCACGACCATTGAGAGGCGAATTAACAAAAGGTGTGGCCAAAGGATCGTGGCGCCGACCTTGAATAACTCCTGAAGTTGAGCTTGGAATTAAAGCGCAGGTGATTCCGATTTCAGTATTTTCGGATAATATTTTATCGGGATCGCGCAATTGAAATGCAACTCCAATGATGGTTGCGTATGCTCCAAGTGTGATATAGCGCTTATTCCAATTTAAACGAATTTTGATTTCGCCATCACTATTTTTAAAAATTACACCATTCGATTGAATAGAGGTTGCATCACTTCCAGCGTTATTTTCGGTAAGTGCAAAGCATGGTAAATCTGCTCCAACGGCAAGGCGTGGAAGATAAAAATCTTGTTGAGCTTTGGTACCGTAGTGTAATAAAAGTTCGGCTGGTCCAAGCGAGTTTGGAACCATAACTGTGATAGCAAGAGTGACTGAGCGCGAAGCAAGTTTTTCGACAACGCAACTATGAGCATAAGCTGAGAAACCAAGCCCGCCATATTGTTTAGGAATAATCATGCCAAAGAATTTTTTATCGCGTAAATATTGCCAAACAGAAGGGGGTAGGTCGCGTAAGACTTGAACTTCATAATCAACGCACATTTTGCAAACTTCTTCGACTTCGTTGTCTAAAAAATTTTGTTCTTCAAGGCTAAGCTTTGGATAGCTCAGAGCCATAATTTTTTGAAAATCTGGATTTCCCGAAAACAACTCGCCATCAACCCATGTTGTTCCTGATGTTAAGGCGATTTTTTCAGTTTGAGAAATTTTGGGCAGTAAACCTAAAGTTTTGATAAGAAAAATTATGCAGGGGGTTAGAGTTTTTTGACGAATCGGTTCAAATATTATTAGAACTGAAATTGACCAAAAGATTAACCAGAATCCTAAATTTATTTTGAGTGGCAAAAACAAGATAGAGAAGATGGCGAAATAGGTTAGGTAATTAAATTTTTTGTAGGATAAAAATAAAAAAATTGCTAAATAAAATGCCCATAAAAATGGGATTGATAAAACCATATTATTGAGAATATCGAAGAAACCAGTTTTCATAATTTTGCGTTTTAATTTGTGTTTGCGCTGTTAACTACTAGTTCACAGGCTGATTTAACCAATTGACGAATTTGTGAAATATATGAAGCTCTTTCATTGACCGAAATAGCCTGCCTTGCATCGAGAAGATTAAGAATATGACTTGCCTTGAGTGCTTGTTCGAATGCTGGGAAGGGCAGATTATTGTCGGCAAGGTTTTGAGATTGAAGTTTGGCCTCTTCAAAGTTTTTAGATAAAATTTCAATATTGCTATGATTGATGATAAAATGCGAATTTTCAATTTCAGATTGATAAAAAATGTCGCGATAGCTGATTTTGTCAACTCCTTCAAAACCATTCCAATTAATGTCAAAAACTGAGTCAACACCTTGAATATGCATTGCAATTCGTTCAAGTCCGTAAGTAATTTCTCCGGGGATTACAGAGCATTCAATTGATCCAATTTGTTGCATATAGGTAAATTGGGTGATTTCCATACCATTAAACCAAACCTCCCAACCCAAACCAGAAGCCCCAACCGAAGGGTTTTCCCAATCATCTTCGACAAATCTAATATCGTTGTTAGTAATGTCGAGCCCAATGGCTTCAAGGCTTTTAAGATATAAGTTCCTAATATTGCTTGGGGCTGGTTTGAGTAGAACTTGAAATTGATAATATTGACTCAAGCGATTGGGATTATTGGCAAACCTGGCATCGGTTGGGCGACGACAAGGTTGT
>Ga0194133_10005562_pt1 | contig 15994 bp, 15 predicted proteins | sample TA2KigOf40mmetaG_FD_155448 | JGI IMG/M metagenome (GOLD analysis project Ga0194133, IMG submission 155448) | Freshwater microbial communities from Lake Tanganyika, Tanzania - TA2015055 Kigoma Offshore 40m | ecosystem: Environmental > Aquatic > Freshwater > Lake | place: Tanzania: Lake...
TCATTACGACAGGATAAAAAAGGTTTTTTTTGAAACAACTTGTGATAGTTTATCCAAAATACTACCATTTTTCTACTGTGATGAGTTACTTGCTGCTTTACCTGCAATTTTTGGACATCTGTGAAGGATCATATTTCGGTTAACCAAAGAGTTCAAAGAATCGGCTCCAAAGTAAACAAAAAAATTTACGAAATTTAATTACCAATTTCCATGATAGTCAAAATCTTATTGCCTCAATTAAAATAAACTGTTATGTTCCATCAATTAGCGTTTGATGAACCTTTGAAGATTGATATCCATCCTGAAAAACTATGACTGAACCACTTGATGAAGTCGTCCTACCACTGGATGAAATGAATGACGACCAAGGTAAAACACCTAAAGAAAAAAGACATGTGGGAAGATCTCTCTTTCTTTCGTCGTTGTATCTCAATGGAATGACAAGTGGCTTAAAACTGGGAGACTGGGGTTCAACCCCGGTCTGGGCAAAATCTTTGACCCCTGGATTTGATATAATTAATCACTATCAGATGGTTACCTCAATCAGGATTGATTGTTGTGCTGAAACTTGATTAGAATCATCTCATGTTCATCTATCAAAAAAATCAACTCAAACGAACTGTTGAAAATCAACGCTATTCTCATTCACTTGATTTAGTGCTCGAATAATCATTTCTTATAACACAAGCTTTCTTCTTTATGCTTCACAAATTACATCATGATATTTATTTAAAAAATTATGTTCCAGATATTGAAATGGTTGAGTATTTCACGATTGAGGTAACTTTCATTTAAAATATTTTTGTTTCATTATCTCAAGTTACAAAAAATGTTTTTAGACCCCTTCAGATGACTCAGATGGGATAACTCATCAATTCAGGTTTTAAAATATCAAAAAACTTTATTGTGAAAATATTTTTTTAAATTTGAAATTTCAAACATACAAAGTTTTCTCAACACTTTATAATGTACATTGTTTGAATTCAGAAGTGCGACATACGTTTTTTCTTTTAGAAATAATGAAAATGATAATGCTGAACAACCTCCTCTACCGCCTCCTATGGAAATATTTCCCATACCGCCTCCTCCATCTGAGCCTTTGAGTGACATTAAGAGGCCCTCTGCAAGTCCTCGAACCTCTGATGACGGGTAATAGTTGCAGTTGACATATTTTGCATCAGCTTATTCAGTGTGTGTTGTCAAATATCCATCAACTAAACTGTTCTTTTATATTGTAGCAACATTTAGACAAAACGTTAGTATTTCTTCATATGAATCATACCACAAAATTTGAAATTTCTTCGTTTTGCTTAAAGGACGCAGTCTGAAGATGATTTTGACTTGGACGAAATCGAAGGTCTCCTTGACTGGGAAGTAAGACAACTCCCTCATTTAGCATAAAACAACTTTTATTTTAGCCAAAATTTTTATTTTAGGAAACTCCAGCCAAGGCTGATGAAGAAATTCTAGACGACCAACCAATCGACATAAAAAGAGTGAGAATCTTTCAAGAGATTAATTCCAAATTTCAGTTGTGATTATTTAAATATTTTCCAGTACGTTCTAAAGGAAAGAAATTCAAATGTTTTTAACATTTTACCTTCCGGGTGGTGCAAAGTGATGCATTTTTCTGGATTACCCGTCTACCTTCATGCTCCAACACGAGTTGTCTCATTGTCCATGCCTTACAGCATAGGAAGATGTCCTGTAAAGGTAATCGCCACTTTCCAACATTTTTTTGTTAGGTCAACTTATCAAAAAGGTTTTTATTGAAGAAGCATCAAATTCCTATTTTTGCCATACCATGTCTCAACTATCGAAATGGTGCTAAGAAGGAAGCTGATTGTCCAAAAAACGGTTCTAATATCGAAACTGAATGTAGTGGTCTTTCCACGAATGAAAGAAAGGAACATCAAGCAAAAGACACAAAGTCTAAACCACCCATCCCAGCTGACAATGGCCCCAAACTTGACTTAAATGGTATCGTATATTTTCATTATAATTGTATTTGTAGTTTGGTAAGTGAAAATAATGCTGGAGTTTTTTCACTTGATCAGGAAAATCGGAAATAACACAGGTTCCTAGATTGCCTCAAGGTGAAGTTATTAAGGCTGATGATTCGGCGAAACAGAGCTTGTTGAGAAATGCCGAGATTCGGTCGTATTGTGAAAAATTGTTTGAGTTTGATGTTCATGTACACAAAAAATTCAGGTTTCTCACTAAAATTAAAAATGACAATTTCAATCTAAATTAACAAATAAAGTATCTCTTAAGCTGGTATTCAAAAATTGTATATTTTACAGGTCTTGGGCAACTGTTAGGAAACGCAGGCGTATGGAATTAGAGGAAAATCTGCAAAAAAGATTAAAGCTTCAAAAAACAAGTGAAGAAGGCCGATTACCAGAAGGTACTCAGGTAATCATGCATGTCATCAAAAATTACCAAGTAGCTTGAAATGCTCATTTCTCTTAAATTTCATGTTAGATTATCACCATTCCTGTCATTGAAATGGAACATGCAACAGGAGCTTTTTCAGACCAGATAAAGGTATGTTATTTTAAATCTAAAAATTTTGAATGGGAGTTGAATCGATAATCAATTTTACTATCACAGCCCAACTTGCTTAAAAGTCGGATCGTAAGGAAATCTAAGAAAGCATGGTTCATAAACCCAGCTGGAAAATCGTTCGTTTGTATTCTTCATGAGATGTTACAACACAGCTTGAAAGCAGCCCCTGAATATAAGTACACTGCCGTAGAATCAACAGTGAATCCATACTGGTGATATTAGCAAACTTTAAAATTTTATAATATCTTTAATTTATTCTGCAATTAACATTTTTAGTGCCACTGTTGAAATAGGAGGTGTAGAGTATGGAAAGGGGTATGGTCCTTCAAAAAAAGCTGCCAAAAGTGATGCTGCCCGAGTAGCTTTACAGATTGTTGTTCCTGAATTTGATGTCTCTGGAGTGAAAGATGCTAAAGCCACCAGTGAAAAGGACGTATCAGTAAGTGAGATTCTTCCATATTAAGAACTTCAGTCAATCTATCCACATTTGCAACTATTTTAGTTCTTCGATCAAATAAAAATTGATGATTTGAGAGTAACTTCCTTGTGCAACATGATGGGAGAACCTGCACCTTATGCTACACTTGTTTACTGTTTGCAAAAAAACTTTGGAATCGGGGACAACCAGTAGGAATTCATATTATTATCAATCTCATCGTCATACAAAATTTGTATTTTAGGATCAAAGAAGAAATTAATTCTACAAAATGGAACACGAATGAATACAAGATGCAAGTGAACAACATAAAGGCACTCAATCTAATTCTTTTTTCTAACTTGGGGTTTATTTTATTTCTTTTTTTATCTTTAGGCTGTGGTAACTTGCCAGAATAAGAGAGACGGCAAACAGAAAGCAGCACAAAAGCTGCTGCAAAAGCTTCATCCAAATATCAATTACTGGGGTGCAATGGTCAGAATGTATGGCAGTGAAGCGATCAATGCTCAAAAAATTATCAAGCAAAAAGAGTCCCAGGTAAAAATTGACCTTTTTTTCCATTAGTAAATCTCAAATTTTTCTGATTCAAGGTGACACGATTGCAATCCCGTCACATGCCAAAAGATTCTCCGAATGAGCCAATTCTCGAGAAGCTGCGACAAGAACTGATTTCTGTTTATGCCAAGAAAAAGGGCCACCCTCCTGTTGGGAAACTTACTGTACGTGATGAATTTTCTGACAACAATTCAGACCTCTCCTCTACAACCGATCAGGATTCACATCCGACTCCACAAACACTCTAAAGACTTTTCCTGATATCACCTAAAAGATAATAATATTTGACAAGAGGGTTTGTTGCACAAAATAAAATAAAATCTATAAAATGTTCCTCACCTTATCTATATGCTCTCCTTCAGGTGCTGCAACGGTCCAATATTTCATCAACAAAGCCTGGAGTTGATCCAGGAAGATGCTAAATATAGAAATGGGTTGTTTGACTTTGATGGGCAAAATTTCTGTAATGTTTAAAGGATCAAATCAATGCCATAATGTATTACCACCCCTATTGTACCCACATATCCCAAATATTCAAATGTACTTCATTCGAGCCTTTTGAGGAAAAATAGGCATCTTCAAACGATTGCTGATGGAAAACTTTTCCAATAATCAATAGACTGGATTTGAAAAAATGCAGTTGTAAAACTTTAGAAGTTTAGATGCTAAGTATTTTTCAAGGTCTTCCTAATCTTGATGTGAGGCAGTGATTCTGTATTTTATTGAGCATTTTTATTTAGCAAAATCGGGATCAAACGTAATAATTTTGAACCCAAAGTGACCATTTATTATTATCAGCAATAAGTCACTCAACCTCTACAACTTAAGATCGAGGTTGCGCGCTAAAAGCATTTTTAGAAATCGGTGGGTTACTTCATTTCTTGCCGCATTAAAGAAAAATAAACAAAGATTGTTGTTTTGAATTCGCCATTTTTGTCTCAGTTCCAAATGGGCAATGGAGAAGAATCAAAGCTAAGAACCTAATAAATTGTATAACAATGTTACGTTTAGACAAGTCGTCTTCTGATTCTGATGATATTCGTCGTTTGTCCAACGCTGCTGTTATTGGAAATGCCTTAACATTTGTAGCTGTCTGTTTGTCGATCCACTTCTCCCCATACGTGCTTGAACAGTTTGGAATTGAGGCTGTTGTTTAAAGGGTCACTGTAACGTATCCTTGTATTTTCTTCACATTTGGACTGTAAAAAATGGCTGTTACATCTACAAAACTTTTACTGGCACAATTTCTCAGTTGTCCCAGGTGGATTAGTCCAAAACGCACCCACGTTGGTTACATGCCCTATGAAGGACCTTACAAGAAGAACGACACTTATTTTCACCACCTTAGGAATGCTCTCAAGTAAATATCTGTCATTTAACACTTGGTTGTGAAATTATGGTATAATTTGTTTCAGATCTGTTAACTTAAAGCCAATATCTCGAGTCCATTTTTGCTTTGATCCTATTCATCCTAAAATCAAGAGCACAAGGGAAGTTCTTTCTTACCTTTCTGGAGAAAAAGTTAGAGCTACAAATCCTAAGGTAACCTAGTTTGAATCCCAATTTGCTCAAGTAGCTCAATTTATCTGATTTTCTGTTAAAGTGTGTTTACAAGACCGAGCCATTAAGTGACAGAAGTGAGCCTTTTATGCGAGTTCATCTAGAAGAAGGTAGATCAATCTTGTTCAAGATGGCAAATCTGACAGCACTTGAAGTTATTTCGATAATGAACAAACACACCTTGCCCCTTGTGAAGGTTGAAAAAGAGGTATCGCAAGTGTCAAAGGGTGCACAGTTATCATCTGGAAAGAAAAAGAAGTGATCAGTAAACGACAAAGTGACACTTCATCAAATTAAAACAATGTTACTTCCATTTTCATCATGTGTTAGAGCTCACTCATAATATTTGCGTCTTTTGTGGCGAAGGTTTGTAGGACCGTTTGGGCAATGAGGAATACTAAGTTAGCTTGATTTTATTAGAGCTTTACCTGGAAAAATGATCCTTTTTCATCCATGCAAATGCATTCAAATAACACATCATCCACCCACTTTAGTCACTGGTCCAATGTTTACTTTAGGCACACACAAGTAGATTCCTCAACTTAATAAGTGCTCTTCAAAATAAATGTACTTTCAATGCTAGCCTTTTTTTGTTTCTTATTCTTTTGCCAAAGCTACTGACTTTTTTTCCTCAATTTCCCTACATAATTTTTTCATCCATTCCAAGGTAAGGCACTTTCACCTCTTTCAAACAACCTTAGACCACCAAAATCATTTTACTTTGATCCCAATCCCCAGGAAACTCCAATTGATGTCAAATCTTGTCTTGTTGACCATAGACCACGTGTAATTTTTTGGTCTGCTCAAAAATAGACTTTGATTTCGGTATTCTCAGATGTGATGAGTTAAAGGAATAAATAAAAAATTTCAGACTTTTTAACTTTGGTTTGGTCGACCTTCGGATCTGGGCTGAGGTCCCTAAGGACCTGTACCTAGTGGACTCAGGGAGGGTTCCTCTGTAAACTTCTCACCTTTTTTACACATCATTCAACATCAGTGTAAAAGTTTGTTCCTAAGGTTACAGTCTCCTTTTGATGCTTACAAGGGAGAATAAAGATCTAAATAAAGCTCAGTTTGGATTACTGGGGGGGTGCGTACACTTTTTGGCCTGGTTTCCTGCGGGTTCAGGCCAAATTTTTTTGCTGCTTAGGTTGGGTCTGGTCAGCCACCTCCAGGTCCTGAAAATTTCGCCCAATAATCTCGAATTTTTCAATTTTTTTTAACTTCGGCTGAAAAATAATTTCATCAGGTCGGGTGGGGGGAGTATGGGGGTGGTGGCCCATATTCTACCGAGCATGAAAATTCCAAACCAATTAGGATTTTTCCTGCCTATACCTGATAGGATTTTCACACAACAATCAGCTTTACCCTAAAACCAGTTTAAACCCATAGAAGTCTGTAATTTGAACAGGACATCTTCTATCCATCCTTGCTAGAAGCTGCCAATTTCCGACCTGAAAAAATTAGCCACGATTGCATGGCCACAAGCCCACAACCTCGAGTATAGGTTAACCAGCGGTGCACGGAAACAAACAAACAAACCAAAACAAACATTTCTGAGTTCTGACCAAATCCGCAAATCGCGTTTCAACTTTCAAATATTCAGCTTTGGCTGCTTTGCTGTCTTTATTTGTTCCAATAATCAAATAATGAAGTTCATAAATTCATTTTTTACAAAGTGAATTTTTAGCTGCTTAGTGACGAATTGCTACTTTGGGCAAAGTGATTTGGATACGATAAATCAACAAAAGTCTTAGTTGGGACACAATTGTTGTGTAAAATGTGACAAAATCTAAAGTCTACTGCTTCATTAAAAGTGCCTCAAGGTCTCAGCAGTGATGTCATCCAAAAGCCTCAATGTTGTGCCCTCCCTTGGGGTGGTTGGTGTGGGCGACGAGGTCATCTTATTCGTTGTAGTTGTCGCTGTCGTACTCCTACCTTTGCTTATTGCCTTTGTCAGATCGGTTTTCAAAGCATCAAATGCAAGTCGGGGAGTGAGGATCAACCCCGAGGGCTCTGCCCCAGAGGGTAGGACTGGAGTATGAATCATCCGGCCTGTCAGATTATTGATTTTTAATTTTTTGTTTAGGACGAGTTCGCACCTCAGACTTTGATTGTCCCATTTGTTTAGACCAAGTGAGACTTGCCGTAGAGTTTAATTGTGGCCATGGATTTTGTGGGCAATGTGTGATTGCATTAATATCAACAAATCCTATTTTAAACAGTGAGACTGACATGTCATTAGAAGCAGTCAAACTGCACTTTAAACGCTATTCTTTAGTTCCTTTTCAGGGTCCCAATTGTTCTGTTTGTCCCTATTGTAGACAAAGAGTGACGTTGATCCTTCCCCATTTTTCTGAGGCCGAGCGTGGCTCTGGTGACCCCGAGCTTTCAACGTCACGCAATACAATTCTCGACAAAATAAGTGATTACAACAGAAAGGTGTCAGGTAAAAATGATCTTAAATGAAACATAATCTTTCACCATCAAATTTATTGGGATATTTTAGGAGCTCCGAGATCCTTGTCTGAGCAGTTGAGGGACCTGCCCGTTCTGGCCACTCATTTGGTTAGATTTTAACTTTCAAACAAGATGTCTTTAAAGTGTTGATCACCTCATTTTTTTTAGTGGAACTGGCTGTTCTCTGAAAATGGTCTTCACACCCTTTTTGGTCTCAGAATCTGCATCTATTTTTTGGCCACAACCATCTACATCGTCAGCCCGTTTGATTTTATTTCAGAGTCTGTATTTGGAATTTACGGACTGTTTGATGACCTGAGCCTCCTCTTCCTAATGGTGTTTTATTTGCCCGAGCTTTTTCGCAGATTTGTTGCAAGAGAATGAATCATCACCTTAAATAATGTTAAAATTGAAGAGTGAATTGTAAAGAAATGCTTCAATTCTCAACAGTAACATTTTGATGTACCAAAATTTTTGAAATAAATATTTAAATGCAATGGAGCCTGAGGCTTAGAGCCCTAATGGCTTGTTCTGGCGTGCCAAAGGCTTGCATCTTAGTCGGGTGACCCCAGGCAATCCACTTGAATTGTTGAGGGATGTGTCAAAGAACAATCCCGAGACGGGAGCCTATAATGGGATGAAAAGACTGTGGGATTGCAAGCAGGGATTTTTGAGAGGGTCACTGACCAGCACTGAATTGAAGTCTCTCTCTGGACAATCTGGAAGATTTAAGAAGTCTCCAGGATGGGCTGCTTTCTTTTGGAATTCATAATTGACAGGTTGGAATAGATGCCCCTTTGCTTTGCGCTGTGCAATTGCCTTCAGCTCTTCCTGTCATCAAAAAAAGCTTGAAAGCAGAAAAAAGTGAGAGCTAGCGCTTTCATTCCAGAACCATACCTTGATAATCTCAGACCTAGCCTCATTGTTCTGGATTTGCTAAAAAGTTAAAAAATGAGTGTCTGGCAAGTGGAGAGTGCTTCATGATTCGACCTGTCGATTCCTCTGGATGTGAGCATAGAGATGACGGACAAGCAGTTCAGATTGTTTACAGGCCAGATTGAGGGTCACCAAGGTGGACTTGACAAGGCGGACGGGTGGCTGTATTAAGACGCAAGCAATAAAATCTTGAAACATCTTTTTTTAATTTTCCCTGGCGAGTGCACAACCTCAAAGAGATAGTTGTGTTCCCCCGCAATCTCCGTGACCTTCTCAAAGCCAGCTTGGCATTTGCACAAGGGACAAATGTCCGGTTGTTTTTGGAACCGGTCCAGACAGCTCCGGCAGAAAATGTGAAAGCACTCGGACAGGAGGAATTCTGAAAGCCTAAACGAAGGTAAAAGCAAAATGTCCTTCAGATTACCCTAACATTTCAGTTGATCCCAACCTATTGGCTGTCCCAGTTCCGTCTGGCTGAAAGCAGATTGACAAGAAAAAGATGAAAACTGTCCATTTATCTGAGGGATCCAAACTCAATTTTGTACCTTTATAGAACAAATGTTGCAGTGAAACCACCAAGAAGTGTTTGCCCATGAAGGGATTGGCTGGGAATCAGTGGCACCCAGTGTCCTTGACATGTTTCATGCTGAGTTTTTCAAGCCAAAAAATGAGACCAGTGGATTGCAATATTAGAGCACTTTAAAAAACCTTACTTTTAATCCAATTTCAAGTATTCAGTTTTTTGACAAAATTTGGAGCATATTTTTTCTCTTGCAGCTTAATGCATATATTTTATGTTTCTTTATTTGCGAATTGCGAGTTGTGACCAATACTCCATAGGAAAAATTGCACCTTAGTAATTTTGGATTTACCAACAGCCGAATCTGAGCGGCTCAGGTGGGTCAGTTGTTGGTTAACCTATACATAAACCCAAAATTGATTTTTATGACCCTTTCTCCCTATCCATATATCCAATCCGATCTCTATGACCTGTACCCAGTGGGTGGACACAGGTGAGTTCCTCTAGATCCTTCTTCTCACTGGGGGATTGCATATAGAAAAACAACATAAAACAATGTAGGTTTGTTTCTAGGATTGCAGTCCCCTTTTTATGCTAAAATTTCCAAACCAATTAGGATTTTTCCTGATAGAATTACACTCAACAATCATCAGCTTTACCCTAACCTAACCTAAACTGCAACTTGGACAAGTACTAATAGGAAAGGACACCTCCTATTTATCTTAGCTTAAATAATTTGTTTAGTGGTGCCATAAAAGGGACCCTGACAAACGTTTTATGTTAAGTAATTTTTTTGTGAGGGACTACCATTTCTTGTTTTTGAGCATGGCATAATGGGGTACCTTTAAGAATTTGGGCTTAAAGGGTCAAAAAAATTAGCACCAATCAATTAAGCAAATTTTGTGTAGTGATGTTGTTTGTATTATAACTATATCACTTGCTTTTGTGTTAGGCAAAAATAGATCCCTCTAAGGGTCTCAAAACCTAGACTCCGGAGGCTTTAATCAGATTTTCATGAAACAGGCTTCATATCAATTTCAAGGGAGACTTGCCAAGGACACCGTAACTCTGGCCCCCTGTAACATTTAGATGTGGAGTCTGTGCGCCAAATCTCAGCTCTTAAGCTTCAAAACTGTCAGAGGAGAAAGAGGTGACGTACAGGCATGTAGATGCCATGCCCCTACCCTTTGTTTGATCTCAACAAAAACTGAAGATCTCTATGTTCCAACGAAGAAGTGTAGTGAAGTGTTCAGTTGAGCTTGAGTTTCCCATTTTGTGGATTTACTTCACGCATACGGTACGTATGGTAAACTTCTATTTTTTTTATAGAGATTGACAAACATTCCATAACTCTGATTAATATTGTTCTGATTTTCAAAAGTGAGGTTTTGACATCATCCGAATTTACCAAAACTTTCCAGTCCGTTTCCTTCCTGTATATTTGCTGTCCGATTTAACCTCCTTGCCTTGAAGCCTTCTTCTCTCTTTCTTTTTCATTATCCAGTCCCGATTATTTTTTAGTGGCTTACCTCGGGACTTCAGCTTTTCCCTATTCATGTGGAATGAGAAACTTGAACTAATTTGCTATTTTAGATGGAGGTCTTTTTTCTTACCTTTTGTGCTCGTAAGCTACTTGATTATCTGCTTGCTCAGTGCCCAGACCTTTGGGCATTTGCTGCTGGCCTCCACCAGTCATAAGCACGAGAAAAAATTTCTTTGCTTTTGTACTGTTGGGGTAGTCAACTACAACTCCCCCTGAAAATCCAGCTTTAATTGCTTGAGCAGTCACCTAACAAATTGAAAGATAATTTGCAAAAAATTTTGGTTGGAAAAATAGAATCATGACAAGATTACCAGTTCCACTTGTGATGAGTCCTCAGGATAAAATTGAAACACAGCTCGAGCACCTCGGCTCTTAAACATAAAAGATTGGTTATTTAAGATGCTCATATTGTTTACCCTATGACTGAATTTACCAAACAAGCATACAGCGAGGAGAATAAGCAGTATAATCTTTTGACTGGATTGTGATGGGACTTGTCTCGATTGCATAACCACTAAAACAAAAATTAATTATAAAGGCTCAATCGACAGACCAAAAAAAAATACCTGCAATGCACTTATACTGATTGCTCCATCAAAAGCTCCAGCACGAAAAGGCAGACCCTCGCCCTTTAAAAATGGACTTCAATTGAAAAGATATTGAGAATGATGTAAGGTAAATATTTTACCAGATCTCCAAGAAGAAGGTCTCCTTCAACTTCCCTTTCTTGAGCAACTTTGAGCATGGATTGAGAGATGTCGATACCCACCCAGAAATGACCATTTTCTTCTAAGCACTCTCCAGACAGGCCAGAGCCGCAGCCCAAATCGAGAACAAAAGCAGGCTGGTCTAAAAAAATAATGATAGCATTTAAAAAAATATTAATCAAATAATTTTGTAACACAACACCGAGTTCAATTCTCAAAAGGTTCTTTTTTGAAATAATCTGTTACCTTCGGGGAGACATAGCAACTCAATTGCCCTTTCTGACATTTCACCTTGAATGCTCATGACACGTGTGCTGTAATTATAAAGTAGTTTAAAAGGCTCAAACAACGAACAGTTTGGAGCAAAAACTTACTTCTGTGAGTATTTTTGAGCTTCGTCATCATTATAGAACTGAAAATCAAAGCTTAAATCTGTAACAATATGAATGGGATAGGGATTTAGAAAATGATCAAAACTTACTATTTCAGGTGGAGCTTTATGCTCAGGTCTTCTTACGTTTGCCATTTTAAGAATGAAAGTTACAGATTCATCTGCTTTTTAATGGTATATTCCTAAACTTGTTATGAGTTGAAACTAGAAAATACCAAAATAAATAACATGTGGACCGATCCCGACTGGGAATGTCAAGAATCCACCGCGACCAACAGCGGCGCCACCGTGGTTTTTGTTTACTTTTGTTCAACCAAAGAACTCTATAGGCCTATAATTTCACTGAAAAAATTTTGATAACTTTTTCAATGTTTTCTGTTACCTTCAACAAAACTTCTTTTTTCCAGAGGACCAACACTTTTTCAATGAAATTTTACTCTTTTCCAGGGAGAAAAAGGTAGACATTTTTTTTATACACATCAGCAACAAAACTAAGTGAAATTTGAGATGCCCAATTATTTAAATTGGAATAATTGAATTATTACTGAAGCAAAAAACTTAAGACTTAAACACATCCAATTCTAGATTAAGCTTTCTAGACTTTTACTACCAAAAAAGTAACATCATCAAGATATAATAAAGATAAGGACCAAAAGAGCAAAAAATTTTTTTTACATAAATTGAAGTCGAATTTTCATGACATTATAATGTGAAGGTCTTTTGAAGCTCGCCTGTCTTAGAAAAAGAGCAAAATAAATAATGAAATGTAGAAAAAGACTAAATGATTATGAAGGAGCTTTTCTAAGTTGGTCAAAGAGCTGCAAAACGTGTTGGTTTTTTTAAAGGGCAACTAGATCTTCTCGTCTCCGTCCAAGCTTGTAAAAAATTTGAAAATTTTCCGGGATGTTTCTATTCCAATATTTGGGCGCATACCTCTGGAAATTAAATTAAACCTTTTGTTTGGCTGAAATGAATGTTGAAATTAAATGACAAACCTGAAACCAATGACATCCCTTGCTGAAGCTGGTGGACGCACCAAACAGTTTTTAGATGCAAATTCCTCACCCTCTTTCTCTGTCAGGCAATTCCTATAAGTTTCTATTGTTGATGACATAGAGCTAAAGTGATCGCAGGCACTAAGACTTTTTGCCTGCTCAACACCAATAACCTAAAAGCAAATTTGGTAAGGATGGCACTCAAGATTTAATAATTATTAAGTCTAAGAAGCTCACTTTAGAAATTTGCATAAGATACTTTTGCCAAAGTGGTAGAAGTCCAACATGTTGCCCTCTGAATAAACAAAAGATTTTTATGATTAGAAAGAAAGAGAAAAATAAATTCAGGTGGGTTTAATTTTTTTTACATTTTACCTTGTCAACGAAACAGAAACAGGAGGGCCAGATTTTCTTGGAATCCAGACATCATTATTTCTGCCGAAATAGGCATCTGATGTCTTTGCCTCGAAGACAGTTTTAGATGCCCTGAATATTTCAATGGCAACTTCTTCCATTGACTTCGGGGCAGGATCAATTTCAACTCCATGCAGCAAGAGACAGCTTTGGAAATGAAATAATTTGGATTATTTGACAAATCGTCTGATGATTTTTAAGTAAATACTGACTTGGCAATTAAACCATGAAGCTTCTCTTCGAACACTCTCTTTTTCTCAAACTGAAAACCACTGAAAGAAGCAATAATTTTTAGCCTAAATTTTTTCAAGAATCTTCAACAGATTCCATTCACTCACCTCATTTTTTGGCTTTCTTCGGGTGAATCCAAAACAATCAAGACTTTAATTATATTGTCAGCCGTATTCTGAAATGTTTCACATGCATATATTGAAATCTGCAATAAATTAGACAAAATAAAATTGCCAATCTGTTACCATTGTTCCTCTGAAAAGTTTCATCAGAAATCTTTCAATCGAATCATTGTTTTCGATAAAGTCTTTGGCGCATGCAAAGAAAAAATCATAATTTAACAAAACTAGCTTGAGCTTGACTGTTTGCCAGACGTTTAGAACCTGTGGAATATTTAGCAAAATATTTTTACATTCAATATTGGTATGGTCAAACAATTTTCAACATATTACTCTCTCTCCGTTCAAGTCAAATTTTGGCACAATCCATTCCACGGAACTTTTTATGGAAAGATCTCTAGTTGCTAACCTCATTTTCTTATCGAGTTCTTGGGTCTTCAAAAGGTTGATGAGTCTTCTAGCTTGGTCACTTTGTAAGAGATTCCTATCAAAGATTATCACTGTGCCATCATCTTTATCTTCTTTTCTAAAAAACCAAACTTGTTAAATACAAAGCATCAATTAGGTTAGCAATTTCACTATATACTACCTAACTTTGCTTTTGGGTGGCATCTTGTTTACAGCAGAAAACTCTTGAACCCAGCGATGTCCTCTGATTATAATCCTATATTCTAAAAAAATTATTTAAACAATTTTTAAAATTGCTTTTCTTTGCTTTTAAGGGTTTAGCCTCCAAAGATCACGGAGTGTTTGTGATTGGTAAAGGTTCAAATGTTGATAAAAACCTCACTTTAATAGAGGGGGATGACCAGCTTTTTAGATTTGTTTTCGAATAGAGCAGGCCAGTCATAAAGTGATTTGAGGTATGCGTGTGAACACTTTTGGCTGCTTTTCTGGTCTGGGGTGTTTCACTCCGAATGCTCTGCAAACAGCAACAGATAATGAAATTTTTAATGACTCAAAGACAATATCCTTTGCCCTGGGGGCAAGAATAGGACTTGGGTAGAAGCTGCCGTGACCAGTTAAGATCACTCATCTCAAAGGCTACAAAAATATTTTTTGGTCTGGGAATACTAAAACAAACTATTGTTTAGGAGACTTCGCCCAAACATTGTGAGCTTGCTACTTTCTCTAAATTAAGTTAACCCTCATAATGCCAGATTACTGCTCTAAGAATCAACACAAAAAATGAAGTTTATTTATAATAGCAGTAAGAATTCCTGTAGAAAAATTACATCTCTAAGGAGTTAGAACCCTGTTTTGCTATCCATACTTTTACATACTTACAAATCATTTTAAGCACCTCTTGACTCTGTTTCACATAAATTTAGTTGTTGTGGAGCAGAGAAATATTCCAAGCAATTGCAGTACCATTTACCAGATGTTGATTGTTGAATTTTGAAATTTCAATTTTCGTGGCAAAACTCGGCAATAACAAATAAACAAAACCCAAGTTAAGACAAAGATATCTAAACAACGCCAGATAGATCTGTGTTGTAGGGTGATTGGAGAAATTAAGGGAATGTGACTTGTGAGATTATGACCATAGAGATCGGATACATAGAGGGAGAAAGAGTCAAAAAAATCAATTTTAGGCTTATGTATAGGTTTAGCAACAACTGACCCAGCTAGGCCGCACCAATTCAGCCGTTGCTAAACCCAAATTTACTACGGTGCAAATTTTTCCTGCAGCCTGGGCAGGGACGCTCAGTCTATGTATGCATAATGTCTATGGTTATGACCCGCGACCTCCCCGGATTGATCCATTTTCACGCTGCCCCAAGATATAAGCTCACTCTGACATTAACCCATAACTGGCATCGCATAGCCTTATCCGTCTCAAACTATTCTCAGTTTCATCAGCATTATTTTTTTTTCTTCTACTCTACATTCTACACCCAAAAGGTCCACTGCTCTTGCTCTTTTCAGGGCTTCGTCTTCCCACGAGTTCGCCATCCTGACTAGTTCAACCTCCTACTCAGTTTGCCAGACCTCTGAATAAAAGCCCAGATGAGGCCCAAGCCTTTATTTGCCTTACTTGAGGCCCTATTTTGTTTCTATAATCTAACCAAACCTATAATTTAACTATCTCGTCCTAACCCTGCAGGGCTTGACACCTGACTCATCATCTGGGCCTTACCCTTCTTTACTAAGCTCAAACTTTAGCGACTAAAAAACCCACCTCTAGATCCCTCGTGTTCTTCTGACATGGTTTTTAGGACTCATCACTCAACTATATATTATAACTAGCCAACCGGGCCACGGCGCCGCCCGGGAAAAATTTGATGAGCTAACGTGACCCATCTGGACATTTTACGTTTCACAAAGTTTTCTCTCGACAGACCCGTTTGGGTTTTGAAGTTTGGGGTACCCCACCCCGGGTCCAGGGGTTGGGTTGGCGGGATCATACTTGTGTTAAGAACCTTCCCTGAGTTGGCGGGGAGGTCTGTGCAAAATTTGGTGGAGATAAAAGTGACTGTTTGTACCTATGCATTTACACGCCTGAACCGCCGGACAAATCTCCACCAAATTTTGTACAGACCTCCCCGCCAACTCAGG
>Ga0194133_10005564_pt1 | contig 15992 bp, 15 predicted proteins | sample TA2KigOf40mmetaG_FD_155448 | JGI IMG/M metagenome (GOLD analysis project Ga0194133, IMG submission 155448) | Freshwater microbial communities from Lake Tanganyika, Tanzania - TA2015055 Kigoma Offshore 40m | ecosystem: Environmental > Aquatic > Freshwater > Lake | place: Tanzania: Lake...
AAATCTTCTAGAAGTGAAAAAAAAAAAATTGGGCTAACCAAATAAAATATATTCCTTAATAATTCTGAATTTTTAAAAAGTAAAAATGAAATAGTAATAAAGAAAAATATAAAAATACCTCCAATTCTTAAAACGGGCTTTTTGTGAAAAGATTGAACTTTAGAAAATTCACAGTCTAAAAGATTGTTAAAAATCTTTTTTTTATAATTTTTTGTTGAGAAAAATAAGAAAATATATGAAAGTAGTGTGATTAGGACTAATAATAAATATTCGTTTAATTCTAACATATTTTTTCTTTAAAGTTTTAATTTATTAATTTATTTATTTTTAAAAGTTAAATAAGCAAAAAATATAAGTTATTATTAGTTTAAATATAGCAATAACTATATAGATAATATGTTATTAACTTTGATTATTTTAAAAATTTTAACTAATTAATAAAATTAATTTATGAAATTCATTTAAGTTTTTATTAATCAAAATGACAATAAATTTTATTTCAAAAGAAAATAACAAAATTCTTAATATTTTATTTCTATCAATACCTGCAGCCTTCTTATTACCTGTAAATTTTTCAAATATATTTTGTATAATATATTTATTAACAACATTCTATTTTTTTAGAAAATATGATTTGAATATTAAAACTGATATTCTAGATATAATTTTATTTTTTTTTTCTGTATAATTATAACCTCATCCTTAATAGAAATTATTATCTATAACGACTCTATGATAAAAAATTTATCATTAAATATTCTGAACAAGGTAAGTATTATTAGATTTTTTTTTATATATTGGTTAACCAAGAATATTTTGCAACAAAATCTAATAAAAATTGAAGGTTTTTTTAAAGTTTCTTTATTTTGCATAACTTTTATATCAATAAACATAATTTTAATGCACTTGATCGGTAACGATATTTTCGGAAATAAAGAAATTGCAAATAGATTTTCAACTATATTTGGGGAAAGAGCAGTTGCAGGAACATATTTATTAAATTTTTTTTTTTTTGGTTTTATTTATGTTAACTGCTTAAATAAAAAAAATATTTTAATAACTTTTTTTTTTATTCTTTTAACTGGTCTTGGAATATTATTCACTTTAGATAGAATGCCTTTTATTCTATTTGTAACTTTTTTTTTTTTTATTTGTTTATTAAACCTTAAAAAAGATTACAAATTATTTATAATTTTTCTTATACTTATTCCAATATTTTTATTTTTACTTCTTAAATATGAAAAACTTTTTACTCGCTATTCAAAATTATCAGCTTTGGAGGTAAAAGAATTAATATTAGTTCTTGATAAAAACAATAAAGATACGCAGGGTATATATTCATATTCATCAATTATTAAAGATAGTATAAATACTATTTTTTTTGAAAAAACGTTAATTGGATCTGGTACATCATCCTTTTATTCAAGATGTAGAGATTTTCGATTGCAAACTCAAAAGTTATCTATAATACATGGATATGCTTATGCGTGCCCTAAACATACGCACCATTTATATTTAGAAATTTTAATTTCAGGTGGAATTCTTGGTTTTATTATATTTGCTATTGCAATAATTATAAAATTTTTTGTCTTAACAAAAAATGTGTTAGTTCAAGGTACTTCTTATTATACTATAAATTCTATCTTACTTACCTCATTTCTTGTGGAGATATTTCCTTTTAGAGTCTATGGAGATATTTTTAATTCTTACAATGGATTATTTTTTTTTTTTAAAATATCAATTATTTATGGAATTATGAAATATAAAATTCTTAAAATATAATTTGTTCTCAAAATTAAAAAACTTGGAATTGAATAATTTTTTATTTTTGTTTCATTTCTTTGAAGCCAAAACCAAATATTCATGGTCGTTAAAATCTAAATATTTATAGTATGTTTCTCCACAATAATCTATTTTATAACCTTTAAAAAAACTCAAAAATTCTTTTTTTGATTTTGAAATATATATTTTGATAAAATTTTTTTTTTATATCTTTAAAAAATGTTCAGCTTGTTTAAATTCCTTAATATTATCTATATCTATAGATCTGCTTTTTGGCATAAAAAATGGAATCGATTTATTAGAATAAAACGTTTTTTTCTTAAGGAAATAGCTAATTTTACATACATAAATAGCACCATTTAGATAATAATTACTTTTTTTAATAAATTTTTTTTTTTTAATAAAACCAGTTTTTGTTATAACTATCGGAAATTTTTGAGATTTTTTTGAAAAGTAAACTGAAAATAACGAAACAGCTTTTTTATCAATTATTTCAACTATTGCCATGTCAATGTCATTACTATTTCTTAAAGGTGATGTAGGTTGTAATAAAACTACATAATCGTACTTCTTTTTAATTGTTTTAATTGCATGATAAACAACTTCGGCTGCCCCAACATTATCATTTGAAAGAAACTTAGGCCGAATAAAAGGAACCTCACATTTAAATCCTCTTGCTAATTTTAAAATATTTTTACTTTCAGATGATATTATTAATCTATCTAAAAAATTTGAATCTTGGGCACTCTTAATAGTATAGATAATCAAGGGTGTTTTTAATAATTTTCTTAAATTTTTTTTTTTTAATCTTTTACTGTTTTCACGCGCAATAATAACTCCTAAAAATGTTTTATTTTTAAACAAAAAATTTAATTAATTATCAAGCAAAGCATTAGATGAATTATTGAAAACATTCCATTGTCCAAAATCAAGCCAACTATTTTCATTTATTGAGTAAACTCCTACTCTCATTTTTTTTTTAAGCAGAATGTTAATAAAATCATCCATATTTAAATGTTTGTTTTTTTTAATAAATTTTAAAATCCTTGGATTAACGATGTAAAAACCAGTATTTATTAGAAAATCATACTTAGGTTTCTCGTTAATAGAATTTAACAGTCCTTTATCACTCAATATACACACGCCATAAGGAATATAATGTATTTTTTTGGCAGCAACAATTGTTAAGTCCAATTGTTTATCATTGTGATATTTATAAATTGAATTGTAATCGTAAATAATTAAAGAGTCACAATTTGTTACAAAAAAACTTTCTTTAATTTTTTTTTGAAAAAAACTAAGGGAACCTGCTGTACCTAAAGGTTTTTTTTCATTTATAAATTTAATTTTAATTTTTTTTTGTTGACTAAAATATGCCTTTAATAAATTCATTTTGTAATTAACAGTTAAATAAAAGTTATTTATTCCTATATTTTCAAATTTTTCAATTATGTGATCAATAATTGTTTTTTGTTGACTAAAATATGCCTTTAATAAATTCATTTTGTAATTAACAGTTAAATAAAAGTTATTTATTCCTATATTTTCAAATTTTTCAATTATGTGATCAATAATTGCTTTTTCATTTACTGGCACTAATGGCTTTGGTACAACAACTGTATAAGGAAAAAGTCTTCTCCCTTCTCCGCCAGACATTATTACTACTTTAATATTTTTACTATTATATTTTTTATTATTTGAAAAAGATGTCCAATTTAAAATATTAACTATCTTTTTTTTTTTATTAACTATTGGTAATACTTTATGCTCTTTTATTTTTTTAAAAAATGCATCAGATTTATCATTTTCCAGATACTTATTTAAATATATTTTTTCTGGATTTTTTTTATAAACTTTCTTGATATTATTATTAAGAATTTTTCCCTGAACTAATGCTCTTCTTATGTCACCATCCGTAATTGTTCCTTTTAAAGTATTTTTTTTATCGACAACAATCAGACATTTGTCTTTGTTTTTATTTAATAGATTAATTGCATTCTTTATAGTTGAATTTTCACTTATTAAATAATTTTTATATTTTAAATCCATTTACAAAAGTAGAAATTGTAGTTTTAATTTTTATAGTTATTTAGAATAAATACCAAGAGTAATAAAATAAAAAAAATTTATAATTTATATTACATGTAATGGAATAATAATACACTTAATAATTATAATTTTTTTATTTCCTCTAATATATTTTTTTTTAATGACAAGCCTGTATTCTTTGTTTTCATAAATTTATAAATAAATTCTTGATAACCATTTAAATTTACTTTGTTATAATTATTAAAATTAAAATAATTTATTTCCTGATTCACATTAATTACTGGCTGCTTTAAAATAGTATTTTTAAACAACATTGATTTAATATAATGATATTTTTTTTCAAGCTCGTCTGTTGTAATAAATATTATTGGTTTTTTATAAAGCACGGCAAAATTAATTGCACTTGTTGTAGAATGAGCCATTACAAATTTTGCTGAAAATACTAACTCAGGTGTTTTGTTTTTTATAATTTCGTAACTTGGATATAAGCACTTAAATTTTTTCAATTGTGTTTTTGGATGGGCTGCTATTATTATTTTTATTTTAAAATTTTGCTCTACAAACTTAAAAAAGTTATTCATCAATAAATAGTAATTATGATCAATATTAATATTAAGTTTGTTAATTAAAAAATCAGGATGTGTAAAAGTTAAATTATCCAAAAAAATACAATATTTTTCCTTATAAATAATATTCGGTTTAAAAACATACTCATAAGAACAAGTTTCTACAATTTTCCCAACATTTTTATTGTTTATGAAATTTTGTTTAGTTAAATCACCGGCTACAAAAATAAGATCTATTTTATAATCTAATTCTTTTTTCAATTTATCAAATAAATTTTGAAAAATTTTAAATTTATTTTTAAATAATTTATAGATTACTACAAAAATAAATCTTATTTTAAAATCTAATATTATTTTTAATAATATCTTAAATGTAATTCTGTCATATTCAGGATAATGAATTTGAAAATTTATAAATTTAATTTTGTATTTTTTTAATAGGTTATATATTTTTTTATTAAAAACTTCTGATCCATTTAAAACTATATAATCCACTTTATTAAAATTAATTTTTTTTTTAAATTCTAACAGCGTTGAAGGTTTATAAAAATTTCTATCTCTAAATAATTTTAATTTCGAGTAAAAAATTTTCGAAAAATCAACAATTTTTATATTAAAAAAATTTTTTAAATATTTTATAAAATAATATTTATAATGCTGACCAGTAAAAGGAAATTCCCAAATGTATACTATACTTTTTTTCAATACTATATTTGTTTAGTTTAATATTTTTTTTTTAGTTTAAAAATTTATAAAATAAAATTATTTTCTAAAAAAAATATTACATTAAATAATTAATAAAATTGACAAATAAATATAACTTAAATTAAAATTTAATTTGATAATACATTTAAAATGCTTATAAAATATTTATGCCAAAAAAAATAATAATTATTGCAGAAGCAGGAATTAACCATAACGGATCTATTTCAAAAGCCTTAAAACTTATTGATGTGGCCTCTCAGGCTGGGGCAGATATAGTCAAGTTTCAGGTAACTAATCCAGAAAATATTTTAAAAACTGCCAAGAAAGCGGAATATCAAAAAAAAAAATATGATAATGAAAGTCAATTTGAGATGATAAATAAAATTCATTTAGACTGGAAAAAGGTTCATCCAATTCTTATAAATAGATGTAAAGTCCGTAATATTGAATTTATGACGTCTGTTTTTGATAAAAATGCTGTAGATCAAATTGTAAAGCTGAATGTAAAAAGAATTAAGATTCCATCTGGTGAAATAACTAATATACCTTTGTTAAAATATGTCGCAAGATATAATAAGAAAATTATTATTTCAACTGGAGCAAGTACTTTAAAAGAAATCTCTTTTGCTCTTAAAACCTTAATCAATTTTGGTACTCAAAAAAAAAATATAACTCTATTACATTGTAATAGCGCATATCCAACTCCATACAAGGATGTAAATTTAAATGTGATTAAAAGTCTTAAAAAAAAATACAATGTAAATGTTGGACTATCTGATCATACTTTAGGTTTTGCAGTTTCTATAGCTGCTGCAGCTTTAGGTGCTCAAATTATTGAGAAACATTTTACATTGGATAAAAAATTAAATGGTCCTGATCATAAAATAAGCTTAAATCCTAAGGAATTAAAAGAATTAATAATTTTAATTAGAAATGTTGAAAAAGCCCTTGGGATTTCAAAAAAAAAACCCACTCAAAGCGAAATTAAAAATATTAATATAATTAGACAATCTATTACTGCTATCAAAACAATTAAAAAAGGCGATTTATTTACTAATGAAAATATTGGTTTAAAAAGACCAAATTATGGTTTGCCTCCTATTATGTTAGAAAAGTTATATAATTCAAAATCAAAAAAAACATTCTTAATTGGTCAACAAATTAAGTGACTATCAAAATATTTCAGCTGTTATCGAAAGGGTAATCGAGTGTTCATATTCAGAATGACTAAAAAAACGCATAAAGTAATTAGTAAATACCTAGTTTACGATTACAAAAATCTTAAGAAAAAAAATTTATAAATTTGCACTGCTAGGAATATTAATTATACTTTTGTAAAGTCTTTTTGAGTTATCAAGGTTCATCTTTGGCATCTTATTATATGGCTTTAGTGAATGAATTAACTTCCAAACAGGTCTTACTTGAATTTTTTTTTTATTAAGATCTGTAATAACATTATTTTTATATAATGAATATTTTTTTCTTAAAATTATAGTTTGCAACCAATAATTACTCTTACAAAATTTTTTTTCATAAAAAATTTCAAAATATCTGTTATTTTTAAAAATTTGAGAATATTTTTTTACTAACACTCTTTTTCTTTTAAGAAAAAAATTTAGCTTTTTTAATTGTGCACAGCCTAAAGAGGCATTTAAATTTGGCATTCTATAATTATATCCAATTAAATCATGGGATAATTGCAGCTTATTTTTAGTTTTTGCAGTTGTCGATAGGTGACGAATACTTTCAGCTAACTTTTTTGAGTTGGTTATAATTACTCCGCCACCTCCTGTAGTAATTATTTTATTCCCGTTAAAACTAATAATTCCTACTAAGCCAAAAGTTCCTACATGTTTTTTTTTATAATAACTTCCTAGTGCCTCAGCAGCATCCTCTATTATTGTTAACTTGTATTTTTTTGCTAAGTCAACGCATTCTTTAATTTTGCAAGGATGACCAAACAAATGAACTGGAATTATAAATTTGATAATTTTTTTTGTTTTTTTATTTATTGAGTAATTTTTTTTTATATATAGTATTTTGCTTAAATAATTATCCAATTTTTTAAAATCAATGCCTAAATTTTCACTTTCAACGTCAACGAAATGTGGCTTAGCATCACAGTAAGAAATTGCGTTAATCGTTCCAATGAAGGTCATAGAGGGGACTAGTACTTCATGATCTTTATTAATTTTTAGTGCTTTACAAGCTAAAAATAATGCGGATGTTCCATTAACAACTGCAACAGCATATTTTGATTTAGTAATCTCTTTTATTTTTTTTTCAAATAAAAATATATTTTTACCTGCAGAGGAGACATAAGACGACTCTATACATCTGTTTAAAAAAGTTTTTTCATCTTTACTAAAAATAGGTTCATGAAGGGGAACGACAGATTTCCTCGAAAGTTTTCTAATCTTAGAGTATAAATATTTTGAAATTTCATTCATTAGCAAAATCTATACCAATTCAAGGTTTTAATCAGTCCCTCGTCTAATTTGATGTATTTTTTTTTTTTTATAAATCCAAATATTTTTTTCATAGCCGGTAATCTTTTTGTAGGTGAAAAATTATTAATAGTTTTTTTTATAATCTTTATGTCACTCCTCGAAAATATTCTTAAAATTTTTTTACACAAACTAAAAATTGAAATCTCTTCTTCGTTATTGCCGATATTAAAAATCCTATTTACAGCTTTGCTTTTTGTAATTGTGTAAATTTGATATATAGCATCATCAATATAGCAAAAGGCTCTCTTGTGATTAGAGGAATAAAGTCTTAAAAATTTTTTATTTTTTAGATTAATAATTTTTTTTATTATTTCAGGTATTACATGGGAATAACCCATTCTTGGTCCATAAACATTATGTGGTCTTAAAATCAAATATCTCAATTTACTGTGAATGCACATTGCCTCACAATATATCTTTGAAAGCATATAAGATGTTCTTGAATTCATAATATCCGTCAAAATTAAGGTGCTTGTTTCAGGTGTCGGAAATTTTATTTTAAAACGACTTAGTCTTCCTGCATAAACTTCTGAAGTAGATAAAAAAATGAATTTTTTTAATTTGGTTTGTTTTTTTGCAATTTCGATAGATTTTTTCATAATTAAAAAATTATCTGCTAAAACTTTTTCTGGGTTATTTATTACATTTTGAACACCAAGAATTGCGGCAAATTGAAAAATTATTTCATAATTTACATTTCTAAAATTTTCTATTTTTATATTGATAATATTTTTTTTAATTATAGTTACTCTTTCGTCTTTTATTAAATCTTTTAAAAATTTATCATTTTTAGATCTAGAAAAGTTATCGATTATATCAACTTTTATTTTTTTTTCTTCTTTTAAGAATTTTCTAAGTAAATGACTGCCAATAAATCCAGCTCCACCTATTATTAAAATCCTCACTATTGTATTCCTTTTCCAATAGAAATAAGTTTGCACTTTATTTTATTGATTTGTAAAATTTGTTTTTGGGTAAGTATATTAAATGTATCTAAAATGATTATTTTAGAATTAAATTTTAATAATTTTTCAAAATTTAATTTTGTAAAATGACTATGTCGAACAGCTAAAACTAATGCATCTATTTCTTTAAAATTAGGCATTGCAGTTACATTAAGATTCTTATGTTCACTCCATGTTTTTATCATTGGATCATAAGCAAAAACTATAGCTCCACTTTTTTCTAATATTCTTGCAAAATATACTGATGGTGAATAACGACAGTCGCCTATATTTTCTTTGTAAGTAACTCCAAAAATAAGTATTTTCTTATTTTTTAGTGTTTTTAGTTCTTTTTTCAAAATTTTAAAAGATGAAATAGGCATATTATCATTAATATTTGATGCTAAAAATGTCATTGGAAATTTAATTGTACTTTTTTTAAATATTTTATTAGCAGAAATAAATCCAAACAAAGGATCTTTAGTCAGGCAATAACCTCCAACTCCAAAACCTGGACTCATAATATTAGAATGTGTTCGTCTTAATTTAATTACATTTATAACCTCAAACATATTGACATTTATATTTTCGGCAAATCTAGACCACTCATCGATAAATGCTATATTTACCGCTCTGTATGTATTTTCTAATATTTTACAAAATTCCGAGTCACGCATAGATTTCAATTTGACTAATTTAAACTTTTTTGTATTAATGATTTTATTATAAAAATTTCTGCATTTTGTTGCAGCCCGTATATTATTTGCTGAATAAACTCTCCAATAATTTTTTATAGAGTCTAGATAATTTTCTCCTGGCATAACTCGTTCGAATGAATGTGCTAATAAAATTTTAGAGGTGTTAATTTTTCTCTTAATAAATTCCGCTTTAATTAATGGTAATATAATTTTTTCACAAGTGCCTGGAGGAACAGTACTTTCAACAATCAATAGACTGTTTTCTGGGATATATTTCGAGATCGTTACAATTGCTGTTTTAAAACTTTTAAAATCACAATCTAAATTTTTTTTTTTGATATCTAAATTAATATTACATATAATTATATCACTATTAGCTATAACTTTTTTATTAGAAGTAGCATAAAAATTTTTATTTTTTTTTACTAACTTTATACTTTTCTTTAATTTATCATCAGCAATATTTGCAATAAAATTACCAGAATTAAGTTGTTTAATTTTTTTTTTTCCTATTTTATTGTTTAATTCTAACCCATAAACGTTAAAAATTGGTTCTTTATTTTTAACTGTTGATGCAACAAGAATGGACATTGCGGCACCAACGTAACCTAACCCTTGAATACAAATTGTTTCTCTTTTTTTAGTATTAATGAATTTCATTTAATTAAGTTTGAATTTATATTAAATTAAAATATTATGTAGATTTATAATTTATACTATAAATTCATTTTAAAATTAAATATAAGTTAAAATAATTAGTATTTTGTAGAAAAATTAAAATTATTTCATTAATTGTTTCTAAATATATTTTTAAATATTTTTTTTGGAACAGCAGAACTTATACCAATAATGGATATGCCATCAATCTGTGAAAACATAATTTATACTTTATAAAAAACTAATCTTTAAATAATTTTGCAATATCTCCAAAAGTCTTACATTTATAGAGCTGATCTCCACTAATAACTTTTTTATATTTCGTGTCTGCAAAACTAATTATTGTAAGGACTCCCATAGAATCCCATTCTGAAAAATCACTTAGATTTGAGTCTTTAGTAATTTTTTTTTACATTTAGAGCATCAGCAATTTCGGAAAATATTTTTTCAGCCATATTTTTATAATTAAATATCTTTTAAAATTCTCAATGCCTTCTTGATTGGTGAATATTTTTTAAATGGATTACACACATTAATTTTTTTGTAATCAACATACTTTTTGATAGTTTTGTATATTAAAAATTTATTACCCGGAACATTAATTACAGATTTTCCGCATAATCTCCCCTCTTGTCTAATTCCTACATTTATAGATATTTTTTTAAATTCTGGAACTTCATAAAGCAATGACGAAGAATTACCTATGATTAAATTTGATATTTTAATTAAAGAAAAATAATTTTTTTGACCTAAAGAATCAAAAAAATAACAGCTTGAATTATTTTTACAAAAAAGATTTATTTTACTTATAATATATTTATTTCCGGCATCATTATTGGGTTTTGTGAAGATTATTAGGTATAAATCTTTAAATTTATTTAAAGCTTCTAATAATGCATCTAGCTCAAATTTAGTAGAATTTGAGTCTGTTGTTATTGGATGAAAAGTTACTAAAATAATTTTTTTTTTTGTAAAAGGAATACTTAATTCTTTAAAAATCTGCTTTCTATTAATAATATTTAATAAATTTATATTATCTAAACTCATAGCTCCTATATTAAAAATCTTTTTTTTATCTTTTCCCATTCTAATAATTCTTTCTTTATGAATTTTATTTGAAACAAAATGATATGATGCTATTTGGGATATGATATTTCTTGTAATATCATCTTGAGAGCCCAATGATATCTCGCCCCCATAAAAATGGATAACGGGTATATTTAATAAATATGATACTATAGCTGGTGCCAGCATTTCTGATCTATCGCAAGGCAAACAAATATAATCTGGTCTGTTGTCTTTAAGAAATTCTGAAAAAATTTTAATGCCTAAAGATACAGATTTAGATGTTGTTAATATTTTATCCTGGGAGGTTTTAATATCTATTGTTTTTAAAATATTTAATTTATCTTTAACTATTTCTTTATATGTGTAACCAAATTTTTTGTATAAATGCATACCAGTAACAATAATGCCAAGACTTATTTTTTTCTCTTTGTTTAATTGTTTTAAAAAAAAAGAAAATTGCCCATATTCAGCTCTTGAACCAGTTACAAAATAAATTTTTTTTTTCATTTAATACAAAAAATTACTTTTAATTTATTGAGGAAAATCATTCGTATCGTATCTACTTAATTCTAATAAGTTTGTACTTTTCAGATTAGCTATTCCATTTTTTGTAGTTAAAGCTATTAAACAATTGCGAGTTTTAAGGATTTTTAAAGTATCATGATTGTAGCTTCCATAAGGATAACTCATAATCCAATTATTAGTCTTAACTCCTACTTTTTTCAAAAAATTTATAGACATGTTTATATCTTTAATTTGATCTAACTTTTCTACGTTGCTAAGCCAAATATGTTTACATCCGTGACTACCCACATACATACCATTCATAATTAATTTTTTAATATCTGAAAGCGTCATATACAATTCTTGTGCAAATTTATTAGTGTTTTGTCCTAAATATTTTTCAAAGAGAAAAGAGATTATGATTGATCTAATTTTCTCGGGCAGGACAAATTGAAGCATACGTTTGATATAAATAGTTTTAGCACTATCAAAATTACCATTTGTATAACGAACAGGTATAGCATGATTTTTAAAAAAAAATTCAAGTTGAGATTTAGTTAAACCTAAATCCAAGCATTTGTTGTTAAGATCTATAAATATTTTTTCAGTACTTTTTGTCGATGCTAAAATAAAGTGAATTGCATGAACATCTAATAGCTTTCTATTTTCGATTGCATGCGATGGAGGAAAAAAAGATCCTTGGATATTTCTAACTAAAAGTTCTGGTAAAACATATTTAACATGATCTTTAAAACCATCATCAAAAGTTAGATAACATGGATTTTTTGGTAAATTTTTTTGGCCTAATGAAGCTGAAATAAGTTGCTCAGCAGTTATGAAATTATATCTTTTGGTCAAATAACTTATTTGTCTTTTAAAACCATTAATTTCTAAACCTTTTATTTTAGGATATTCAGAATTTTTAATTGGTCTAACATAATGATACATTATAATTGTTAATCTGTTGTTGTTATTCAAATGCTTTTCCTAAATAAGAAATTTTAAGGTCTGTCCTGATCACAATCACCAAGTACGAAAAGAGTTTCATTTTTTTTTTTGTTTAAATATTTATAAGCAAAATTTAATTTTATATTTTTTTTTACAAAAGGGTTAAAATAATGTGGAACAATAACACTTTTATTTAATTTCATAAGTTTCAAACTTTTATTCCTTAAGTTTCGAGTAAAATGATAATAAACAATACAATATTCATAATGACTATCTTTTAACAAAATTGCCAAACAATCTTTTAAAAGGGATGGCTTTTTTAAGTCGAAATCTACAATTTTTAATGCAAAAGACGATTTATGCTCGACTTTTCTGGCCACAACATAACCTATATAGTAGTTATCTAGCAAAACTTTATAAATCTGATAATTGTACACTGGGTGATTTAAATAACGATTTTTTATAAAGTCTTTGGATTTATTTGAAATAAAATTAGAAATATTTTCGATATCAAAGGTTCTAACAAGACTAATTTTTTTTTTTACAAAAATCTTTTTTAAAAAAAACTTTTTATATGACATAATTTTAGGTTTTGAGATATGATTTGTTAAAAAACCACATTTCATCTCACCCACTATAAAGCCCAATCTAGAGTAAATATTTTTTGCGCGGATATTAGTGCCTATTGTTCCTACAAAAAATGGTTTTTCTTTTTTTAAAAGGAAATCTAACAATTTAATTCCTAGAAAAGGATAATTACAATTAGAAAGCCAATTAACTAACCAAAAACGATCATTTTGCTTTTTAATTTTTTTGTCAAAATGCGCATCATTTACAAAGCCTAAGCAACCAACAACTTTTTTATTTTTATTAAGTGCAATATAAAAATTATAGTTTGAATTATTAGAAAACATCCAATCAAATAATTTTTTGTTTCTAATAAATATAAGTTTTTTTTTCCGATTTTTTTTTAAAAAAAAAAAAAGTTTGTTTTTATTTTTTTTTTCTAATTTTTCTATTTTTATCATTCTTTATTAATTCAATTATAAAATTGAAAGGAGACATAAAAAAAACGATATTTGAATTAAAGTATTTGCTATATAAAATATTTGTTATTGGATAACAATTTTTTTTAATCAATTTTTCAATATCACTTTCAAAATTTATTGTCATGAATGCTATATGATTGATGATATTTTGTTTATTCTTTAAAACTTTTGTAATAGGATTAGTTTTTCCGTATGGCTCAACAATTTCAAATAGTTGATTGCTTCCATTAAATTGAAAAAACTTAATTTTTACTCCAAGCTTTTTATCCAATACTAATTTAGATTTTGAATAAATTTTACAATTTTTTTCAAAATATTTTTGGAAATTATTTATATTTTTACAAAATACCCCAATATGGTGAATTTTCATTATTTTTTTTCTAAAGTTTCACATATTTTTTTAAAACTATTACAGTTTATAATTTCAGTAAAAGTAAATTTTTTTTTAAATTTTCTTTCAATTTCCATAATAATTTTTAGATGTTCTAGAGAATCCCATTTCTTAAAATTTGATGCAGATAATTTTAAAATTTTATTTTTTTTATTCTTGAGATTAAATTTTTTTTCAAAAATTTTTATCAACATCGTTTCTACATCTAAAGTCATTAATTTGAATAAAAACTAGGCTTTATTAATTTAACATCATTAATTCTTGCTATGTAAATTTCTGAATTATTTAAAAAATTTTTTTTAATTTGATTTGGCAAATCTTTATAATTAGTAATTTTTTTAAATCCATAATTTTTGTACAATTCCTTTACTAAAATATTTTTTTTACTTGGTACGTACTCACCAACAATAAATTTTATTTTATTTCTTTTTCCTAATTCAAAAATTTTTGATAAAATCCATTGCTCTAAATATCTTCCTAAAACTCGACAACTCATTAAAAAATTATCAATATAAATAAAATTTTCATTTTGGATCAGCATTATTGAACTGACTAGTCCATGATCTCCATACTTATCATTCAACCTCACCATAAAAATAATATTTTTCTTATTTTTTTTAAAATTACTGATTTCCAACAAGGAGTATCTTTTGGTTGTTAAATTAAACTGATTGGTTTTGTGGATCATTTGCAAAAATCTTTGCTCGTTACTTTTATTTATTTTGACTATTTTTGCTTTTAATTTAATTTGTTTTAAAAAACTTAATTCATCATTAATTTTATTTTTTTCAACAATAAATCTTGATCTCTTCTCATATTGATGGGTCTTCAATAAATCTTCTTTAGTAAGTTTAAAATTAACAAAGTCAAAAATTTCGAGTATTTGATCAGGCCAATTCGAAATATCGGTATCTGGTTTAATTACTTTTACATCTTTTAAATTTTTTTTTACCTGATCTCTTTCTATTGGATTATCATCAAAAAAAGCCATGCTTTCTATTGATAAAGCAAGTTCTTTTGAAAGTTCCTTAATATTGTGAGTTTTTGTTTTCCAATTTGCTTTGATTGACGTGAAATCACTCAATTTCAAAATCATGTTCTTGTTTTTATTAAATACTTCTAAAATATCTGTTAAATTATTTTTGGAAGCTATACACAAGATAACACCTTCATTTTTTAATCTTAATATAGATTTTTGAAAATCAGAAAAAATTGAACCTTCTCCATCCGTGCCAATTCTAATATTATTATAACCATCTTCTCCTACAACACCTCCCCATAGTGTATTGTCACAGTCTAAAATTAAAACTTTTTTTGGCGGTTTCTGTATTCTATCAAGAGTCATCTTAGTAATCTTAGAAATAAAGCGAAGACAATTTTCTGAATATCTAGTTTTACTAATATAAAATAATCTATTATCAAAAAGATTTTTACTTTTATTAAAAATATCAATATTAAAATAAAAAAAATTTGAAAATTTAAATAGATTTTTTATTTTTTTTATTAAAAAAGATATAATTTTTTCCTCTAAAGGAAAATTTTGAGAAGATTTAATTTTAGTATCACTATAATAATAATCAACAAATAATATTAAAGGTTTCTTAGTAAAAAAAATTTTTTTTTTTAAAATATAGAAAATTTTTTCGATTTTATTGCAAATTTGTTTTTTATTTTTTTTTGAAAAGTCAAAAATAGGATAATTAACTAAATCTTTAAAATTCAAAATAACTACATCAAAATCTGACTCTTTTTTAAGGATTTGATCGTAAAACCTATATTCATTAAAATTTAATACATAACTTTTTCGTAACGAATTCCAAACTGGTGAGTCATTAATTAAAAAAGAAGAGCTAGTTAATGAAATTGTTTTTTTCATTAGAATATTTATTTTAGTCTAATTTTTATAAATATTCATAAAAATTTTTTCAGTGCATAAATCAAGCCAATTGAGCTATTAGTAACGGTAAGCTTAACGTGTTACCACGCTTCCACACCCGTCCTATCAACGTCGTAGTCTACGACGGCTCTATGGGAAGAACTTGTTTTGAGGCGAGTTTCTCGCTTAGATGCTTTCAGCGATTATCTCTTCCGTATTTAGCTACGCGGCACTGCAGCTGGCGC
>Ga0194133_10005568_pt1 | contig 15978 bp, 16 predicted proteins | sample TA2KigOf40mmetaG_FD_155448 | JGI IMG/M metagenome (GOLD analysis project Ga0194133, IMG submission 155448) | Freshwater microbial communities from Lake Tanganyika, Tanzania - TA2015055 Kigoma Offshore 40m | ecosystem: Environmental > Aquatic > Freshwater > Lake | place: Tanzania: Lake...
CCTTAACAATTTTTCCTTTGTCGTCAGAGATTGTAAATGCTGTTATTAAAACAGTCAATGCGAAAAGTCCGATAATTTTTATTTTCATAGTTGTCGTCTTTTAAAATGCCCTATAACGTTTTGCGTGTATGTGCAGTAGCGGATTAGAAGCACTTACCTGTCCGTTTTGCACTAAGTTTCTTAGAAGCACCGACCTTCGATTTACCACTTCACCCGCTATTGTCACATACACGCTGTTAGCGTTTCGTTGGTTTACCAGCAATTTTGCCAAGTTGTTCCATCGTAAACCCTAAGCTTGTTCAAAGTGTTGTCAAAATAAATATCGCCTTTTGCGGGTGAGCTTGGAACTGTATTTCTTGGCTCAAGTCTCATCACGTCATTAATATGTAAAGCTCTTTGAGGTTGTATGCCAATACCAAAACCACCATTTGAACCATATAAATTAGTGAGATTACCATCAACGCCCATACGTATCCAACCAAAATTTCTTGCTGCACCGTTAGCTTTAGAAATTTCCAAAACGGCCGGACCATCAGCAACGCCTCTAATTCTAACAATTGCTGGGTCGCCAGGATTATCAGTTACATAGCCTTGTGCCCACAAGGTGTTTTGATTGTAACTATAACCCCTAAGATACAAAAGACTGTTTGAATTACTGCTATTAAGGCCTATTCCCACATTTCCTTGGTTGTAAAAAACATTATTTCCATTAACTTTCCAATAGGTTGTATCTCCATCATATATTAAATCATTATTCCAATTAGCGGTATCAGTTGCTGTAATACCACTTGCTATAGATGCTCCAAAAACAGGGTCGGTTTCGGTGTAGCTGTCTAATTTGTTGTTCCAATAAGTAGTATCAGTTCCTGTAATACCACTTGCTACGGATGCTCCAAAAACAGGGTCGGTTTCGGTAATGCCACCTGTAACTGTTTCAGCCGTTTTTGCATGTAAAGCATAAGGTACGCTCAACAACTGGCTTGTACCTGTGATGGTGTAATTTGTTCCGCCTGTTGGATCAGTTTCAGTTTTTATAAAATAAGGCCCATTTGCCCAGTCAATGGTTGCGAAGTTACCCGACACAACAGTTCCTCCACCAATTTCAATACTTACTAAACCGTTGGCATTTGTTGTTGGCGTTTGTGTCTCAACATACACAGCCGTACCGCTTGGCGTTGTTTGTAAAATGCTAATTCGCATACCAACTGCGGTAGAGCTTACTAAGTTATTGCTTCCGTCTCTTACTACGGCTTGATAGCTCATTTTTTCAGGTGCTTGAGCAAACACACTTGTAACCATTAAAATTGCTGCACAAATTGAAATTATTTTTTTCATGATTTTTTAATTTTTAATGATTTTAAATGATTGAACTTGTTTGTTTTCTTGGTTTACAACATTTATGAAGTAAGTAGCAGAGGGCAAACCATTCATGTTTATTTGAGTTTGCTTCGCGGTTATTTGTCCGTTGTTTAATTGCTTACCCTGAATATCAAATAATTGATACGACAATTTTTCGTTATTGTAGTCGCTAATTTGCAAGATTAAATTTTCGGTTGTTGGATTTGGAAAAGCAATAAGTGAAATGTTGAGCTCTGTTTCCTTAATGCCTATAGTGAAAATTTCGTAGGCATGCTGAACGCCTTGCGCTGCGCTTCCGTCACTTCCTGTGTTGGTGGTGTATACTACCTGTCCGATGCTGTAAGCTACTGTTCCACCGCTGCCTGTGGCATCACCACCTGATGAATTGGCAGACTCTTGAGCTTGTGTAAAGCCCCCCCATAGTAGTCCTGCTACTAGCAGTGCTATGGGTCTTGATTTGTTTTTAGTCATATTACTTGTTTTTAGTTGTTAATACTCGTTTTTATTTATCGTTTTAAATTTTTTCTGTGTCGTTTCGGTTTTCCAATGAACGCTAACGGTTTGCGTGTAGGCGATGTTGCCATGTGTTGCGCCTTCGGCAGGTCTATGGCGCTTACACCCTGTTATGGGGTGGTTAAGGACAATTATAGGTACTAGAGCAAGAACCAACTAATAGCCCCTTATTTCCGTTCCCAGCGTCTACATATCCCATTCCAAAACCTCTTAATTGTGTAAGATTCACATCCATTACAGCATTGGGAGCCATTTTGATATTAATACTCCCATCCTCATTTTTTGGAATAATCTTATTCAACTGCTCATCTGATAATTTCACATTAATAGAACCATCAGCATTTGTTGGGACCAATTTGTAATTTGTATTTACATTTAATTTTTGGTTGTTACTATCTGCCATTGCAGGTGAAACAGAATGCACCATAAATCCAAATGATGCCATTAATAATGATGACCCAATCATCAATTTGTACCAGTTTTCAGAAACGAACTTTTTCATAATATTAAGTTTTAAATTTTTGCCTACTCTTTGGTGGATTTTCGGCATCCTCCGTTGTATTGTGGTTTAAACTTACCCATAACGGTTTGCAACTACCCGAAGGTGGCGATTTCGAAGCACTTCTCTGTCAACCAAGCACAAACTTTGATAGAAGCAGAAAGCTTGATTTAACCACTGAACCGCCACTTTTGGGTAGGTGCTGTTATAGCCAGTACACTTATTAAAGGAAACAATTGCATTAAAAAATATTAAGCGAATCATTCAATTAGAAAAGGAACTTTACCATCAGTTATAATTATTTTACTATTTGTTGATTTAGATAACTCTAAAAAAGCTTCCACACTGCGAATTTTAATTATATTATCGGTCAAACCTTCTGAAAGTATCTTTTGTGCATCTTTAGTTCCAGTAGCCGCTATAATTTTTCTTTCTGCTTCTAATTTTTCTTGCTGTAGAATAAACTCCATTCTCATTACATCTTGTTCCGCTTGTAATTTCTGCTCAATTGAACTAGCTAGCCCTACTGGTAATTGGATACTCTTCATTAAAACAGCATCAATATTAATACCTTTTTCTGAAAGTATTTCCGTCATTTTAGTTTTAATTTCGTTTTCTATTTGTGCTCTCATGCCTGAGTGCATGTCTTTAGCAAAGTACTTAGAACAAACATCTGCTGATGCTGATCGAAAAACATTTGAAATTATTTTTTCATACCCCAAACCTAAATCACGAATAACTTTAGGAACGCTGTTTTCATCTACCTTATATAGTATTGAAATTTGAGCAGTAACACTTAAACCTTCTTTGCTGGGTAAGCTTAAGCTTAACTCAAGATCATTTAGTTGAACATTTGTTCTGATAACTTTAGTAGTAAAGGGGTTATACCATACTGAACCCTGTTTGTGAACATTGTCTGATAGTTTTCCAAGTTTTTGTTTTACTCCTACCTCTCCAGGTCTAATAATGGCACAACTAGAAATTAAAAAAGAGAATAATGAGATGTAAATTAATTTAGTCGTTTTCATGATTTTATTTTTAATTATTTATTCGAAACGTATTGGCTATAACTAGCGTATAAGCGCAACTAATATACGCATATACAACATACGTTTGTAGTATAGGCGAAACAAAGTTTTGAATAAAGTTGGGTATGTATCAATGAAACCAAACGTCATAACGTTTTTTGATTATGTCTGCTAAACAGCTACATTGTGTTCGCGCAAGGCGTCGTTCAACGAGGTTTTAAGATCAGTCGATGCTTTGCGTTTTCCGATGATTAAGGCACAGGGTACTTGGAAATCACCTGCAGGAAAAGTTTTGGTGTAAGAACCGGGAATCACAACGCTTCGTTCCGGAACATATCCGCGAATTTCTTGCGGTGAAGAACCTGTTACATCTATGATTTTTGTGGATTTCGTTAAGACTACATTGGCACCGAGAACAGCCTCCTTTCCAACCCGAACTCCCTCCACAACAATGCAACGTGAGCCGATAAAAGCATCATCTTCAATAATAACTGGCGCAGCTTGCAAAGGCTCCAATACACCGCCAATTCCAACTCCTCCGCTTAAGTGTACGTTTTTTCCAATTTGAGCACAACTCCCCACGGTTGCCCATGTATCTACCATAGTTCCTGAATCGACATAGGCGCCAATGTTAACATAGGACGGCATCATGATTACGCCAGAAGCAACATAAGCCCCGTAACGTGCAATGGCATGTGGAACCACACGCACGCCCAATTCTTTGTAATTTCTTTTCAAGGCCATCTTATCGTGAAACTCAAAGGGGCCTACCTCAATTGTTTCCATTTGCCGGATTGGAAAATACATCACGACTGCTTTTTTAACCCACTCATTTACCTGCCATTTGCCATTTTCGAGGGGTTCAGCAACGCGCAGTCTCCCTTTGTCGATTTCCTCAATAACCTTCTCAATGGCCCTTACGGTATTCGGCTTTTGAAGCAAGGAGCGATTATCCCAGGCCTCGAGAATGAGATTTTTCATAATTATAATTTGTTCAAATGTAAATAATTCAATTCTCAGATTTCAATTAAATTCCGTTTTATTTTAGACGAAATTTACTTTTCGTCTATATTTGTTCAATGAAGGATGACTTATCCAATACAATTCAAAAGGACCATTCAATTGAAGGGGCGAAAAGTTTGTTGTGGGTTTTAACCATTATAAACCTTTTTAATTACCTTGACAGATACGTTCTTTCCTCTCTTCTAGAACCAATAAAAGCCGAACTTGGGGTCAAGGACGATGGTGATATGGGGCGCTTAGCGACTGCCTTTATGCTGGGATATTTTTTAACATCACCCTTATTTGGTTATTTGGGCGATCGTTTTTCGAGAAAAAAATTAATGGCTATTGGTGTCATTGGATGGAGTTTGGGAACCTGTTTGACCGGTGTGGCACAGGCTTTTTCATTCATGATTTTCTGTAGAGTTCTGGTGGGCTTGGGTGAAGCCAGTTTCGGTGCGATTGGACCTGCCGTAATATCCGATGCGTATAGCCCAAAAAGGCGTAATAATGCGATGACAATATTTTATTTAGCTGTTCCAATTGGCGCCGCGATGGGTTTCACATTGGGAGGATTAATCGCAGCAAGTTGGGGATGGAGAGAAGCATTTTTCATAACAGGTTTGCCAGGGTTTTTACTTGCTGGCTTGCTGTTTTTTGTAAAGGAACCCACAAGAGGAGAAAGCGAACCCGATAGAGTCTCCGCGAAAAAGCCTAATTTATCCGATGTTTGGGCTTTGACCAAAAACAAACATTATATGCTCGCTGTTGCAGGTTACATTGCGTATACGTTTTCAATGGGAGCACTTTCCTTCTGGGGTCCTGCATTTTTAACACGAGTCCATGGAATGTCCGTAGAACAATCTTCTTTATTTTTCGGCCCTGCATTAATTTTGGGGGGGATTCTTGGTACAATCATCGGAGGATATTTAGCAACAAGATGGAAAACAAGATCAGCGGGAGGATATGCTAAATTGTTGGCGCTATCAGTTTTTTTGTCAGTACCCTTTGTTTTTTACGGTATTACCACGAATAATTCAATACATTGTATGATTTCTATCGCAATTGCACTGGTATTTCTTTTTCAATCTACCGGGCCAATCAATACTATTTTGGTAGAAACCGTATCTCCAGTCATTAGATCCAGTGCTATGGCCATTGCCATATTCAGTATTCATGCTTTTGGTGACCTATGGTCTCCCGAACTTGTGGGACGAATTTCTGATTTTTACGCAGGTGATCTCCGCATGGGAATGCTTTTATTACCTGGTGCCTTCGTAATTGCATCAATTTTTTGGGCAATTTTAATGTATGCTCAAAACAAGCCAAAAGTACCTGCTACCTAATTGGTAAGGACGGATCATTAATGCATCCTTTTACCTGAAAATCTTGACTGATTTCAAATAATCAACCTTTATTTCGATGAAAGTATCACAAATTCAATATAATGAACTAATTTTAAGTCTAGAATTACGCAAAATGAAAAATAAATTCACATTGTCATTTGTCTTGTGCCTGACACTACACACGTTCAGTCAAAAAAATGTTTTCTTGGACATTGCGCCAATGTTTCAAAATTCCAATTTGGAAATGAATCAAAATTACACCGCTTGGAACGGAAAAATATTTGCGTTAGATCATTTTGATTATTATTTGTCGAATATTCAAATCGAACACGATGGAGGGCAACTTACTGCAATTAATAGTGTTTTCCTTATCGAGCCTCAAAACCACACCCTCTATCTTGGTAATTTCAACATCGTGCAAATTGAAAAGATTTCGTTTCTTGTTGGCGTTCCAAAACCTTTAAATACACAGACCGGTGACCAGGCGATGGATATTTCACTTTATCCTGAAAATCATCCCTTGAGTTTTCAAAGCCCATCGATGTACTGGGGCTGGCAATTTGGATATATGCACATGATCATCGGTGGGAATGCCGATCATAACGGTGATGGAAGTTTAGAGTCTCAGTTTGAACTTCACAATTTAGGAAATACAAATCAACAACTCATTCAGATGAATAATGTTATTCAATCGAATGTTTCACAAGATCAAATCAACGTAAATATCAATTGCCAAGTGGATCAATGGATAAATAATATTTCAATCAGTACGGTTGGTATTCTCCACGGCGAAACAGGAGTCAATGCGCAAATTATGGGGAATGCCCTGTCAGAAAATGTATTCATTCAACCAGCTAATGCCGGAGTGGACATTAACAGTGACAATTCAAAAATCTATTTTCAAAATAACAACAATACCCTGGATATTTATTGGAAGGATTTAACGCAATTGAACAAAATTCACGTTTATGACTTGGGTGGAAAATTGATGGGCGAATATTTAACCAATCAAAATTCAGGTCAGTTAGCGATTACCCATTTAAATAAAGGTTACTACCTTATCCAGTTTTTAACTAAAAACGCGCTTGTTATTGGCAGCCTGAATGCCATTCAATAAATTGAGTTTTTCCTTTTTCCCGTAATTCATCAAGGGTCTTTCTTTTTTATGCAGGTTTCTTAAGTTTTAACTCTGCTAAACAGCGTGGTCAAGTAAAGTTGACCCAACCTTACGCAAAGACTGCCTTTTGATGTTTACTGCCCGTCCATCGAAGAGAACATATTGGTGATTTTATTTATTCTTCTCCAAAATATAGCTCAGAATTTTCTCCATTAGATGCACACGGTCTTTTCCCGAAACATTGTGCTTGTGCATCGGGTAGGGGAAGAAATCCATTTGTTTGCCGGCTTCAACAAATTTTTTTACCAATGCGTAATTGTGCTGCATAACCACAACGTCGTCAATGGTTCCGTGGATCAGTAAAAGATTCCCTTGCAATTTATCGGCATAATTCAACAACGAAGCTTTTTCGTATCCTTCTTTGTTTTGCTTAGGTCTGTCCATGTAGCGTTCTCCGTACATAATTTCATAAAATTTCCAGTCTGTTACAGGTCCACCAGCCACTCCTGTAGTGAAAACTCCCGGTTGACGCAACATCAAGGAAGTGGTCATGAAACCGCCAAACGACCAACCATGCACCGCCATACGCTTCGCGTCCACAAACGGTAAGCCTTTTAAATAATTTACTCCCGTAAGTTGATCCTCCATTTCTACAGTTCCCAATTGTCGATGAATTTGAGATTCAAAAGCAAAACCTCTTTCAGCAGATCCTCGATTATCTAAGGTGAAAACGATATATCCTTGATTTGCCATCCAATGCATCCATAAATTTGCGCCCGCAAGCCATGAGTTTGTAACCATTTGCGCATGCGGTCCACCATATACATATACCATTACAGGGTATTTCAGTGTAGGATTGAAATTCGCCGGTTTTATCATTCTGTAATACAAATCAGAACCGTCATTTCCTTTTATTTTTCCTATTTCTGTCGTTCCAATGTTGTAATCCTCAAGTTTGTCTTTGGCGGTACCTAATCCTTTTGCCATCTTACCGTTTGACGTCCAAATGAGTGTTTTATTGGGAATACTTACACTTGAAAACGCATTGAACCAATATGCTCCGTCACTCGACAACTGAAAACTGTGGGTTCCATTCTCTTTGGTTAAAACTTCTGAGTTTCCGGAAAGATCTGTTCGATAGACTAGGGTGTTTGTTGGGTTTTCCCCAGTTGCACTGTAATAAATGTACTTTTTATCAGGACTTAAGGTGAGAATATCTTTGACTACAAAAATGTGTTTGGTCAATTGCATTGGCGCAACATTTCCTTCAAAATCAACGGAATAAATATTCATGTACCCATCCTTTTCTGAGAGCCAAAGAAAGTCATTGCCATTTCCAGTGTAGTAGGCAGGATGCTCCGGCTCAACCCATTTAGCATTGGTTTCTTCATGCAAGGTTTTTAGGTACTTGCCTTTTTTTACATCGTAAACATTCAGCCACATGCGATTTTGATCGCGATTCACCTCCGCCACAACAAGGTACTTTTCATCCGGTGTAATGGAAACATTGGTGAAGTAATCATCAATAGCTCCCTTAGGAGCTATGTAAATGGTTTTATTTTTTTTAACGTTGTATATGCCAATCTTAGGTTGCTCAGAAGCTTGACCGGCCATTGGATATTTGATGGAAACCAATTGTCCAGGTGTCTCGTCGATATTAAGTAAGGGATAATCGTGAACATTGGCCTCGTTTTTTTGATAAAAAGCCAATACATTACCTTTTTCCGACCAAAAAATACCATTTGAAATACCGAATTCATTTCGAGCAATGGACTGTCCGGAAACAATATTCCTGTTTTTATTTTTGGTAATAGCTTTTCCGTTGAGGTATAGGTTATTTTCAATGGTGTAAGCGATATTGTTGCTCGCATGATGCGGAGTAGCGTTTTCAGCTGCCTCGGGAAGTTTTTGAAAAATCTCTCCTGTTTTTGTCGACACGTTGAACTTAACATAAATTTTCCCATCGTTAAGTATAAATTGCTCCTTATCCAACCACTTGAGGTCCATAAAACCGTTGAATTGTGTCTTCATCGATTCATTAACTTGTTGAATGGTTAACACTTCCAAATCTTTGTCGCTGCCGACAGATGAAGTGTACAAGGTTTGCCAATTCTTACTGAGGTAAGAATATGAATCAGTGCCGGGAATCCAAAGGAAATTATTCACGTAGTCAGGGCGAAAGCTTCTCCATTGCTGTGAAACGGCATCTTTAAGTGTAAGCTCTTTCTTTTGTGCCACGGTATTGAAGACAACAAGTATAAAGGGGATCAGAAGAATTTTTTTCATGCGTAACTTTTTGTCGAAAGTATTAAAAATAGCACAAAGATAAGTTTTGAAAATTTATTATTTTTGATGGAAGAGGTCTTAAAATTTTGAGCTTGTGGGTATAAAATTCAATGGGACATTTAAAAAAAGGTTTTTCCTTTTATTTTTAGGTTAAAATACGTATCTTTGCACCCCAAAAATTAATTAATTTAAATAATAACACTATGAATTCTTACGAAACTGTTTTCATTTTAACTCCCGTTTTGTCTGATGATCAGGCAAAGGAAGCAGTGCAGAAGTTCGAAGGTGAGATGGAGGCACTTGGTGCAAAAATCAAGCACTCAGAGAACTGGGGTTTGCGTAAATTGGCATACCCAATCCAGAAAAAATCTACAGGTTTTTACTTTCTTATTGAGTTTGAAGCCGATGGCAACGTTTTAGCAGGCTATGAATTGATGATGAAGCGCGACGAGCGAGTTCTTCGATTCTTGACAGTGAAAATGGATGTTGATCACGTAACTTACGCTGAAAAAAGAAGAGCCAAAGCTGGAGCGACTGCCTAATTATTAACCCCAAAACTTAAAGAAATGTCAAACGATATCCGTTACTTAACCCCGATTAATATAGATATTAAAAAGGATAAATATTGCCGCTTCAAGAAAAGCGGAATCAAGTTCATCGATTACAAAGATCCTAATTTCCTTTTGAAGTTAGTAAACGAACAAGGTAAGATTCTTCCGCGCCGAATTACGGGCACATCAGCCAAATATCAGAAGAGAGTGAATAAAGCAATCAAAAGAGCACGTCATTTGGCAATTTTACCCTACGTGAGCGATATGTTGAAATAACAAGTATTGAACGATTTAAGCATTAAAAAATGGAAGTAATATTAAAGAAAAACGTAGATAAACTGGGTTATGCAAATGACCTTGTAAATGTAAAGCCAGGTTACGGAAGAAATTTCTTAATACCGCAAGGCTATGCTGTTTTGGCAACACCAAGTGCAAAAAAAGCACACGAAGAGGTGATGCGTCAAAAATCTCACAAGGAATCTAAATTGATCTCCGAAGCGCAAGAACTTGCAACGCGATTGGCAGCATCTTCAATTTCTATCGCAACCAAGGCGGGGGATAATGGAAAAATATTTGGTTCTGTGAATACAGTGCAATTAGCTGAGGCTTTAAGAAAAGAAGGTTTTGACATCGATAGAAAATCATTGAAGATTAAAGACGAGCCAATCAAAGAGATTGGAACATTCGAAGCAGAGGCAAATTTGTTTAAAGGTGTTAAACAGACCTTCAATTTTGAAATTGTCAGTGAATAAATACTAAAAAATATATGAGAAGGTCAATCGTTGGGTTGGCCTTTTTTGTTTTTAGGAACTAAATGTATGGTCATGATTCTCTTTGCCTCGCGTTTTGTTTGCTCTTGGTTTTTAAAAAGGTGTAATTGCTGACTCGCGATTTTGCCGCTTACATCAGGATTAATGATTGGTTTTGGATAATCCACACCCAAGTTGAAGGAATAGAGAAGTTGTTCCATTTCATTGATTTTCCAAGGAGAAATGGCAAGATCAGTGGGTAAGTGTTGCAATTCGGGAAGCCACTGTTTAATAAACGTAGCGTCTGGGTCGTGATCGAGCGCTTGTTTTATTGGATTATATACACGAATGGTATGGTAACCTACAGTGCCTGATTGCATCTGAATTTGAGAATAGTGAATTCCTGGTTCATAGTCAGTAAATTGACGTGCCAGATGAATGGCTGCTGGTTGCCAAGGCTGCCAAAGATGTTGCGTCCAAAAAGAAATCAGCATGGCACGCATTCGGAAGTTTAAATAACCGGTATGTACAACACAACGCATACAAGCATCCACCATTGGAATTCCTGTGTGGCCAGTTTTCCATTTTTCGAGCCATTCTTCATTGATTATATTGCGAATTTCGTTGTAGGCACTGTTCTGGTTTTCAAATTCAATTCTCGGTTCACTTTCTAACTTTTGGATAAAATGACAATGCCAGTGCAAGCGAGATTTGAAATTCTGCAGTGATCGCGATGTGGTTCGATTTTTTTTGAGGTCTTGAATGAGTTTTCGAATGGAGATGGAGCCCCACGTAAGATGAGGTGACAGGCGGCTGCAGCTTTCACGACTTTCCCGAGGTTTCGATATATGTCGGCTGTAATTCTTGTATCGAAAAACCAAGAAATTTTCCCACAAGTTGAGTGCCTCTTTCTCTCCACCAGCTTGAATATTAAGCTCTTTGTTTGGGTGCTTGCTTAATTTAAAGCGAACTTTTATTTGACTGTCTAAATGAAATGGTACGAATTCATTCAGTTTGACTTCGTGTTGTGGTTCAGACATAAATCTGTTCCATTCGTCATTCCACTTGACCCGACTTTTCAGCCCGCGAAGCACAGCAAATTGAGGCAACTCGCTCCAAGCGATGGCATTGCTCTTACAAAAAGTCTTAATTTTTTTATCCCTAGAATAGGTAAAGGCATTTCCTGTTTCCTGATGGCTCAATAAGTTAAAGCATCCGTGATGTCTTAAAAGTTCGCTAAAAATAATAGAGGGATCCCCTTGCAGAACATGTAGAATTTTTGTTTTTGAATTTAATCTTTTGCCAATATCTATTAAACATTCGTAAGCAAACCTCCAATGCCTGTTTGCAAAATCGTCTTGATGCAACCAATCGTCTTCTAAGATAAACAACACCAATGTAGGTAACTGACTCTCAACGGCTTTTGCAAGCGCCGCGTGATCGTGAAGACGTAAATCTTTTTTCAGCCATACTACATTAAACATGTTGTAAAAACAAGCGACTAAGTGAAGTGTTTAGGATTTTTTGAGCAAATGGTTGTGTACATAATCTTTTACTCCATTTTCAAGTTGGGTAAAAGGAATTGAATAACCTTCACTGAGTAATTTTGACATATTGGCCTCTGTGAAGTATTGATATTTGTCCCGAATATCCTCCGGAGTGTCAATAAATGAAATTTTAGGGGTTTTATTCAATGCAGAAAAAGTGGCCAAGGCCAAATCTATAAATGTGCGCGCTTTTCCGCTTCCCAAATTGTAAATTGTTGATGCGGGTCTTGTATTCATCAAGAAAAGACAAACATTTGCAATATCTTTTACATATATGAAATCCCTTAATTGCCCTCCATCTTTGTAAGCTTGGTTGTGCGAACGAAAAAGTTTCATCTCACCAGTGGCTCTTATTTGATTGAAAGCATGAAAAATTACACTAGCCATCCTTCCCTTGTGAGTTTCATTTGGGCCATACACATTGAAAAATTTTAATCCTACCCAAAAAGGAGGACGCACCTGCTGTTGAGTTACCCATTTATCAAACTCATTTTTGGAAATACCATATGGATTTAGCGGAGCTAACTTTCCTAAAATTCCTTCATTGTCCTCATAGCCATGTTCTCCCTTTCCATAGGTTGCTGCGCTGCTTGCATATACGAGAGGAATCTTTTTTAAACTACAAATTTTCCAAATTGATTTTGAATAATTTAAATTAAGATCTTCTAGAATTTCCCACTTGAATTCGGTAGTATCGGTGCGTGCGCCTAAATGAAAGATGAAGTCAATACTGTCTTGCGTATTTTCTAACCACGAAATAAATAAAGTTCGATCAATTTTTTTGTGAAAATTTAGTTTTTCGTGATTCCCCAACTTCTCGGACACGCTAAAGTCGTCTACCAAAATGAGGTTTCTAAATCCTTCTTCATTTAGGACTTTACACAAATAACTTCCAATGAATCCTGCGGCACCTGTTACTACGATCATCTCCTTTCTCTTAAAAGAGACCATTTATTTCGGCATCTATCGAATGAATTATTTTCCCAAGGTCTTCTTGACTTTCGGGAAAACGGTTGTTATCAACATCAATAATGAGCAGTTTTCCTTTGTCGTAAGTGGAAATCCAGGCCTCATAGCGCTCATTTAATCGTTTGAGGTAATCCAAACGGATACTTTCCTCGTAATCTCGGCCCCTTTGTTGGATTTGATTCACTAAGGTAGGAACGCTCGCTCTCAAATAAATCAAAAGGTCGGGCGAGGAAACAAAGGAATCCATTAAATTGAACAAGGAGAAGTAATTTTCAAAGTCTCTTGTAGTCATTAGGCCCATTGAATGAAGGTTCGGTGCAAAAATAAATGCGTCTTCATATATGGTTCGATCTTGAATAACTGTATGCTTTGTTCTTTTTATTTCCTGTATTTGAGTAAATCGGCTATTGAGGTAATAAATCTGAAGGTTGAAGGACCATCTTTGCATATCGTCGTAGAAGTCATTGAGATAAGGATTTTGGTCCACATCCTCGTAATGAGTTTCCCAACCGTAATGCTTTGATAAAAGATTTGTTAAGGTAGTTTTTCCAGACCCAATATTTCCAGCAACAGCTACATGCATAATTATGAAATTTAAGAATGCTAAAATAGTGAATTTAGGTCCGTGCAAGTCAGTTGTTAGTAACTTTTTAACCTATTTTGTAAAGGAGGATTTTATTTCCTTTTTGGAAATAAAAATAACCATTGGAATACGTAATCTTTTCCGCCTCAGCAACTGGATTTTCACCAATCCCCTGTTTTTTCGTGTTAAGGTCTAAGATGAAAAAAGCGTTATCTCCAAACTCAAAAAAAGTACTGGCCTTAATAAAGCTTTTCGGGCCACAAGAAAAGTCATTTTCTTGCATCAAATTTAAGTTTAAGTCAAATGAAAAAGTTCGCTCTCCATCGCTTATCCACAGTTGTTCGTCCTCTTCTTTCAAATAACTTATGTTTCCTGAAAATCCAATGAGACCAGTTATATTTTTTAACTGTTGATACACTACTTTCTTATCGGTGTCCAATTGAAGTACAGAGGAATTCACACGGTCATAGATCCATACCGAATTTGCTCTGCTCGAGGAAGCGATGGCCGTTGCATTTAGGATGCTGAAATCATCTAAATTCAAACAAGATGTAATCGGAGTGAGGGTATTGTCAAAAATACAAATTTGTTGTTGTTCCTCAGAAAATGCTATGACTTTTTGCGCACTGTTAAAAACTAATTGAGAAATTTCTCCTTGCGATTTAATAGCCTGAGAAAATTGAACTTTTCCAAGAGTATCTAATTTACTTAACTTATTGTTTTCTTGAGCATAATGATTTCCTAGTGGGTCCACGAACCACTGAACCGTTTTCACTGGTAATATTACTTCCCGATGAAAATTAAACTGCGATAAAAATGAATGAGACACACAAAGAAACAAGAAGATAATACTTTTTTTCATTAGGCTTTTGTATTCAAAAGTTGTTCCACCAATTGACGATCATTCGTTAGACGAGGAATTTTGTGTTGTCCTCCTAATTTTTGTTGGCTTGAAAACCACTTTTGGAAGGTGCCTTTTTTGAGGTAATTAAACTTTGGTTTTGCAATGTTTAAATCTTTATATCTCTTTGCCTCGTAATCTGCATTTTCCTCCATGAGTTGCCTATCAATAGCCATTTCAAAAGTATTAAAATCACCGGGAGCTTGATCAAATTCGATGAACCATTCATGTCCGCCGACAGATGTATGCTCATTAAAAAATGGTGCAACGGTATAGTTTGTCATTCGAAAAGCCATAAGTTTATTTACGGTTGCCATAGCTCTTTCAACATGATATTCAAGAACTTTCTCACCAAAAGCATTTAAGAATTGGGTGGTCCTACCTGTAACAATAAATCGGTAAGGGTGAGTTTGGGTAAATCGAATGGTATCTCCAATAATATAACGCCAAAGTCCTGCCGATGAGGAAATTACCAATGCATAGTCTTCCTCGGTTTTGACATCTTTAAGGTTTAACACGTTTTTGGAATTGATGTCATTAAAGGAGTCCATAGGAATAAATTCATAATATACCTCTGAATTTGTCATCAGTAATAACTCATTTATATCCTTTTGGTCTTGCATACCGAAATATCCCTCAGAGGAATTATAAGACTCCACATAATTTATTTCTTTTCCAATGAGTGTATCAAACGTCTTTCGATAGGGCCCAATATTCATTCCCCCGTGAATAAATAATTCAAGCTTTGGCCAGACTTCCGAGATGCTATTTTTATGACTGATTTCAAGAATCCTTCGAAGCAGGAGAGAGGTCCAACTGGGTATACCCGCAATAATGCAAACATTTTCATCTAAAACGGCCTTTGCCATTTGGTCTAGTTTCACTTCCCAATCTCCTTGAAGTGCAATTTCTTTTGCAGGGGTTCTTCTCATTTCTGTCCACCAGGGTAAATGGTCAATAATAATGGCAGATAAATCTCCGATGAAAATCCCGTTACGCTCCTTGCGTATCTCGCCGCTACCACCAACAATTAAATGTTTTGCATTAAACAATTTTCGATTTGGCAAATTGGCATAGTATTGTGCCAAAAGGTCTTTTCCGTTGGCATAATGGTTTTCCTGAAGGGATTGAATGGTGACAGGGATTAATTTCTTTCTATTTGCTGTAGTTCCTGAGGATTGGGCGAACCACATTGTTTTTCCTGGCCACAATACATCCTCTTCACCTTGCATCGTGCGATCGATGTATGGTTTTAAGGTGCTGTAGTCTTGTAAAGGAATGTCGTTGAAGGAAATATTTTTATCACTTACTGTGGCTTGTAATTCGCAAAAAAAACGGGTTTTTTGAAGCTGATAGCTTAGGTATTCGATAGTACTGTGTTGGGTTGCAATTGGGTTGTCGCGATAAAAGTTGATTCTGTTCATTCTTTTACCGATAAACCAAGCAAATACGGCGTTAAAAGCCATTGAAGAAAAAAATTAGCCCCAAATAAGAATGTACACTATGATACCCAAAAGTGCAAGGGTAT
>Ga0194133_10005569_pt1 | contig 15974 bp, 37 predicted proteins | sample TA2KigOf40mmetaG_FD_155448 | JGI IMG/M metagenome (GOLD analysis project Ga0194133, IMG submission 155448) | Freshwater microbial communities from Lake Tanganyika, Tanzania - TA2015055 Kigoma Offshore 40m | ecosystem: Environmental > Aquatic > Freshwater > Lake | place: Tanzania: Lake...
TTTTCCTTTCCTTTTGGTTAAACATCCCCAGCTGGACTTGAACCATTGTTTGGTTTGGATCAGATCAGACCGTGCAGCGGAATATCTGATCGTTGAGGAGTGCATTCGCCAGCATCGATCTGGCCGTTGCAGAGATCATTGTAGTCCTCTGCCGAAACGAAACGAATCATTGCACCCCCCGGCCCCGGGTCATCGAAGTCGGGAATGGATTCCCAAGTCTCACCATCGCTGAACACCACGATGGGAACGATTTTCTTTTGTTCAGTTTTCATCGTACCTCTACCCCATCTAAATAGACGGGAAGATCCATGCATTCACGGTTCAACTTGATCTTCTTATTCTTGATGCTATCAACTCCATTAGAGAACTTCTGAATTGACGGCATGGATTCTAAAACAAACTCAAGGCTAACATAGTTGTCGCCTTGCATCCCTTGCTCAGTGTAATCGATTTTGTTCGCTACCCAAGCCAAGGATGGGAACTGCTTTGCAAACTGCTTTCTAAAATCCTTTAACCAGTGGCTGTCTGTGTAGACAAGCCCGTGCTTGTCTGTGTTCCAGTCCTTCTTTGTGAAGTAGGCGTTGACATAGACTGGCAGATAGAGGCTGAAGTCATAGAAATGAGCACTTAACTCTCCTACCTCCAAAACGATCTTGGTAATGGGGACAGATCGAGTATCAACTGACCACAGCCCTTTCCCATTAGTTGAGCAGGACATAGTGGTTTTAGGTGTCAGGGTAATAATAGTGTTTTCATCTAATTTCATTTTAATTTTCCTTTTGGTTTGGTTCAGTAGTGGGATCAGTCCGCATTGTCAGTCCAGTCTACGGTGTTACCGTTCTTGTCTTCCATCAGTCCGGTGAAAATTTGATCTTTAAGCATTCTAGTTATCTTTCTGTGGTTCTTCATTGTTAAATATCTTTGTAATGTTTTTCGATTACATCAGCAATGTTCTCGAAAGTTCCCTTGACAACAGTATTATCCTTGTTTATAAAAGGACGAGACTGGCCATCATTCCAAGAAGCCAAGCAAACTTCTTTGTCGTTAATAAAGAAAGTACCATTTGCTTTCTTAGTATATCCTATTTGTTCGTAGTCGTAAATTATTCCAGCCCACTTCATAACACACTCTGGAAGTAGTTCTGTTTCACCATCAAAGACAGCAGTACTGTATCTACCTTTTTCTTTAATATTATTTTTGGTATCCTTGATATACAACTCACAGAGTACACCAAGACAGCAATGACCAACCTCAGTACAAAGATTATTCTTTGTTTGAGTATACTTACCAGATCGAAGGGCTTTAACCCACTTATTAGCGATTGACTTTTTCATTTCTTATTTCTTTTTTTGTAGTCTTCCTTCCATTGCTGAGCAAGAGGAGGAAGTCCGTTCATCGGAGCATAGATATCAATCTTACCATCAAAGTGATCTTTCTGGTACTTATTCCAGCTGTCATAAAGATCACCCCAACGCCAACTTTTTCCATTAAGAATCTTGTTCGATTTCCAAATCGTCACTGTCACCTCCAATAAAAATATTAATGTTCATGTTAGGCTGCGGTGGGATGTTCTTAAGTGAGAATTCCGTATACGCAGCATTCAAGAAGATGTCGCTGAATGCTTCAGTAGCAAACCATAGCGATAACTTCTTACGCTTTTTCTTTGACATAGCTATAGTAGTGAACAACTTAACTGCTTCTTCCATGTCTCCTTCACTTGTTATCTTATACACTTTATTTTTCATTGAAAGAAATATTTTGCATCTATAACATTGTCGATATTGAAGACTCCTACTTCGGGTGTATCTGGCAATTCAATACCAATGTTCTGCATAAGTTCATCTCGCATGTCAGCTAGCAGATTAGTACTATGCATCTTATGAAACTCCTCATTTGTAAAGGCTCTCATAAGACTGACATCTGGAGAAGGACACCCATATGAATCGTGAATCATACTGAACTGAGTAATACCTGAATCAATCATTCGCTTTACGGTAGACCACATATGACTCGCATCCAATGAGTGTATGTAATTTGGAGAGATAGCTAGATTAACTGAGCTTCCATCTATTGTTTCCTTATCCGGCGAACCAAAGTGTAACTCTTTCATGTCAAACAGTTTGGCTACTGATCGTCTAGTTAATATCTCATAGTACTGGTGGACAACCTTAAAGCCACATGGTGTAGTCCACTCAACATTCTTACCAACCTCAGAGAATATATCAGCTATAACCTTTAGCCAAGCCTTTCCCTTGTTGGGTTCAATCAATGTACCCTTAAGAGCCTGATCAATAAAGGTAGCAAGCTCCATAACTGCACCAGCAATCTGGTCTTTACTTACCCAATCAAGATGTCCTTCAGTCTTGCAATATCTTCTAATACCATAAAATGTAACACCGTATGGATCAGTCATTACCGCTCTCTTAACTACCGAGCGATCAATGCCCCCTTCCCAATACTCAAGAAACTTACTTGCCCACCGCCCCTTGTTACTATCTTCATCTTTAACAGCAATCATATTTTTAGTCATGCTATCTGCAACGAACTGGTATAGATCCTTCGGTTGTTCCGCGTGGAGAAGATTGACCTTATTGGCTAGCATAGGGTCACGCATAAGAGCAGCCCAATGCTGTACACCATTGCAGGAACCATCCATCTGCACGGCAACCTGAGTCATACCGTCAGTACGACACAGATCAAATATAGCAGCAAGTCTTTGGAAAGAAGGATTCTTCTTCTTCTTATTAGATACCCATATCTTTCGTGTCTCATAGGGATCATCATTAATCCTCTTAAACATATCCATATTGTCCTGAACCCATTTGACTCGTTGATCAAAAGGAACTTTATCCTGATCAAAGAGATTGGCTACATGAACTTGTAGCCAAAACTTACCAGTTAGTGTCTGCTTTCGTGGCTCAGCAAACATGATAAGACCCCGATCAAAGTCAGATGCTTGTGGTGACAATAGATCACAGGCAGAATTAGCACGACCACGGAAGTCACAGGTAAAGATATGATAGAAGAACTTCTGTGGTATCAGATACTTGGCAAGCTGTAGCCTGACAAGCATACGACCACGCAACTGTTCTTCTTTGTACCAATTACTGTAAGCTTCTTCCTTTTGGGCGCACCATCTTGCTTGCTCTTCTTTAGTCCCATTGGCAGGATAAGGTTCGGCAAAGTCGAATGCTGAGAAGTCATACGCAGGAAGGTTGGCTTCCCGTGTATTGTTCTTGAACAGGTTCTCCATTACCTCAAGCACTTTAGTATTGATAGTCCACTCAGTATGCATCATTGCATTAAGACCATCAATAACAGTTTGGGATGGAGTACTACCTTGCTGATGTACTTTCTCATCCCACAGAACATCCTTGAACTTCTGAACCACAGGCTTACGAACATACTGGAGGAGATTACCTCCGCTGCTGGTAAGCGTATGCTCAACAGGTGGAACAATCATCGGGCGATATAGCAATGCTGCCTTAACAATCACATCCTGATGTCGCTTATGCAACTCACTAAGGATGTCATCGGTAAAGGCAACAACCACTCGCTCAGTCCATCGCTTGCCAGTATGCTTGCGAATGTTCTTGAGCTGAATGATTTCAGACATCTCTGCGATACGAAGCATGTGATGCCCAAAGTCTTCGCGTTGTTTCCTGCTAAAGTTCTTCTTATTCAGCGTACCCATCTTGTAAGCAAACGCTTTGCATCGCTTAGCTGTCCACTTCTTTTGGTAATGAGATTGCTTAAGCCAATCCTCACGGAATTGTTTCTTGGCTTGCTGATAAGCGACAATCTCAATGACCATTTCAGATATGACATGAGCGATATGCTGAGCAGTAGGAAGAGGAAAGAGATCTCTTTCATACTTACGCTCCCAGAAAGATGAATTAAACCACTCAAGAATCAAAGATCTCACAGTAATGTCAGCCATCTTCGCAGCACCTACTGCAAACAAAGGCGTTGCCCATTCAGGAGTCTTTCGATTCTGCGAGATGGTATCAATCCATTGCTGATAGAAAGGAGTTAGATGTATGACACATGCATCAATCAATGTCTGCTCTGGAATACCTTCATCGGGATTGGCATTGTATATATCCCAATATTTATTATCAGACAGAGAAAGCATCTCTTCTTCAGCAACTATCTGAAGTGTAGTTCTCTTATCCTGCTCCATCTTCGTCATCTGATTCCATAGTCTCGTCAAGTATAATCTCTCCTTTTTGTTTTGCGATTACATATTCCTGACAGATAGGGCAAAGTATTTCAAACGGATCTGATGATCTCAAACAATCACACACATAACCGTGCTCATCACTAAAGCCATATGAGTTACGATAAATTTCGTGGTCATCATAATACACAGTATTATACTCCTCTGGTTAATCCAATACGAGTGGCAGTAGCATCACCAACTCTAAACCAATCAGGTTCATTGTTAAGTTTCCACTTTGCAAGTCTAGCTTTATCATTAATATAGTAATTACGATATGCAACCACGGGATCAACATCTTTGTATTGGTCAGGCATGGCTTGAGCAAAGGGAAGCAAGCCAAGGTCTAGAATGTTTGGCTGATTCTTGTCAGCCCATTCGATAACCTCGGTACTCTTGTGTGGTTTATTATACCGCAAAGTGTACTCCCTTGCAAGTCCCAAGCCATGCTTAACCAACCAATTGTAATTACTCAGGCTACTGCGAGTCCATATAGCGCAGGGATGATTATAGTGTGTCCTCTTATATGGAGCAGTATCGTGCGCTGAGCAAAGCAATTGTGCTGTTTCCAACACCATCTTAACTACATGCTTATCACATTGATATTCCGCAGCCTTAAATGGGTCAGTATCTAGCACGAAGATATTCATTAGTCATTACCGTTATAGAAAGGATCGATTGCCTTATCAGCTTCACTAAAGATATTAGCCATCATGTGAGTAATCTCCCACATTTCCTCAGTCAAATCTTTATTGCAGATAGTACCATTACAAACCTCATGCTTTGTATCCAGCAAACGAAAGTAAACATTATCCATATCTTTCATCAACTTAGTAAAGCACTTCTCAAAGTTAACAGTCTTCTTAGTAGTTTTCTTAACAATCTTTTTCTTAATAATCTTCTTCTTAGTAGCCATTAGTTTCTCCTTAAGCAAAGGTTAGCGCGTACTTCATCACATCAATCGTAGCATCCTGATTCTTGCCAAGCAAGTTGTTATAAGCAGCCGACTCAAAGGTAGGCTTCTTACCACGGGCAGGAACACGATGCTGCAATTCCTTAGTCACAGCATTGGCAACAAGCCACAGATTAGCAGTGCTATTGAGAGACTCTCGCTCACTATCAAAGGTATCAGACCACTTAGCAATCGTGGTAGTAGCCTTGAGATAGTTAGTGTACTCATCCTCAGTCTGAGGATTCACATCAATCGGAGTCTCAATCATACCCCAGACATCCATCCAGAACTTCTGAATCTCAGCCTTGGTAAACTCCTTCCTCACAAGTGCAGCCACCTTCTCCTCAAACAACTTACCAGTCTGCTGATAGAACTTAAGAGCATCAGCCATAGCTTGCTGCTTCTTCTTGATATCACCAGTATGGGTAATTCGGAAAGCCTTCTTAGCACCCGCTGCCATTGCCATGCTCAGAGTATTCTGGCAGACAATGCGAATACTAGTTGGCATAACAGAGTGAGCAAGTGTACCATCATGGCTATTGATGAAAGCCATATACTTTTCAATTCGGTCGTTACTACTTGCGCCATCCATAGTTCCTGTATTACAGAGAACAACAAGGCGGCGACCACCATTCATAGAAAGAGCGGACTCAACCTTGATATTAGCACCAAGATTATACGCCATATCAAACACTTCGCTATTCTGAATCACCTGATAATCAGGAGATTGAATAGAAAGAATAGTATTGTTATCATTACGAACGATTGCATTATACTTATCTGACTCAGCAGTTCCAGCAGAGATGCGATCAATCTTAGAGACATTCCAGTTAAGACCTGAGATCTCCATAGCCTCATCTGGACTCATACCATTATCAATAACAATACCAAGTCCATGCCAAGCAGCTTCCTTGTTAAACACTGCACCATCAGTTTCCGTAATATTGTGAGCCATTAGTTTCCTTAATAGGTTTCTTCTTCTTCTTCTTCATCTTCGTAGCGACCATGACGATCATTGTCGCGCACTTTACTTCGTCTATAGGGATCAAGCTTTGGCTTAATCCGCTCCGCTTCCTTGTGCTTCTTGTTCTCTTCCAGCCGCTTCCTTCTTTTCTCTCTGTCTTCGCTCATAAGTACTAGTTGCTTCCCAAATAATCATAGAAAGTTGTTTCAAATCTTCATAGCTAACATACTGAGCTATAGAAGTAATACCATTGGGATCGTCCTTAATTAGTTTTAAAATAAAATCATCTTTTATACCAGAAAAATAATCATCATAACTAATATCTAGTATAGAAAAAATGGTATAATTATCCAGTCGTTTTCCAATCGTTTTTGTATACGAATTATTAATCATTTGTACCTTTAAATAGCTAGAGGATCAACAAAAAGAATCTTAGTAATACAACCAAGAGGAATACAATTTACATCAGAAACAATAGTCTTGTCATTGTCCCATGTAGCAACGATAGTAATATACTCTTCGGTCATTTCAAGAACACGACCAATTGATATACAAGAATGAGGGCGCATATCAATGATATCTTTGCGCTCCATCCAAGAGTCAGAGTATCCTGCAATGTCTTCCCAATAAATGTAGACATCACGATCAAGAAATTTATCAAGCGTTTCGTCGTACTTCATTCACCACCATCCAATGACTTGTCCATTGTTTTCCTTTACAGTTTTGAACCAATCAAGCAATGCTTTAACTTCTTCCAAAGTAATACACCACTCAACATGAGTAGTGTATACAGTATCGTTAGAACTGTCTGCAAAGCAACCTAAGTCTACAAACAAAGCATCAGCACCCAGACAATAAATACCTAGCCTTGTAATAATTCGCTGAAGATCTGCTTCAGGTAGTTTCTTTTGGTAGATATCAACATCACAGACATCATTAATAAAACCAGCGTACACCTTACCACGAATACTAGACTGACCATCAGTAAACATACTACCACACAGAATAGGAGAAAGATCCTGAAACTTCTTCGGGTCTACACCGTGAGCAAACAAATCAAGTCCCATTGGTTTTATCTTTTGCGTTGTCGTCAACGAAGCATTGAAAATATTCCCACCAACAATCATCAGGCAACGCATCACTCATGTCGTGTACGATAGTTTCCCATGCTTCATCTGTAATCTTTTTGTCTGGATGACACATCGCATCCGCATCATGTTTAGTGAAAATAAAAACAGCAGCACGATGATCAAGCGACTTCAAAAACTCAATAGCACCTTCGTTATGCATACAATCCTTTCTAAAGAATGGGTCGGGAGAGACTTGAACTCTCAACCAATTGATTAAAAGTCAACTGCTCTACCTGTTGAGCTACCAACCCCAAATAGCACTGATGGGAGTTGAACCCATACTACTTCGATTTTAAGTCGAACGCCTCTGCCATTGGGCTACAGTGCCGTAAAGATTCTATGTACCTTGGCGGGTTCAAAGTCCGCTGTATACATAGAACCCGTAAGAAAAATGTATCAGTATTTCTTACAACATCCCTGACAGGACTTGAACCTGTAACCTTAGCATTAGAAGTGCCACGCTCTATCCAGTTGAGCTACAGGGATAGATATGGAAGAGGCGGGAATCGCACCCACATATTCACGCTTATAAGGCATGCGCTCTATCTAATTCAGCCACCCTTCCTAAAGATTACTTGAATAAATGACAAGTACCCATCTTGCGGCAGTTATCCTTTAGTATATTATAAGCAATTTTAGCTTCATAGTTAGTCTTTAAAAAAGCAATCTCATCGTTCTGCTTGGAAAGGTTATACTTTAGAATATCAACCTGTTCCTGCAAATTCTTAATACGATTATGATTCTTAACACTATAGACCAATAGATAAACAAAAGGAGCAACTATAGCAATTGCTCCGAGAATTCCATAAAACATTAGTGTCCTTTCTTAATCTTCGTGATCATCATCATCACTATCAAGCCAATGTGGAGGGACAAGATCCATAAAGTATTCACCAATAGCTTCTTCCATATCATTCATCCACTCAATAAGTTCCTTTTTAGGAACCTTAGAGTGATCGACTGCATGAGCATCTAACCAATCCAACCAATAGTTAAAGGTAGTATCCCGATTAGTATTACTCATTAATCCACCACCACAACTCTTACATTAATATCGCTGATCTGTTCATCAACAGTATCGGTAAGCTTATCCCTGACAATATCCTCAAGAGTGTACATAAAATCACGACTCTCTAGATAATCCTCAACAGTACGCTCCAACTTACGATTAATACTGATCTCAATATTTTTCAGAAGTTCGTCAGTAATAACATCACTTAAAGCATTAAGAGACTCAGACAAAGCAGATTTAGTAACATCAGTGTTTTCAGCACTCATTGGCAGTAACTCTCAATAGTGTGGGTAATCTGGTCGATAAAAAGTTCCTCATCATCAGTCAACCAGAACTGATTGTGAGTCATACGATCAAACTCATTTAGCATAGTCATGGCTGTGTTCCGCATAAGCGGATCATCCATCCAGTTATGCATATTACTCCAGACTTCTGCGATAAAAACAATATTATCACTTATGATAAAGTTAGAAGTCAATCTCTCCACCTGAATCCCCTCCAAGTGGATCACAGTTATAGATAGCATAATCAAGCACATAATTTACAAGACAACTATAGTCAATAGATTCATTATCATAATCAATGACATCAACATTATAGATTGTCCAGTTACTATGGTTATCCATAGTCCACATAACCTCAAACTCTACATCAACTTCACCATAGTTAGTATCAATTTTTGTATTGTGTTTATTAGTTCTCGTCATTCAGGATCTCCCTGTAGTACTGTATCAGTAGCCCCAACCATTCGGCAGAGGGTAAAAAGTGCAACATCGGGAGTTTCACCCGCCGCTTTGACCACCCAAACAGGGTGATTGTATGTTAGAATTGTTATTACATACACCATACTTTTGTGCATTGGCGTAGCCTTCATTTGGATCTGTGTACCATCTTGCAAAGAGATCTGCATCTCCTTGATCTCGGAACCCAGAGACTTGCTGACCATTGACATACACTGCATACCACATTCCATTATAGTCATACTCTTTCTGAATATTATACAGCATCCCAGCGGTTCCTTTCCTCTAGACAGTGATACCCAAAGTCAATACATACAGCCTTGTCTTTCCACAAAGCAACATTACCTTCATGGAGGTCGCCTCCCATATAGGAATTGTTGGGATACTTGGAACCAATAGGAAAGAAGTCATGCTGCAAACCTTTAGTATCAATTGCACGAAGATCTTCTTTCAAACTACCAATATCCAAAGGCTCATAATCATTTTCATAGCACCAATCATAGAAACTAAGATCATCTGGATGAATGTCCAGATGATTCCTGAGATCCACTATAATACGCTTTTGAGTATGAAGGGGAACCCATTCACTATTATCTAGTAACTCTTCAATCTTATCAAGTTGATCCCATTGATGTCGGATCTCACTAGTATACATGTCAAAATCATAAAGAGCATCAGGATTCTCACCAATAGAACCAAGTTCAGCACGACAAGAAAGGTATCCCCAAAAAGTAGTAACCCTTTTGTACTCTTCATTCCAAACCTTTACACAACAAAGACCATGTACGGGTGGAGCAAGACCATGTTCAGCAGCCAACTTCTGACGCTGATACATAGCAAGTGCAGCAGTCTTTGCATTACCACTACCAAGATTCTGTGCTGTCAGTTTGATACCGAAGTGATTCTCATTATTCACATGGGCATCATTTCGCAACCATGAGCATTGAGAACCACAGCCATTATCAGAGTACTCTTTTTGAGTAATCCAATAGAAGCTAACCCAATCATTCAACTCCTTATCAAAAAGATAAGCAGCAGGATTATACTTCTGCCCATCAAATGAAGGTGGGGTTTTGATAGGCTTGACAACACTAACAAGATCTCCAACACTATTTCGCTTGATGGTAGTAGGCATCTATTTACTCCGTTACTTCAGTAATATACCCAGCAATACCTTCATGCCGGAACATAACATTGAGAGCATCATTCAGAATAGCAATCTCATTGTCTGCATCCTGCGAATCAATGTCAGTAACATCAGGGAACTCAAAGATAACATAGACTTTCATTGGTCATCTTCCTCCTCTTCAAAAAGATCACGGGAATCACAGTAACGATGAATGTCATCAAACCAACTATCATCCCACTCATTCCGCTCCTCATAAAGAGCATCGGGATCAGGATAATAATCATCAGGCAAAGTTGGCATTACTATTCTCCTTGTTAGTTGGATAAATCTGTACTGTATCATTACGAACTACAGTAAACTGTGCATCAGTAAACCACTTTATTTCTCCCGTACAAAGAACAACACCATAAATACCGTTGGAATATGAACCGGGATTGATAAACAACAGAAGATATCCATCCCCTAGTTCAGTAGTAACTGGGATAAACTGCTGAAACTCATGCACATTGTTGTGCATTACTGATCTTCCAAAGGAATAGAAACATTGCTCAAACTAAACTCAGCCACGGGCCTAAAGTCCATAGCATCACCACCAGATTCAACGGTATCCATATACTGATCAAAGGGAACGACACAGATAGAACATCCATGAATGTCACTAAAAGTTTCACCATCATTCAAAACAACCACAGTAACAAACTTATTTCTAACACGATTGTTATTCACAGTTCAGTCTCCTTACAGAATAGACCCCAACGCGGACCACAACATTCACAATGACTATCAGTATAGAAATCCTGTTGAGTAAGGATACTGAAAGCCTGCGTATAACTAGTTGCAGTCACAGTAAAGTATACAGGTCCAACAAAAAGACCACCACTATTGTTTTGGGTAAAGGTATAGTTCTTGTATTCCTTGTTCGCTTGGAATACCTGATTTGCAATTTTAGTGCGGAGATCTTCTTCAATAGACATAAGTTATTCCTTTTCAATAAAAAGAATACCCAACACAGTAGAATCCTGATAGAAACGCATTACTGTACCGACTGCTTCACCTTTAGTAGCAGCCCACACAGTATGGAATTCCATCCGATCATCACCAAAAACAATAGCAATGTAATAGAAATTCATTAGGCTGTAGCCTTCTTCTTCTTCTTGAGTTGCTTCTTCAGCTTATTCCGAAGAATCTCACAAGTATTAGGGTCTTTGATAAGTTGCTTGATATATTCAATAGCAACCTTCTGGTGGAACAAAGTCAAGGCATTCTTGTCATACTTAGCCATTATCAACCTCCATAATCTTGTCTCCTACAGTGTGCATGAGAATACAAATATGTTCACAAGACTTGCCCTGCTTTTCAAGGGCAATCATCAGTTCATTGTATGCCTTAAAGATTTCTTCCATCAATATTCCTTTATGAGATAATACAGGATTGCTCCTGCAATAAAGATGTAACCAAGCACAAGAAACAAAGCAATCATATTTATTCCTTATTCATTTGCATGGGCATCTAGCCGATCCAATTCTTCTAGCAACTTTTCCTCTTCCATCGCACGGGTTTCAATCCAATCGATCAGGAAGTTGACACTCTCATCACCTTCAGGATTAGGAACGCACCTTTGAAGTTCCTCCATAACCCTGACCAATGCTCTAATGTAGTTACAGAGTTCTCCCTGTGACACCATGTCAATGGTAGTATCTTTGACAATAATAGCCCTGACAAACTGCCCATACATGTGAACTTTATTAAGATCCAGATCCATATTTATTCCTTATTGATTTCATTGTCGTTATAGTTCTTATAACGAAGAAAGACATACATTGCAAAGATTCCGAGAACGGACACACTGATAACAAGGATGTCACTAGTCATTGTCTCAAACCTTTCCCGGTATTACCGGTCAAAGAGGGGGAAAGTCCACCGTAGGATTGCCGCTGTAAACAACTTTGATATCAGGTTCTCCGATACTATTTACAACAATACCTTGGCTACTAAGAGTCCTAATGGCCGTCCTTACTACTTTTTCTTCTTCCCAAACTGAGGTTGTTAGAACTTCCACCTTAAGTGAAATATTCGCTAGTCGCCAACTAACATGGTAAACTTTCATATTTAAAACCTTTCATTATTGCGAATGATTAGTGCCTGATTGTTGTTCAGTTTACGCAGCCTAGAGATCTCATCTTCCATCCCCGCAATATCCTTACGGAGATTCTCGATGATACCAGTCAAACTAGAAACAGCAGCATCACCACACTTTACCCTCTCCTCCAAAGTCGCGATCAAAAAGTCCTGACTATTGCAGAGTTTCTCATATTTCTCCGCAACTTCCACCAACTTCCGAAAGGATTCAACAGCATCCTCAAGGGTAGAACCCTTGAGAGTAATCCCGTTATCACAAAGAGCGAGCCAAGCCTTGCAAGCCTTGATAGTGCTACTGTCAAACATGTCTTTACCTTTCCCGGCATGGCCGGATTAGTTCTCCCAGCGATTCCGCATACGCTCAATGGCTTCCGGCGGAACACCATGAATGTTTCCATAGTTGTTCTGGCAAACCAGAACACACACCTCGTACCCGTATTCCTCTGCAAGATTCAGGTACTCCTCATACTCCCACTTCTGTGTGAAAGTATTAGCCACAGCGATACCAGAGAAACCAGACTGCATAGCAGCCTGAACATTTCTCTTGCACCAAGCATGGGCATCCTTCAGAAGGTGCGGAACAAAGGTGTACACACCATTCCGCACAAAGAACTGATCGGCTTCGTACACATAGTCCGAACCAACCAACTTTGCGGCAAGCGTAGACTTACCACTACCGGGCAAACCCCGGACGATGTAAAGCGTCTTTGCCATTGTCAAACCTCCTTATGTCCAAAGGTAGGAACAAACTGAACATTCACAAGCAACTCAAAGGTACGATACTCAATGTAATCGTGACCTTCATTGTCCACACACTCCATTGCTTCTTCAGCAACAATCTTGTAACTATTCAGTCCAAGATGTGAAGTGGTGAGGGTTACACAATCAACGACATGACCGGGGATAGTTTGCCGGTATGCCTCGGTAATCACCTCGATCACATCCGGCGTAGACAAAGAAGCCGGATCAATGATGCAAAGAGGAACAAACTCGGAAGCCTTCTCGTAAGGTTGAATCGTTGCAATGTGTGCCATTGTCTCAAACCTTTCCCGGCATGGCCGGATTAGTAGTTGGTTCTCCAACGACCACCACGAAAGACATACCACCCATTCCTATCCCACCGAACACCACAACAATCACACTCGGATTGTTCAAACCAAGATTGCTTGGTCAAAGCATCCCAAGCATCCTTTGCAGACAAAGCCTCCACCTCAAAGTGATCAGGCCCAAGAGTGACACCGTACACATGGTTCTGATCGAAACGAAACTTGTGCAAACTTGCGAGTGCCATTGTCTCAAACCTTTCCCGGCATGGCCGGATTAGAAAGAAAGAAACAGTCCCTAGACATTCCTAAGAATGCCACAGCCGAAGCCTATTCGGGACTTGAAAGATATCCCACAGGTTTCCCCGTGAGATACCTCAATGGAGGTATTGTTGGGGTATTGTCTCTCTATCCTTGGCCTTGCGGCTACATGCTAGGGAGTTGTGTCCCCTATATTTACTGCCAACAATGCAGCAAGCCCAATACCATTACCTCGTAAGGAAAGATATCCCACAGGTTTCCCCGTGGGATACCGAAGCCCACACATAATCTGCCGACTATGTGTGGGGCCACACGATTGCTTTTATTTTTTCTCGTTCTTTCACCTAACCGTGTAAGGCTACTAGAACAAAGTTGCGTTTTTAGGTTTGGTACGCAACTCCCACCAGTTACTAGATAGGCTAGCCCACCTAGTTGCTACAGGTGACAACAACTGGAAAGATCACCTGCCGTTCAGATGCAGAGTTGTACGGACTACTGCACCCTATCATAAAAGTATCCCATAGGTTTCCCCGTGGAATACCGCATGGTGTTTATGGATGACACCTAACCCCAAGGGTTTATAACCCACAAGAAAGATACCCCACAGGTTTCCCCGTGGGATACCACTACCTATAACTATTGTACAAGTCGGTAAGCCTTGCACATGAGTCTATATGTTATTCAAATATACCCTATAGACAGGATATATCTAAAGAGGGTGTTTACAGTTCCCACAAACATGATCAAGTGTTTATAGGTAACACATAACTGCGTGTTTCTCAATACACGCATCGCAATGCTTTCGATTATGAAGTAGGCTGTAGAGGCATTGGGCCAGCCTACTAAAGGTTATCTTATACGCTTTGCGTAAAGTAGGGAACCACCCTCAAAGATGCCTTATGACATCTTTAGTTGAAAGATACCCCACAGGTTTCCCCGTGGGATACCACGCTAGACTTATTCTAGCACGGGTGGTATTACCACCATATCTTCCGCTTGTTTATACTCGCAGAAGCGTGCGAGGGTAAAGGTGAAGGGATTATATGGAATCCCCATACCATTTAGAATAGTATCCCATAGGTTTCCCCGTGGGATACCAAAGTTCTTTGTGTTTATTCCTGCAAAGGGGTAGGATTCTAGGCACGGCGTTATCCGAATAACTCTCGTTATTCAGACGCGGCCAATCCGTCCACGGTACATTCTATCGTACCGTGGTTCGTGGTTGTGGGTATTTACCCACTTTGATTCCGCTGAATCCGAGCGTGGATGAGAAACATCCACGGGAATCCAGACTTTTCGCGGAGTTCCATCGATATGATATCGACGGGTAAACTCCATGTACGGTACTGTGATACCGTTTTCGGAAGCGATCCCGAGAACCTTGACCAACGAGAATCCGGTCTTACGGATCATCTTGGCAATGAGATCGCAGTTTTCCTTCATCTGGGTAGATTGAAGCATATTTGTCCTATTGAATGGGGCGGGATCTAGGCACGGCGCGGGATACCCTCTGGCTAAACCAGAGGGATACCCTGCCTTTAGGCCGTAGCCTTTGCCTTGGCAGCGAATACCTTGGCAAGATGTGCTTCGATGGCAGCATCATCCAAGTCTTCAAGATTGACCTTGGTGACGCTGTAGACCTTGGCCGGAAGATAGGCGTGGGAAATTTCTTCCCAAGCCGATGCCTTGGATGCCTTGTCCATTCGCGGGATCATGTCGAGAACAGTATAGACTGCGCTCCGAGTAGTCCGGCGATCCATCTTCGCATCTTCGCAGGCGAGAACCAACGCGCGGAAATCTTCGATTTCCCAAGTGATTCCCTGAGCAATCTTCTCACGGATTGCCTTGGCGACAGTGATGGCGAGGCGAGCGATGTAGTTAGTCATGGCGTTTCCTTTTGAAAGAATGCAGGGGGATTCCACCAACCACGATGGTTAGTAGGATACCCCGCGCCATGCCTAGAACACTAGCCCTTCGCAGGAACCCATCCGCAATCGACTACATGGGCCTTCCTTCCACTATTCTCTCCCAAGGTAGCCTTGCTCCCGGACTCTGTAGTCCGGGCCTAGGGCGTCCCAAGGGGATAGCCGTGGCGGGAATCCTGCGGTGATAGCCCCATGAGAACCGGGCGTGTGCAGGAAACACTTGATGCAAAGATCTCGTGCAACAACAGACCCACGGGAATCCCGTGAGCGCAGATCTAGGGAATCCCAGCCCCTTGGGGCCGGATTCAATACCACTTATTGCGGTGGCACTAGTAAGGGGTGACACGCCGGAAACGGCAAACCATCGGCAACATCGTCCGATAACCTAGGCCCATGCCCCTATGGTTACCGGACGGGTCAGGCCGGGGGGGTAGCGGGGGGGCGGGGCGGGGGGATTAGG
>Ga0194133_10005570_pt1 | contig 15973 bp, 8 predicted proteins | sample TA2KigOf40mmetaG_FD_155448 | JGI IMG/M metagenome (GOLD analysis project Ga0194133, IMG submission 155448) | Freshwater microbial communities from Lake Tanganyika, Tanzania - TA2015055 Kigoma Offshore 40m | ecosystem: Environmental > Aquatic > Freshwater > Lake | place: Tanzania: Lake Tanganyika...
CCCTTGGTGTCAGCTTGCTGCTACGCTCAATATTAAATTCAAAGCATCATGTGGAAGAGGCCTAAATGAAGACAACCTCAGATTTTTGGCCAGCAAGGCGTTCAGGCATCCAGGTTTGTTTAAATAATCAACTTCATTTCTAAAAGACTTTTGATTTTTTTTCTGTTTCTGTTTAAAAGACTCCTTGTTCTCATGAGGCATGGGATCGTTTTTCATGCTTTGAAATCTAGTTTTTAAATTAGTATTTTTGAATTATTTCTCCCCCAGGTGGAGCATCGAGCTACCTTAGTGCTGATTATTCGAATGCTTTGTTAACCTGGTGAGTTATTTGAATTTCAGTCTAAAACAAAACAGACCTATATAATTCAATAACTTTTTTCAGGTCACAATTTTGCAAGGAACCTTTGCCAGATAGAAGTTTTACGTTTTGGGACTGGTTTCATGCAATTATGAAACTTGTAAAAGAAGATCTCAGAGCCATATGGATGGACGGGTAATGTTTTTCTTTAGATGTCAATCATAAAAAATTTTTGTTGCATAAAAATATAGCTATGTTGGTAATTATCCAGGGCCATTGTTGGATTCGTATCACGCCTGGAGACTGAAGAATATTTGTTCAAGAGTGACAACGATACCTTTCTTGTGAGATTCTCAGACACTGAGCCTGGATGTGTTTCTCTAGCATGGATTGCAGGTTTCTAAACTAAAAGCAAATTATTGTTGAAAATTGTGAAAGATTTAAAAGTTTATTTTAAGTGAATGAAACGAGTGGTCAACGCGAGGTGTCCATGCTTCAACCCTTCACAAGAAAGGATTTGATGACCAGGTCCTTGCCAGACAGGATCAATGATTATGAGCAAATGACTTTCTTGTATCCCAATGTTCCAAAGCATCAAGTGAGTCTTTCACAAAAAGAGTTAGTTTTAAATCAATTAGTGTTTCATTTTCTTCTTGAAAAGGTATTTGGAAAATACTATTCGCAGACCACAGAGGGTGGGACCCCAAGACATCCTCGAACTGGTTATGTTTCACACCATTTGGTAAACGTTATCCAAGGGTGAGTCATCAACTTTATATTTGTAAACTAGTTTTTGATAAGTTTTCTTTTGAAATTCGCTCATTCAAGTAGCTTTTTTAATTCTATAACTTAATATCCTTAATTTCCAATTTCAGTTTTTTTATTTCAAACATTTTTATTGGCCCTTTTTCAGTTCATCTTATTATTTTTTATTTTATTTTTTATTTTTTGTCCTCTTCGTTTGTGATTTGTGTTACTGCCCATCCGTTGTCCAAACAGCTACAGGTTCGGAAAACCCTTTCAGAATGTCTTTATCCAGCAGCCGGAATATGGATAGTATGCCAGGAACACCACAAACAGTTACTTCGTACGAGGATCCCACATCACCAATCTCTACTTCTCTATCATCTTACACGTAATTTGAACATTCAGAAATTCAATCATAAGTAAAACAATTCACTTAAAGCTAATTAAAGTCATCTGGATTGTCCAGAAAAAGGGGCAAACTCAAACATAAAGAAAATGAAATAACTCTTAAGCCAATTTAAAGCAGATTAAAAATTATTTAATTTACCTACTTTCAAAATTGAAATTAATTTTCAGAAACAGTCCGCTCGAGTCAGGAAACTCCAACAGAAGGGGTAGTCAAGTGGGTTCTACCATACCAAGTCAAGAGTCTGTTGAGGAGCATGAAATGCAAGTTGGATTTGAGCAATCCTAAAAATCTTTAACAACAATTAAATCCATTTTCACCTTAAACTTGTACTTTGAAACAATTAAGTCAAGTTTTTAGATGAAATGAAAACCTATCTTATAACTCTTGAAGTCTCCTATACAGATTATGTCATTAACTAATCAAATATCCATCAGTTTTAGAAATTTCTGATAAAAAATGACATCAAGAATCCTGATATTCTTCATCAACTAACATTTCTTGAGGTCATTGTGCCAAAGGCTAGTTTTCTAATCAGGAGATAATTACTCTATAGGTTGGATTGTGACAAAAAAGATTCTTATTCAGAAAGTTGTTTGATCTTAGTTTTAGTCAAATTCTAATATTGCATGCACTTGTTTTTCTTGATGTGTTAAATTTTATTTGGCTCTTTGTGACTTTAATATTGTTTTTGGTGTCTTTTGCTTGTAAAAATTCAATTGATTTTTGGAAGGATCTAAAATAAACCCCTTAAGAATTAAAATAGAACCAAAAATAACTGATCAATTACAGTCGAAAAACTTTTTGATTTCATGAAGATATGGAGAGGAAAATTTTAAAATAACTATTTTCTTTTAGATCTCTAATTATTCAGACTATTATTATTATTTTAAGAATATTGATCAACTTCTTTTTACATGTTTGCTTTGTCAGAATAAATTCCCTTTGTATCTGTTTTGCGAAAATGCGAAAAAATGGCAGAGAGATAATCTGTAATTTTTTTGAAGTTTTTCTGTTGAAATATAATTGTCTTTATGTGTGAATAAATTGTAACAAAAATATTGATCTTAAAAATCTTTCCATAGAGGGCTGCTATTTTTCAATTTGTTAATTTGTATATTCTGAATGGCTCCATCCCTCATTTGAATTATAATTATAAACATGCTTTTTAATAATCATCCGTATAGGTACTTATTACACGATCATAATGAAATCTTAATCTTTTCAAAATTTTTACAAGTATTTAAGCTAAACTCGGACAATGAATTCGGTCAAATTGTTGAAATGATTTAAACTCGAAACATCTTGAAATTAACTTTTTCTTGTCTTATATTTGAGTATAATGTTTGGAAACAATTTTCAAAGCATCTTTATTAGTTTTAAAAACAAGCAAGTGTTTGATCTCATTCTCAACCATTATAGGCTTGCAAATTTTTCGTAAAATTATAAGTGTCCTGAAAAGAAGATTCTTGCTAAGGAACGTCAGGGACACTGTATCCTGAGACCCTTTGAAGGATATTATTCAATCCAAATGGCCCTCCCATTTTTGGACCACAGGGTCCACCTTGAGGGTCTTGGAATTGTGATGGACAAAAAATTGCTTAATACTATATGTTAGGAGGATTAGATGGAGCAGATTTCAATAAAATTTGATCAAATTAGTTGTTGGATGACTTGCATCTCTAAATATGAGATAAAGTTTCTTGACTTGGTTGGGACACGTTAGGTTAGGTTACCAATAAATGCCCATTGGGTTAAAAGGATAGGGTTTTGGTTGTAATAGAAGAGTGGGATCATGATAATATTGTTTTGGCTATTTTTGGGGGGGGGATCGGTTGCTTGGATAGATTTAAGTGTCCAAGAGCCTTTCTAGATAGTCCAGCATGATTATTTTTGCAGAACTTTTGATAATAACCAATTTTAAAACATTTAGTGCGTTGTTTGGTCATACCTTGGTTGAAGACCCTAGCCTTAGTGCCTTGGATTGGCAAGAACTCTGGAATTTGATGCTCAAGAGTAAGTTTGACGTGATAGTTGCCAGCAGAAACTCCCTCTGAATCTTTGTCGTGATACAGTTCACAAACAATTTTTCCAAAGTGCTCTTCAAAGACACTAGATGTTCCAGTTAGGATGGCAGTTATTGTAAAACATATTGGCACAGTCCAGTTTGACCCAAAAGACGTCAATTTTCATAATTCAAGGACAGTAAGAAACTTTTTATATAGTGTGCCAAAAATAAGTCAAAGTCAATGCCTTTGTTAAAAAGAACTTCCACATTCAAAACTTCTCTGTTTTAGTTCTTATTTTATTTAGCTCATTTTCATTGAATATAAATAAAGTTTATGTCTCTTGGGACAGTTTTTGCTCCTAAATCTAAAGATTCGTGACACTTTTGAAAGCGTTTCAATGCGTTTTACAAATTCCATATCAAAAGTTTTGAAAACACAAAGGTACTCAAAGGTTCAGTTTATTTTTAACCTAACATATAAAAATCGATGCATTATTTTAAAAAATTTTATTATCATTTAAACATTAGAGGAGTAAATTTACCTTTATTTACTTCAATTTTCGAGCAATAATTTTTAGTTAAAATTTTTACCTTTATTTTTATGAGTTTGTTGCCTTCAACACTAACTTATATTCTTTTCACCACTTATAGTAGCAATTAATATCTTTCAACGCCAAGTTTTTTAATCAGATTTGTCAAAGTCTTTATATTTTCACTCAATTACAAAATATAATGAGTTGATAAACATAAGTTTTTTACAGCAAAATAAAAATGGATAGTCTAGAGAAATGATAACATTCAAATTCTAAGTTTAAGGCATCTCTTCAATGAGTCGTCTTTAAAAATATAAGGAGAAACTGAATGAAGTTATTTGCTGAAGATGGAATTTTGAAACACAAAAAGGTTTCTCCAGAATGTAAATAGTGGAAAATTACTTTTCTAGAAAAGCTTTTTAGCGCTGAAGGTGCCATAGCTCAAGATTTTTAGATAGAAATGGTGTTGAAATTTATCTATAAGTTTATATATAATATTCCTAACCTCCTTACCACAAATTGGAAAGAAGGATGATCTCTTTATTACTTTCCCTTCAAAACATACCATTTCTTTGGCAATTCCTTATTCAATTATGAAGGGTCTTTTTGTACATATATAAAATTACATTTTTATGTGTGGCCTTTTATATGAAACTACATGAAGTGGAAAAGAAAGTGACAGGGGCCATATTTAGCCATAAAAACATTTAAGACCAGCCAACATCCAAAATATTACTCCCCTGTCATAATAGTTCTTATAACATCGCGTAATTTGAAGAAGACTTACTTTGGTAACGGTTTTTGCTGTTGCTTGTCTGATAGTGGTTTACTGTTCAAACAAAAAAAACGTTGATTTTGCACTTCAATTTATTTTATCAAAGCAGAATCAAAATAATAATCAAAATTGAGCATTTAAAACTTTCCCTTCATGTTTTGTAGTCGTGTAAATAAACAATATAAGTTTGGCAATATTTGCTCAAGGCTCTATTCTTAGTATTAAACAGTGAAATAATTTCCAACAGAAAATCAAGGTTTCTGTCTATAGCTTTAAAAACTTAAATGGTTATTTTGCTTTTCTTCATTTCTTTTGACACCTTTTGTGATTGTACTTAATTTTTATTTTTGGATATTTATAGTTAACTTATAACGTTACCAGCTAAGAGACCTCTGAGGTTTGAACAATCTTTTGTGTTTTCTCAAGTTTTTCAGACTTTTATATGCACAGACATGCACGGTAGGTTCAAATCCATCCGTTTTATCACGTATTTACCAAAAATAAATACCTATAAAGGGATATTTTACAAAAAGCATTATTTCTAATATGTTAACAAAAGTTTGGCTTAAACTGTGCACAACAAAGTTTAGACCGACTGTTTCCTTCAACTTTTGATCGGTTGAATTGGTTGAAAATATGAAAAACTTTGCATTTTTCCATACTTTATATATCATGATAAGCATATAATTAAAAGACTCCATAACGTTCAGGGCTCGATTATAGTTATAAACTAAAATATAATTGAAAAACAATTATTTATTGCACTTGGAGCAAGTCCAAGTTGGGGAGATATATTTGATTAATCATCACAATATAAGAGTCGGACATCTGCAGAATATCAAGCAAGGAGAAATGTTTTTCCCATGTGTAATATTCTTTGCAACATCGTTTGCCATTGTTCTTAGTACTCAAGCACTTTAGTGAATGTAGATCAAAACTGTTAACAAAAAGTAATCGCAAGAAATCTATAAGAGAGCATAAACTAATCTTTTTTTCCTTTATTCGCATCTTTAGACAGCAGAATAGTAATGAGGCTTTTTAAGCTAAGAGCTAACTAAAGACGTGTTTTGCATTTTCAATCCAAGAAAAATTAAAATTTTTTCTTCTCTTGAGCTCTGGAAAGACATCTTTATTTAATCAAGACCTCTCACCATGAAAAAGTGACGATTCTTTTGTTAATAACATTTTCTATCTTGCTCTTTTTGTCAGGGCATTCTGGTTTTCTCTCGCATGCCAAATTAATCTTATGGTTCGACATTCTTGGACCTAGAAACCAATTGCCATTATGGCAAATAAATTATTGCCGGAGAAGAAAAATACAAAAGAGATGTACAGTAAAATGGTCAGAAGGCAAAACTTTTTTGTACAATCGTTTGAATCATCATATGAAAAATCATCTTATTTCATAATTCTAATTTGATCAATCAAATGAAACTTCCCATTACACACAATAACAATCCAGGTGCCGAAGTTTAGTGGTGAAAAACGTCTTGTATACAATCTCTTATCTTCCAATCAATCTCATTCTTTTAGTGGCTATAGCATATCGAAAAATCATCAATCATGGTGGCTTTTTTCCGGAAAAGCACGTCCCAAAAGTAAACTCGAGCTTCTAGGAAATGGAAATTTCAATAATTTCACGTATGAGAGATTTCTGGCTTGGTATCCAAGTTCTGCTGTTGTAAACCAATCTAATTTAAAGGTGAACCCTAAGCCAAATACCAAAACTAGCTAAATCGATATCGATTTTCTTGTTATAATAAGGTTTAGTTTTTTTTCAGCTTGCAAAAGGTCAGCCAATTCTGTGATAAGAAATGGATTTGGAAATATTCTCGAATTAGCTTTTGTCAAAAATTTAGAAGAGGATCCTCCAGAGTTTCATTAATGCCATAAGCTTTTGTTTTGGGCAAAGCAACAATAAGTTGTGACTGAAAGCATCAACAATCTTTGGTCTATTTTCCAGTTCTCTTTTATCTAGTGGTCTTTCAAAATGGCAACTGTATTGGTTTCTAACTTGAGATTACAGAAAGTGTTGAAAAAATGCCTCTCTCTATTGTTTGCTGAACATGTCCAACACTCGTTGAGTTCAAGATAGATTGGAAAAATTTCAATGGATATATCTGCAAAAAGGAAATGAATGGAGAGAGTAGTTGTTGACCATTTGAAAAAGTTAAAAAAAAGTTGGCAAAGAATTTTAAACTTGCTAGAAATCGCCAAGTAAAGTCATCAATCAAATCCGGAAAGCTTCACTTTTTTAGGTTGAGTCAAAAATTTGGCAGAATTTCTCTTCTAGTAATTTGTATTGCAGGCCAGAAGTCGGACAAAAACATCAAATGAGAAGGTCTTTTTTGCAAGAAGTCGAGGAGAAAAGTTTTGATACAACACTCCCCAACTAAGTCATTGTGATTTGTATCTTTGAACGTACCAGTGATGTCTAGATCCTGGAAAACTTTCTCATATTGACTTTCGCAGCAAATTACTTTGTGTTTTTTTTGTATTGTAAATGGATAATTTTTTTGGCTGACTTCAAAGCCAAATATCTTAAGACGTCCAGGATAAAAAACGATGGGTGTTTGGCGAGGAAAAAGGCCCAGATTGGATCAAGCAATTTTTTTTCGATCTAAAATCAAAAATCTGGTCTGAATTTGATCGATTTAGTACAAGTTTGTCTTGAAAAGCTGTCGATTGACCAAGAAATCTAACTTTATTTATATTGGTAATTTTGTTAATGATAATGATTTCTTATAAAGGATCAGAAAACGCTTGAAGAAAAAAATTTATAAAGGTAATTTTTTTCATGATTATGATTCCTTATAGAGTCTGAAAACGCTTGAAGAAAAAGTTTCGATCAAGAAGGTATTATGCCTTTTTCGTCTCCAACTATCCACTCAACATGAGAATAGAAAATAAGTGTTTTCAAAGTCATTGGCCCATCTGTCTTCAAGGGCAATACCTCCTGATAGGTATTCCAGGCTGCCTTTCAAATTAGATTGGTAATGATGCAACATGAATTCATTACTGTCTGTTTGATTGAATGTCTTGAAAGTAAGTAAGTCACCTTGCTTGGGACACTAACAGCTAATGTTTTTATCAGAAGCTTAGCCGAACTATGTGTCCGAAAGGTCTGCTAAGTGAATTTATATGTTGACGTTGTTTTCCTACGCCTTCGAAAAATGATTGAAGAAAGTTGACGGTGTGTGTGTGTTTATAACTACAAGAACCAATCATCCATAAACTCTATTCCAGAAGTGAGTAAATTTTAGAATCCAATATCAGAAATGGTCCTTTTTTTCTATCTACGAAATTGAAAAGTTACAAAAAGTAGATAAAAGAAAGCAGTCTTCATTCTTCCATGTAAATAAAAATTGCTTTTTTTTCTCCTCAATTCCTATGTGTAAACAATGAGGAAATTGATCTGAGAATCGTTTTTTTTCCTCTGACCAAAAGTTATTCTATACCTGGCTCATTAAAAAAAGGGCTCTGAGGAAGTAATCACACCTCTATTCAAGATAGCTAACTTTGTTTCCACTCAAAAAGTAATTAAAGTTTCTCCCCTGAATAAGTTTTGTGGCAGCATCCTTAAAAAATCATCTAAAGTAAATTTGAAGATTTTTCGATCTAAAATTTTTTTTTAATTTTTTTTTGGTTTCTTCTAAGCCTGTGTCAGTATATTTCCCATGTGTTTAGTTTCACTTACGTTGTCAAATCCCAATCCAATCCTGCATCAAAGAATTACTTTTATCAAGACAGCTTCTTTGAGGATGTATAAATAAGAGGCAAATGAAAAAAATATCCCAAGATCGGTATCTTTGTGTATTTTCTCACTTCGATAACTTGCTTTCAATCAAAAGGAAAGTTTTGCTTGGGCCAACCTTTGTTAGACTTTCAATAATTTTGAAACATCTAAGGAGATCGAGAACAAGGAAAAAAGGGGCGATCAGAATCGAAGCCTTTCCTGGCAGAGGGCCACGAAGAAAAAAGTTGACAAGTTCAAGGCTCTATATGGATGAAATTTTTTTTATTCTATTTGAAATGGACGCCCTTTGGGTTTAAAGATAACAATTACAATGTTTGACTCTTAGCCAGCAATAGATATTTCATTCATAATTGTTTTGGATTATAATTCCTATCTTTTCAAAAGATAGAGATTGACAGCTTTGACGGTTATTTTTTTGGTAAAATTTCAAAAAGAAACTTTTAGGAAAGTCACAAAGGCATTTTGTGAGTGAATGAAAAACTTTGGTTTTAAAGCGGAAATGTTAAACATTTATTTTTCTCGTTTACTTCTAGAGCTTTTTTGGGGGTTAAATAATATGTAAAAGATATATTGAAGGCTATAATGTTAAAAAGATTGGAAGACAAACTATTATCAAAACTTTGTAAAGAAAAAATAGTTTTTCTTTTTAGAGGAGGAATAAGTCATTCCAGGATGTTTGATTTTTTTAGCAACAAATTAGGGATTACAAGTTATTACATTCCTATTCTTTTATTTAGCTCAGGCGTTTTTCATACAAGATATAGAACTTTATAAGAGCTAGGCCTGCCCCCTCCTCTTTTGAGGAGGGGGTTATATCAGAACAATCATAAGTTTTACAAAAATCAGCAAGTAGAAAAATGATTGAAATTGTTTTACACAATAGCTTGATTAAAAATAGATTGATTAAAATTGTAATTGAAAGCACTCTAAAGTAAATTGCACTAATTGTTTCTTGGTGCTTCTGAAAATGTCTTCTTTAATAGGATCCTTATTGAGTCATTAGTTGAGTGTCTAGCACTCCATGGTTCTTTGACATTCTGTAATGTGGATCCGATCCAATTTCTTGATGATTGCTTTCCAATCTTTGATTTGGATGCATCATAACTGAACAGGAAACCTTTTCGTCTTGTCCTTTGGGCTGTGTTTTTTTAAACATCTCTTAATAGTTTTGTGGGTTCCTTTGAGTTTAAGATGTTTAAGTAGGCAGACGCCACCGCGTATTGGGACCGCTTGTCTGGGGGTAACCGGCACATTTGTGCATTGATATTTTTTCGGCTGACCCTTTGGCGATAATCTCTTATTATTGGTCGAAGGGCTCTATAGTGAAGTCTTTCAATGGTTTGGAGGTTTTTTCTATTTTGCACTGGCGTTAGCCATTAGCCATACTACGCATGCATAGTGCAGAATGGAGAATACTTGAGCTGTTATGATGTTTGTAGTCTGTTGTTTTGTGAGCTTGTTTCTAATCATACATAGATAAAGAACCATATTAGTTTCACTTGTCGTGTTCCAATTTCTATTTGCACTTCTGAGTCTTCTTTTCTGGGACCTCGGCGGCCAATTCGAGAGGTACGTGTTCTGATCCTCATTTCAAGATGCAACCTACGTTTTAAAATAAAAAACAACAACCTCAACAGATTTTAGATGACACTTCTGGCCTCTTTTTTTGAAAGAAAAATCGCTCCTGTCTATGACATTCCATTTCAAATTCTTTCTGAAATCTTTTTTCGCCTCATTTGAAATGTTTGTTTGTTTGCTTAAACCGTTTTTGCATCAAGCTTTTAACTTTTTTCCCCCGCCTTGCTTCGATGGATCACGATGGGTTGACACGTAAAAAAAAGAATAGGAAAAAAGTCATTTTATATGGCCTCCTCAAATGATGACTTGTTATCTCTTGTCTCTTCGCCGTTTTGCCTAACCTCCCTCTTCCACTTCCACTTCCATTTCCAATTTTTTTTTCCATCGCCATTTTCCAGCTGCTCCTCACGTGAATCGTCAGAGGGTGTGCCTAGGGATCGGTTGCGGCTCCGGCTCTTACACCGGCACCGGCACGACGACACCACATTGAGCAGCTGCCCATTTTCAAACTCATTTTTTGTTCATTTTCCCTCTTTTTTCATCCTGTTCTCATTTTTCTTCTTTTTCTCCAATTAGGACACCGTTCGACAGGTTGACCGGTTACCCAGCATCCCCCCTTTTTCAGAACTAAATCGACGCTCCTCGGGCCTCCCGTGCAGCTTTTTCCTCGTCTTTCACGATTTAAGGGTTCTTAAAGATCAAAATTTGTCTCCAGGAATGAAAAATGATATAAGTTCGGATATCTCAAATGGGCTTTGAGGCTTGCAGATTCTCGAACTTCCATAATCAATACAAGCCGGTGTCCATTTCGGGGTTGAGAGCCTGGGCCTTTGGTGTTATCTTGAAACAATCGAGGAAGAGCGCAGTGGATTAGGATTGGTCATCAAATCAGCTCTCTTCACAGAGCTAAAGGTTAAAAAGACGCACGCCTCGCACAAAATGAAACAAAAATAGGGATCACCGAACCACCACGGAAGTCTAACCCAGAGTGACCAGAACAGTAAAAAGATACATCTTACAAGAAGTTCATCTTCCTTATGAGGAGGTTTTTATCAAACGATGAGAGCAAAAATTTAAAAACTCAGGGTTTGTCAAAATAATTTGCATGAAACCTGCATAATTACACTATAATTCCTGATTTTTGAGCTACCCTGGGTGTTAGATTGGTATGACTTTGTATTATAAATCATTATAAGTGCTGAGAGGTCAATTGCACCAGACCGGGAACTCAAATCTAAGGTTGTGGGTTAATCCCCGGCCCCTGCCAGAAATTTTTCAACCTCGGATTGCAAAAAAAATCAACAAGGCTTTCTCAGTCAGGGTAATAGTATTTTGCAGTGACCCTATATCTGTGACACCATGGAGGAACTCTTATAAAAGTGTTGATTGCGTGCTAACATTGGATGAGTTTATACTGCACAAGATTATTATCACTATAATCAAAATAGAACCAGATTTAAAATGTTTCTGTGCCCCCCAGTGTAATTAATCCATTGAACGTCATCAACTGACCTTTCCAATGTTTATTTGGTTACAAAAATCAGCTGATGTTCCATCCCATCCCTAAAATTTCGACGACGTGGGTGCGCTCGCTTTCATCCTCATCTCTCTGGTCTTCTTGGCTCAAGTTCGTTCTTCTGACGCCATTTCAGTTTCAGATGTTTTTACCTCCCCTTCCCTCACCACCATCTCCCCGCCCATCACCCTTCACGCAAATTCATCCCGTGTTTTTTTGGTTCAATTCAGTCACTTGTGAAAGAGTGTGTCGTCTGGTAACATCAGTGGAAAACAAGAGGGTCAAGATCGGAATCGATCTCGAGGTTGAGTGTCAACCCTGACCAGTAAGTCGAGACTTTTTTAATTAAAAAAAAAATCCTTTGCCTAGAGTTGAGAAATTCTGCATCCTCTGAGATAGCTGAAAAAAAGGAATAAGTTTGTTTAAAAAAATTTGCAATAAATATAAATGCTTGCAAAAGAACAGTGCAGAAAATGCAACACGTGAATCTCTGTTGAAATTTTTTTCTTTGACAAGTTTATTTTTGAAACGTGAGCGTTTGAAAATGCTATAATTTCTTTGTCTTTGTCCTTGTTCGGGTGGGATGGGATGATTGTCGTTCTTTTCTGTTCTAATCGACCAAAGAGAGTGCAGCTGCCCCCAAACGAAGGTGCACCACCACCTTAGGCTAAACACATTCAAAATTAACTTGATAAAAATGCTCTAATTTTTACCTTGGGAAAATAATTGATAAAATCTACCATTGTGATAATTTTGAAGTGTCGTGAGAGTAAAATGGATGTCAATGAAAGAGGGTTATCCTGATCAGTGAATGGTACAATTTTATTTTCAAAAGACCATACTTTTTTCAAAGAGAATATATACAACCAAAGTCGGTTTAGAAACCCTGGACAAGGAATTTTCTTTGTTGTCCTAATTAAACTTGAAAGGTCGTTTCTTGTGTGCATTTGACCAGAGAATAGAGACAAGTTTTTTTGGGTCATTGAACTAATCATTCTTAGATAACTGAAAAATAGGGAAAATACTAGTGACTTTAATTATCAAGGCAACAGGTTCAGTGAACTTACTAAATTGCCTTTTCAAAAGTGAGAAATCTTTGGCATTGATCTTTCATAGTCTAAAATATCTTAGAATTGCTCTAGAAATAGTTGGATTTTATCCCTCCCAAGTGACTGAAGCGAAGCGAGGATGTTTAGAAATTTCATTAGGGCTCCTGGATAAAAATAGTTTGCACCTCTGTCACAGCTATCTCCTCCGAAACCACTGGAGCTAGGGGGTTGAAATTTGGCTCATTAAATGAATGCGGTGAGTCCTTCCTACCAAAATTTTGAATTTTTCGCTGGGAGCTGAGATAAGTGCAAAGAGCTATTGTCATAAGACCCATTTCCCACAATGTATTTTTATACATTTTTTTGAGATAACCAAGTGTCATGAAAAGAAGAGCTTTGCATAGGAACATCAGGGACACTACAGCCTGAAACCCTGAGATGGTTTTTTTCAACCTACACAGCCCTTCAATTATTTGACCGCTGGGTCCACCCTGAGAATCTTGGAATTGTAGTGGACAAAAAATTGCAAAATAATTCATGTTAGGAGGACTTCAATAATTTATGACCAAATTAGTCTTCGCATCTCAAAATAAGTTTCATGACTTGGTTAGCACAGATTAGGTTAAGTTTGGATTAAATGCCTTTGTGTGAAAAGGATGGGGTTTTGGTTGGGACAGAAGAGTGAGAACTTGATACTTGAAAACAAAGTTTTGATTAATTTGGGTGTGGGGACATCGGTCCCTCTGGAGGGTTTGGTATTTTTCCCCAGGCAAAAATACCCATCTACTTAATTTGATCTTTGTGAAAAAATTGTCTCAAATTTGAATAGATGCAGTAAGATAGTAATTCAATTTATTCTGCAAAGGAACTTCTGCCTGGGATTGTATTCGAGAAGGAAAAATTGCTAAATCAGGCCATCAAGCAAAAGCTGCATACTAGGCAAAAAAACAAGCGTAGAGTTTAAGCTTCAAATGTAAAAAGATGTAAGATATTTTCTCTCTGTTATTTAGATAAGTTGATAAAAATAGGTCATTTTTTACAATTGGTAAAAACGTAGCAGCTGGAATCTTTGTTACAAGACCAGACGAAATAGTTGAAAAAAGTAAAGGTTAAAATGCAAGGAACGTCCAACGTCCTAAAAAGATTTAAAAATCCTTGTCAAACGGCTCAAAAACGGTTTTTCAACATTTCAAATGTTGACTGCAGTGCGGACAAAAATATACATTTTGTCCACAAGAGTAGAAAGAATGGTTGGAACTTTAGGGATGGTATCAGAGATGGTTGGCAAAGACCCCTGTAGCAAAATTTATTCAAATAGAACTCTCGACGGACAGACTTAAAATAGCTGATCCGTTGTTTTTCGAAAGAATTATCTTTTAATTTTTTGGTTCAAAAAAAGACAGAAATATTTAAGTGAAAAGAAGGAAGGGGAAATGGTGCTTTTTCAGAACAATTCCACCTGATCTCAATTGGGAAAAATTTGAAACTCCTACAAAATTTCAAAATCTCAATTGGAATTTCATAAGAAAAATATTATCAAAGCTTTCAAAATGTGCCAATTGAAACCCTTGTCTCAAACATGGCTATTGAAGGAACATGTTGGCGTAGCTTGGGGTCATATTCGTTTTACACGTGTTTGATGGGGGAAGAGGGTAATATTAGACCCACATGAAGAAAATTAACCCACAAGAACAGTCTTCATAAACTTTTAATAGAAATCTTTGCTGATATAACTTTACAATTTGTTAAATATTAATTCAACAATCAGCATATCATAATTCTTGAACATTGAATCATTCTCTAAGGAGTTCTGAAATATAATGAAACTGGATGCAGCATTGGAGTTCACATTTCTCTCCTGTTTATGTCATCCCTTTTCATTTTGTCCTAACCAAATATTAAAGATTTCCGATGTTGGGAGATCTAACTATCATTTATGTTAAAAGATCGCATGGAATATCTTTTGTTGTGGACACACTCTTTACTTAAAACTCTCGTTTTTTCGTGTGAAAAAAAACTTGAAAATTGATTTTTGGATGGGAAGGTTTTTTTTTAACAAAACAAAAACTTTTTCCTCTCCGAGCCCTTGAGAACAACTTTCTTTCATCTGTTTTTCTGGAAAACTTCTTTCTACATTGTGTTTTCCAGCTTGGAAAGAAAGAAGGGGTTTTTTTTAGAGTTGAGAAATGTTCGATCTACGACCAAACTTCTGTTCATACTCCGGAAAAAATGAAGTTATAATCATTCTTTAAGAGAGTTCCAAATTGTTCCCAAAGGTACGATTCAAATCTACCATAAAACTACCAGAACTCATTCTGACTACTAATTCAACATTTAAATAAAAGAAAACATATAAACAACCAAGCTAATCTCAACTTTTAATTCGATTTTAATCACAGTCAATAATTTACAATCAATCGAATGAAAGAAACTGCTTTGAAAATTTTACTAGAAAAAACATTTAACCATTTCTTTTTCATGCTTACAAAAAAAGTTGAAAATGGCGAGTCATTCAAGATTTTTCTGACCACTTTACCTTTTTTTTCAACATATTCAGGTTCTCAACTGAGTTTAGTTTCATCTTGAAGAAGTGAGTCTCATAAACTGTGATCCACTTCTTATTCCGGCAGTCAACTCATGTGTTTTTACTCTGTATTTGTCTTTCCTTGGAAACAACATCAACGTCGAGTAAGCTTTTTGATGTGATGATTCAAGCTTTACGTTTTTCAGCCTTAAGAACATGAAAATGCTTAAAGACAGCCATTAGTGAAAGAACCTGAACAATAAAAAAGTGGTGAGAAACAGAGTGATTTTGAGGTCATTTATCTTCACTGCATAGAAAATGATCACCAATCGACCTGATTATGTTCATGCTCAATTGTGTTCTCTACTGGAAAATGCTCAGGCATTACTGGCTGATTCAGTGGGAGCCACCATGATGGGTCAGGCCAAGATGGGAACAACGACCACAACTGCAACCACACCTGCAGTTTACAGTTGCTTGGCCATGCAGGCTGAAATAAGGTGAGCTGCATTTACTTCTTGATGGAAAAATATTAGAGATGGGCCCTGAACCGACCCGACCCATGCATACTTTTGACCCGCAGTAAATAAGAGGCTGACCCGGGTGCTTTTTGACCCGACCCGATGAGATTCAAAAATTGAAAATTTGTGATTTTGGAATATTTAGGGGACATTTTCCAAACTCAGACCCAAACCAACAATGGCTGATCCGACCCGTCCAGAGCAACAAAAAATTGACCCAACCCTGGCTCAAAACTTTTTGACCCGGGTCCATCACTAAAA
>Ga0194133_10005571_pt1 | contig 15970 bp, 6 predicted proteins | sample TA2KigOf40mmetaG_FD_155448 | JGI IMG/M metagenome (GOLD analysis project Ga0194133, IMG submission 155448) | Freshwater microbial communities from Lake Tanganyika, Tanzania - TA2015055 Kigoma Offshore 40m | ecosystem: Environmental > Aquatic > Freshwater > Lake | place: Tanzania: Lake Tanganyika...
TATGCCTTTACTTCTGCTGCATGAAATAACGATGTGACAGAGTATCTTAGTTCACTCCTTGTGCACTGTCGCTTTCATGAGCAGATCTGGGGCCTCTGATTGTTCTTGATGCTTATGCAGGTCCTCTTTGAGGGTCTTCGGATCCTGGTTTGTTTTAAGCATCAGTTTCAAACCTTCATTCACAACTTTCACTGGCTCCACTCTTTCTCAGTGAAATTGTAAATGAATGTCGGGAACTAATGTTCCTTTTGTTTATTTTCTTTCAGCCTTTTGTTTGGGGTAATCATTTTTTGGCGAATTTGACTACAAGTGGGACAGGGAATGCAAACAAATGATGAAATTTAAAAAAGGTTATTGGAAAGCTAAATTATGAATGAATCAGGAAGAGAATTATTTATTTAATTAAGATTGCTTTAAAAATGTAGGAAATTCAGATACATAAAAGCATTATTAAAGCATCCAGAAAGATGTAATTTCTGTGACACTTAGTTATTTATCTTTGACAAAACTTGTTGCCTTTAGTTTTAAGAATTAAGTTAAAAAATTTACGATAACAAAATTTTGCTTAATACATCCTCCCTCAAAATATAAAAATTAAGATTGCAATCAAACACTGGAATATGTCGATTTGCCTGATGCCAGTTTGCTTATTAATGTTTCGCCTGAGTCAATTTGCCTAAAGACCAGCTCGCTTAATGACCGGGGTTTTAATTTGCCTTACTTGCTTGCTTGGTCCTCATCTGGAGGGGGAAGGGGGGCCAAGAGCCTCCCAGGGTTAGGTAGGGGAGGTTAGGCTAGCAATAAAATAGCCCCAAGAACCCCTTAGGGTTATTAGGTAGGGGGTTAGGATGGCAATAAAATACAGGTGAGGGAAATAAATGCCCTGGCCTTAGGAGAACTGATCATTAGGCAAACTGGTATTATGTCATTAGATGAACTTGTATATGGCATTATGACGTGGCAGTTTCAATCTACTGACAAAACAAAACTAGGAGAGTTATCAATTGAGTTAATTTTCGCTCCTCCCTGTCAGCAAAACAACATTCTAAACAACTTTCAGGGTAAATATTGGCATATTGAAAAAGCAATTATCTCCTCATGAGATTTGAGAAAGGCTTTTGAAAAGAGATTTTCCTTTGTAAGAAGAAAATGTAAACAAAGAAAAGAAAACAGAAGATGTATGAGATCAGTTTTCACAAGGTTCAGGTATTTATAGGGATATCTTTTCTGACAGAATCCTGATAAACATTCTTTCTCAAGACTATGCCAGTAAGAATTGAAATTTTTTATACACAATTAGCACATTCAGAGAAGAAATTTAAATATTGATTGATGATTGACAGCTTTTAATTCAAACTGGCTGAGGTACACTGCGCTGACCGGGGTAATTTGAAACCTGCTGAACATCTTTTGTTTTGTTAACAGTATCCAAAAATGTGCCCTTCAGCTTTTAAGCTTTCAGGCTCCCCTGGCCCAAGCAGGGAAGGGGGGTCAAACTTGCACCAAAGCCTTCCTTGAACAGGTGGAGATGTGCCTGCAAAATTTCATTTAGATACGAGGAAGGATTTGGATTTTTATTAGCCCTCGACATACCAACAGACAAAGAAACATACGTAAGCCCATTTTTATTTATAGAGACTAGACATTTTAAAGGTTTCACAATTCCAAGGTTGTGCTGTTCCTGGAGGCTGGTAGGGGGATACGGGGAAAGGTTTAGGGGGCAGGGTTTCGCTGTTCCTGGGTTTGCTGTTTTCCCAGGTGGAGGGGGCAGAGGGTGACGTATGAGTGCTTCATTGTGATGTTCCCTTGTTTTGCTGTTGCTTGGTTGGCAGTGGATGCAGCTGTGATCGGTGAAGCGGTTGAAGGAGAGTGCCTTCTTTTGATGTTCCCAGGATGAGATGTTCTCAGGATGCAAAGCAATCTTCCCCATTCATTTCAACCCCAGGATCATCCCTCTCCCCTTCCCCCTCCCCCCTCTCTTTAGGTTTTGTGAGGCTATAAATCTTTCGATCAACCCACAGGAGTCTAAAGTGCAATGATTTAAATCTGCTTTTGCACTGTTCAAACCACACGCTAGACAAATATAAGACAGCATGATAGAAAGTTGCTAAAGCTGCTTTGAGAAACTGGGCTTCAGTTATTTTCTCAAAAACTTAGAGCTTGACACAAAGTGGTGTTTTTAAATCTTTTAAAGTGCGCCATGCAATTTTTTTCATGAATTGCTGGGAATCACTTGTTATTTTTTGGCAAACTGGGGTCAAAGTTTGCCTGGAGCCCCCGGGGTTTTGAACCCTGGACTGGACCCGCCGGGATTCAAACCCCGGACCCTCAGATTCCCAGCCTGATGCCATGACCACTCGGCCACAACAACCCCCTTTTCTTTTTATTAATTGAGTCGACCTCCAGCAAGATTCCCATTAATGTAAATTCCATATATAGTTTTATAATTTGTTGGTGCTCAGCAACCACAAATATTTTTCAATAGTTTGAAAGACAGCTCGTGATTTCTTTTTTTTAACACTGATCATTTAGTTAATGATTTTTGTGATAGATTAGGAAATAGGAAAGATGTGGATTCCTTGGAGGTTGCAATTTTTGCACCTTTCTTTCCCCCTCCCAATTTGTAGTTTTCCTTGATGACACTGCGGCAGTTGTGCTCAATTAACTTGGAAAACGGTTAGGTCTTAGTAAAGTCGTTAATCTAATAGAAAGGGAATATATCTGATGCAACACAACATGAAAAGAACCAAAAATCAGCCTTAAGGAGTTTTTTGAAATAAAAAACTTTGTTATTCTTCTAACATCTGGGCAACATTTACACCTTGAGAAATGAGAAAGAATGCATTTTCTCATTCGATTGGGTGGCTTTCTAAATTGTTTGCAACTTTTGGAGTTGCATCGTCGCGTAAAACTTTCCATAAAAATTTTGTAGTTTGATTCAGTTTTTCGCCGTTTTATATTTTATTTCCTTCATCTCTATCTGGCTAGAGAAGCGTTGTTTTGAATCTGCTAATTAGGATTTTGTTTAACCCATGGTAAGAGCAGTCGTGGCCGAGTGGTTAAGAGTGGTTAAGGTGTTAGACTTGAAATCTAATGGGGTCTCCCTGCGCAGGTTCGAATCCTGCCGGCTGCGGTCCACCATTATTTTGCTCTTATGTGATTTGTAAAAGACACAAAATTCTTAAAAAGTATTGAGTGTTGATTTTTTTCGAAAAACATGTTGTTCAGGTATACATTGTGGTGATGGGTCTGGGTCAAAATCTTTTCACCCGGGTCAGGTCTGGCCGATTTTTTGTAGCTCAGGTCAGGTCGGGTCAAGCATCTTTGGTTTGGGTTTAAGATATTTCCCCTAAAAATCACAAATTTTTCAATTTTTACCCTTCTGGTCAAAAAGTACCTGGGTCAAAGATGGGCTGAGCTCATATTTATTGTGGGTCAAAAGGGGAGTAGGTCGTTTCGCCTACTGTCTTTTTGCCTAATGACGTTTCGCCTACGTCGTTTCGCCTACTACGTCGATTCGCCTACTGCCGTTTCGACTACTGTCGTTTCGCCTAAAAAAAAATGTAAAAAAAATATTTTTTTTTACGTTTTTTTTACGCGCTCGTCGTCGTAATTTGTAGCCCCGCAGGGTTAGGTTAGATTAGGTTAGGTTAGGTTAGTTTTTTTTTTAGGCGAAACGACGTAGGCGAATCGACGTAATAGGCGAAACGACGTAGTAGGCGAAACGTCGTAGTAGGCGAAACGACATGGACTCCTTAACATCAAGAATTATCAAGTGAGAGAAAATACATATAGACTCTTCAAATTAATTCCAAAAGCATTACCAAGGGGATTTTTAAAAGTTTGTCAGGGGGCAGAGAAAAAAGATTTTTTCAAGGGTTAGTTGGGTTAGTTCATAATATGGCGAATGGCCTCTGTTCGCTAGAGGAGAGTTCTGCCTTTTTCAACATAGAATAATGCACATCTACTTAATTTTGATATTTATCATTTCTGGATATTTTTAATGAAGGAGTAAAGTTCATTCTTATGTCGCACTGATGGGTATGTTAAATATTGGTGATAACCTCTTCATAATTATGACATTTTCTTGAAATTGATGTTTTTATCATTTACAGTTGAGTTTAAGCGTAACATATATGTAAAATTAGAACTTGGAAGTTATAAATATTTTGGTCTTCTAAAGCTGTATTGTGAGTTTGTCATTCGATAAAGGCATCGTAAGGAACTTCATTTGACTAAAAATATAGTTTACCCAGTTTTGATATCCTTTCTTCCGATGCCTGTAGTTGAATTGATTATTGAACTTTTATTGCTCATTCATCATCATATCGTGTACAATAACTTTACAAGAGCAGTACGACCATGCGGGGCGAACCCCACAGGGTCAAAAGTGTATCAATAAGTAGTTAAAATTTCACTAGTCAAAAGTCACTATGATACTTAAAAAATATGTCAAATAGATAACTAAAACATGCATCAAAGGTGTCTATGTTATTTGGCTTTGTCCTATCTTGAAATGAATTCCTGGCCAGCTTGCTTTATGTGGGTGCTGAGTCTCTAAAGATTTTGATGGCAAGGTTCAAAGAGCAGTATATTTCATCCAAATCCTTGGTGGCTTTTGTCTTGCAATGAGGATAATTTCTTTCCTACTAATGCCTTTACACCATTAAGGAGAGTATTGTAATGTACTGATTAGAAATTTTGTCTACAGAATTCAGGTGGTAACTGCTAACTACACTTGGGCAGAGTAGTAAAGGATAGAAAAAATTTACGAGGTAACTGTCCTTTGGGATTGTTCTCTGTTGAGATATCAATTTGTGACTAGTTTTAATCCTGAGAAGAGTGAGATAATTTTGCCAACAAGATTGTTGCTTACATGTTGAGTCCATTCAAGGTTCCTATCAATTGTTAATCCAAGGGCCTTGATGTGATGATCTTGTGATTTAATTATCTCTCAATTGGAGAGTCACTGACTGAGCTTTTTAAGACAAACATTTGAACCTCAGGTTAACCTTCATTCTTCATCAATCCCTTCCAAAAAGGAGATAATGCTATAAACAATACCAAGCCAAAGAACATTTATATAAATAAAATTCAAAGTGTGTCAGGATATTAGAACCTTATAATAGTCTCCCAAACTGCTGGCCAAATATTAGTGAAATTTGGCAGAAAGGCTTAGCTGAACTATGTGAGTTAAATAGCGGTAGTTTTTTATCTTTTACCCCGCCCTCGGGGCGTGGGGGGCTAAAAACTCTAAAAGCTGAAGGAAACACCTAACAAAATTGTTCACAAAACAAAAACTGTTTAAATTTCACCTGGGCAATGCCATGTACCCTCAGCTAGTAGAGAACAAACCTATCTAGAGATTTATGTTATTTAAAAAAATTGACCAACCACTATTTGTGAATCTTTTATTAGGAAATTTGCTTATAACGTAGAACTTTTACTTTAATGTGGGCCAATGAAGCAGGTATAGTAATAAACTCCTACAGTAAGTCATAAAAAAATGAATAAATCACAATTACCTTTTTATTTTTGTTGAAAGTCATACACAATTACCTACAAACTACTCATTTGCTTTCTAGCAGGTTGTTTTCTCAAAATACCATTTGTCTTGCTTCTCTTTTAATTAGTAAAATACTGAAAAAAAGCCAAATTAAGTCAAACAAAACAATTGTTTTCCTTATCATCAAAGGAGATCATTGCCTATTTTTATTCCTCTGATCTGTTTTTAAATAATCTCAATTTTCACCTGTTTACGTAAAGTTTTTCGAAATTTCTCAATTTCCCTGCTTCTTAAGTAAATATTGGTTCTCTTGATTTTCAATAAGTTCATTCAATTTTTACTAGCTCTAGCGGCAGTGTTCAAAACGAACGTTAATGGAGATGGCCCATGACCAGAGCATACTTCTAACCCTGCAGTAAATATGGGGATGACCCAGATATTTTTTGACCCAATCTGAAGGGATTTTTTTAATCCAACAGGATAAAAATTGTAAAATTTGCTTTTTTGAGGGAAATTTTCCTGAGCTAGAGAAGGTTGACCCGACACAAGCAGCCTAAATATTACCCGACCCAAGTCAAAAATTTTTGGCCTACACACATCTCTACTTCTTAATTGATAGAAGGTTGCGCTATGTTCACAAGATTTTAAGTATCCTTTCATCTTAAATGAATAAAGATGTAGAGATGTTGCTTAGATGAACATTCTCTCTCATTTAGCCTGACTTTTTCTCTATATTTTCTATCTCACCCATTGTTTGAATGAAACAAGAGAGTAACATAAAAATACTTTATTAACCTTGTTTGACAAAGAGGTAAAGATCAAAAACAAAAGTTGAACAAACAGGGGAATACAAGAAGTCATTGAATCCAAATTTGGCGAGTCCCAATCAACTCATCGAATGGACAAACTCATCGAACAGATGAACTCGCAGAATCTAACCTAACCTGACCCAACGAACCTCCCAGAGGATTAGGAAGGGGGATAAATGAGGGGGAAAACATGCCCTCCAGGGTTAGGAAGGGGGAAACATGCTTTGAGGAGCTGGTTGGGTCAGATTAAAGGTTAGGCTCTACGAGTTGTGATTTGATGAGTTCGTCCTTTCTACAAGCTGTGAATTGCCGAGTTCATTTGTTCGAAAAGTTCTTCTGTTCGACAAGTTGTGATCGGGCGAGTTGGTATTCAAAGAGTTTGGATTTGTCAACTTCACATAGTTTCAACAAACGGTAGAGGATTGTGAAACAATAAGTCAGGGAACACGTACTTGTATAAGGTATTACTGCAGCAAAGGGTGTTGTTAAACTTCATGATCAAAATGATCAAGAGAGGGCCTTTTATAATTTTTGTGCCCAGGCTGGCTTGTCTCAAGTGGTTGTAATTATTTAATGTCAGTTGGCATAGCTGTGAAAGGGGTAATATGTGCCAGGAATATATCAGTTCAAATATCATAATGAGGTGATCAATCAGTAAGTCAGGTGTTGCATGTGTGCCGAAATATGGAATGAACCAATGTGCAAAAAAGGGGAGCTGGAAGGCTTGTTGAAATTGATTCAGCTTGTGAGAAAAAGGACATCTGGAAGGTATCTTGCTAATTATTCACTTATCTTTAATTTTAAGTTGCTTGAGCCGTCTATATAGATAAGAAAAGTAATATCTAGAAGAAAACTTATTCTGAACTAGCAGGAGACATCAAAATGATTCTTTAGACTATAGATGTGAGGAGACATTACATTATGGACTTGCAAGAAAAGTGCATTAACGACATAAAGCGTATAGGAAGACTTTGCTTTCTCCTCACACTATCATAGTTGACAGGTGGAACACATCTGAGCCTTTTTTCTAAACTCCAAATAAGTATGTGGAATAATAAATGACAGAAGTGGGGCATTTTCCCTCGAAGATGTAATTTTTCATAATACACTTGTAAATTGAACGTGACAGCCGAACTTTTGCTTTTTGAAAATCAGGGTACAAAATAGCTTTTACATTCACTGCTCGATGTTGATTCATCTCAAAAATGAAAGCAATAACTTATATAAACTTGGAATCCTTTGCCCTTTTTTCAGCTTGTTTAGTTCTTTTAATCTGCATTGCTGTAGTTTCGAATACTAGCAGTTGGATTTTACCAGCCACATTTAAAAGGAAAATCATTTTGATAAAACTTTTTTTTGAGACGTAAAAACTTCATATTTGATGGCCTAGCTCTTGACTTTGTTCAAGTTAAGTGAATTATGACAAGGTGAGGGAATTGCAGTAGCCTTTTTCCTAATTGAAATAATTTATCATAACCAACCCTTCTGACTGGATGAAATCTTTTGTTTTAGAAAGTTGAAAGCGTTGACTTTTCTTCTTGAAGTAATTGTAACTCTTTTTTCTCAATTTAGTCTTGTATAAGTGAAGACAACAACACTTAGAAACACTACTCTCCACACCAGTTGTTGGGCCCTGGCGACAGAGCCTCATAAATAAAAGACAAGTTTGGGGGCTGTGATTATATACTTGATCAAGCCTTTTACAAATTCCCAACCTTTTGAAAGGTCAATAAAAATATGATTCGTTCATAATCAAATGTTTTTTCTATATCCAGAAAATATGGGTGGTACGATCACACCAAGTATCTCACATTGGACAGGTGAAGATCAAAAGACCAAGAGGTCTGTTGGGCGTCTTCTGAACTTGCTCTTTGTTTCTCCAGTGATTTGGTAGCTTCAAGGACTTCTTGGACCCTCTCAAAGGTCTGTTACTCCCTACTCGATAATCCCCAGTTCATGGCTCATAATGGATTTTTACCCACATTTTCATAAAGGGGTTAATAGTATTCCATCATGAAATGAGACTATTTTAGCTGCAAAGATGTCATCTGGGTGGCATCCAGTATACGGGAGAAAAGAGATGGTGCAAGGCCAATGTCCTTGTGCTAAGTTTTTACTTCCAAATTGGCTATTTTGAATTTCCTCAATTGTAGTTACTGTGCCTTGATTGGTTGAGTTCTCCCCAATTTTTAGTGAAGGATTACTGGGGTTCTGATCAGATGTCCAATCTCTTCTTAATTTCCCAAGCATATTTTTGTTATTGACCTTCTCAAAGATATTGACTCTTTTGTGATTCTCCAAATCTTCCTCTTTATATCTTTAAATTTAATTTGAACTCTTTTACAATTTTCCAGGTTAAAACTTACATCAACTCTCATTGTCATTTATGGGTAACGTAGATATTGACTACAAAGTTATCATTTTACATACACACCCTTGGTTTTTTTCTAGCTTTTTTCAAAAAAATCTAATCAAAAATGCATTATTTATTAATAGTGCATGAACAAAAACTTATCAAAATGAGTATCCACAGGGGAGTTGGGTAACTTGGAAGTCACTAATTTTCTTTTTAGAATGCAACATTGCTGAGCAATCAGAAACGAAAGATTGGTAAATTGGGGGAAAGTAAATAAGTATAGTTGGGTGTTGAAAAGGGCTCCTTCAAAGCTACAGCAAATGTGACTAATAAGAAGTAATTCCAAAATAATGTTTTTACTTTGGCAGATTGTTTTGAATTTGAACCTCTTAATTAAAGGAAAAAGCCATGCTATAGGAATAAGAATTTACAAGTTTTAGAGACCTGGCTAAATCCTCACTGATTATGTGTTAGATTAAAATCATAATTAAGTTGGGTATTGCGTTATAGAACCCTTTAGAAATCTAATTTGAAAAGATTAAGGGAAAATTAGCGAAAATGACTCACTCTTCTTTTCATTCATCGATATAAAGAGATTTTTGAATGTGAAAGTTACGTTTTTTCAAGTAAAATTATATTTCCTATTTAACATTTCGACAGCTCATGAGGATTGATCCCAAAGGCTTTAAGAGCATTGCAAATAGTAAGAACAAAGAAAAGCAGGTATTTCAGGAATAATGTTTTGACATGTTCTTGACGAGAAAACTTTTTTCCTTGCAAAAAAAACTACAAGAGAAAGGCAGCCTTTATTGTACTTTGGGAAAACTCCAGTCTGTGAAAGAAACAATTTTCCGTTCCAAACATGTGAAAAATGATTTTTTGAAGTCTAGGCAAAGTTTTTTCAATAATTTTACTTATCTCAGATATTTTGGCTGACAAAAATTGAATAAGACTAATAGTATCATAGTATGCACTCAATTCAAGCTATTTCTTTCATTTCCCTTGTGATATTTTAAGGATTATGTAGAATCTCTTTTACAATTCCATTAACCTCATTTTGAAACAGGCTGCAGTCTGGTCTCTGATTCCCAGATCTTTTGGCACTTTTAGCAAACGGTATACTCAATCTGCGGACCACCAGTTGACCTCCCTCACTACGTTCCCATCCACTAAATAAAGGGCTGCTGTTATATCAATAAACAGTTCAGTATTGATTCTTTTTCTTGATTGGAAAGGTCATCACTGGGTTTGCATCTTAACTCACTTGCTCTCCTCAGACCACAGCATCACACTCCCTAACACCATCAGATAGGTCTTTTCGTTAAAATATATATTCTATGTAGGAAAAATCTTTTTAGGTCATATAAAAATATTTTTGTGGTTCAAATCTGTCTATCCAATTATCCTCATTGATCCATATTGAAGCCTACGTTCACATTTGGTAATCAGATTTTTATTCCTGAGCCGAAAAGTCATGACATTGTGCTTTCCATGACAAATAGATTCAGATAATCACCACATATATTGGTAACAAGAATACATTTTATACAGATTGGAAGCACAAAGACAGTCGAAATCTATCTTTTAAAAAAAAGATAAAGAGCCTCGGTGTTTAAATTCCAAAGAATTTGTTTTCACTCTATTCAGGCAACCTTCATCGAGATTAAACCATGAATGTTTTCTATTTTCATAGTGGAGAAAGTTTTAGTTTGTTGACATTGGTAACCATAAAAATATTATTTGGCTTGAAGAATAACAAACAACCCAATTAGAGTTTTTTCAACAGAAGCCAAATCCTGGTTTTGAGATTGGGGTCCTTTTATTGGAAACAAAATTAGCTGTTATTTATTGCAAAACCCAAAGTTGAGTGGCAGAATGAAAAAGAAGGTAAATACAAAATTGAGAATTTCCCTTTCAAATTGCTTGTTATTGCACTATCTGGGGAACAACAGGAAAAAGCTTTACACAGAAAAAGGTCGAACATTGTTGTCTCCTTATTTATTTCTTCAATATTTATCAGGAGAAAAGTTCAAAATTTGTTAACAAGAAGTCGGTTATGGAACTTCTTGATGTTATAAAAAACTATCTTTTCTCCCTTTCTTTATATAAAAATCTTATTCATGGTTTTTTGATGAAGTTGACAAAAAAAGCCAAATTTAAGAGTGCTTCCCAATCAAGAAAATAATCAATACTGAACTATTTATTGGTGAAAGGCCAGAGCTTTACATACAAAATGGGAGCTAGAAAAGTAAGGGCCAAAGTGAAGTGGGTAAACACGTTGGCGCCAAGACTAACAAGAGGCAGGAATTAAAATGCTTTGGAAAGATGGCAGCCTGTTCGTCTGAACTTTGCTTTTAAACCAAGACCCAAAATAGGACTTAAATATTTGCCTAATACATATAGCTGGCCTCTCAGCCGGGTAAACCATCCACTACGAAGAGTCTTAACCAGCAAACCAAATCAAAATCTTGTTTAACAGTGGACATCAGGCCATTCTTCAAATATATTTTTTGAGATTGTTAGCTTTGGCCAGTTTGTAAGTCCAATCTCCCAATTGAGCTTTCATTTGCCCATCGCGGTATACCAAGACCTTTCATTCAGCAAAGACTTGGTTAGGTTCAAAGAGAGGGATTGGGTAGCAGATGCTTCAATGACATACACCCTGGAGTGGAGATGACCTGAAGTATGTGGGAATGAGAAACTATAATGGCAGTCTGTTTGACATAACTTTACCAGGAATGTAATTAGCATTGAATCATTGATGTTAAAATATTGTAAAGCGAAAGCAAAGTAATAACTTGAAATGAGCGCATATTACAATAATCTAATTCATAAGAATATTTTAGTAAGTGGGAATATTCTAGTACCAAAGAAGAAGCTGGTTTGAATGCTGACTGTTTCCCTCCATCAAACACATATTTATTTACATAAGAATGGAATGTTTGTCTGTCAGGGTGTATGTTTGTGGATTAGGACCTCCTAAAGCCTCATGGCGTCTGTGTGCTAATTTCAGAGCAAGAAATGATGAAACTTTTCAATATTTAGAGTTTATTTTTTGTTTTATACTTTTCTATATCGTGAGAATAAGAAAGGATTGGTTGGTACCAATAACAGACATTTTTAAACTCAAATGAAAATTGACAGTTTCTTTCCTGAAGCTTTTTTGGTCTTACAACATGGTCAAGCAATTCAGGAAGTAAAATTTCATTCTTATTGAAGAAAGAAAAAAAGTGAAAGCTGATTTTAGGACTGCTGGTTGTTTTTTTCTGTAAAAAGTCTCACACTTTAAAAATGTTAATGAAATATTTCTCAAATATTTTTCCTTGAAGATGTTATGATAAGGGTCTTGTTAGACATCTTTGGTTTGGGTTTGGAAAATTTCCCCTAAAAATCCCAAATTTTTCCTTTTTTCCCTTCGGCTCAAAAAAATCTCTTCGGGTTGGGTCAAAAAGTACCTGGGTCAAAGCCAGGTTGGCCTCTTATTTACTGCGGGTCAAACATATATTTGGGTCGGGTCAAGTCAGGGCCCATCTCTACTGATCATGCCCCTACATGCCTGAATTCGATCGATTTTAGGTAGTTGATTTTACCTCCCCCCTCTTGCTATTTTTTTAATGCTAATTACTTATTGTTGCCTTTGTCTTGGCATAGGTTGTTGTTTTTCCCAACTGTGAGCATCTTACCCTTGGAAATAGTCTTTTCAGTATACCAGGACTGTGGCCAAGTGGTCATGGCATCAGGCTGGGAATCTGAGGGTCTGGGGTTTGAACCTTGGAGGCTCCAGGCAATCTTTGACCCCAGGTTGCCAAAAATATAATTTTCTTATCTTATCTTATGATCAAGTTTAAAGCTGAGTTGCATAAATTGCCCAATGAAGTGACTCTCTGATTTTGTTTAATAAAAACATCTAATTGATGACTACTCTTAGAGTGGTACTGCAGCGCCTTTTTTAACCTGTTTGCCCAGATGGGCCAAAATCTCAAACTTTATTTCCTGAAAAATCAATCTTGAATGACTTCGGATCTCTCTTTTACCCGAGGTCACTGCCAGCCAGCCAGGCGGTCCAACCTTGAAGGTGACTCACAGGTTGTGCCATCAGCACATCTTTTAACTGATGATTTAAGCTTTAGCTAAAGCTCCATACGAATGTAAACTTTTGTGCTACTTTTTTTATTCCGTTGAAAAAGTTTTAACATTTCTAGTAATAAAACCATCTTTCAAAAAATCACAATTTTTTACACTGCCTCAGAAAAGACTTGTCTAAGAAACCAAAAGTTCTAATTAAAAAAGTTTAAGTTTGAATAAGATATGCAAGCTTATTAAAAATTCCTGGTGGTTCCCTGAGCCAATATTTGTTTTTGGAAAAACATCTTGAAATAAATTTCCCTTTGGCGTTGACTTCCCAAATCACATCAATCAACAATATTTTGAAAACTTTTTGTTCTCACAAGTTGTAAATAAAAAGAGAAGTTCTAATGATTTAAAATTTCTGTAAGAGAATAAAAGCTTGTAGGCAGTTCATGATGGGCCATATCTGCCACAACTAAATGAAAATATGAAATCTTATATTGGAATGAATGGGGGAAAGAGAAAGGTGTTTTTCATCATGTCTCATGAGAAAACCCTGTTCAACAGCGCCATGAGTTGAGGACGAGGGTGGCCTGTCTGGCCTCTTTCAGGGAGGGGGGGGAGAAGTGACTTTAAAAAAATAGGACTTCAAAATCTGTTAAGAGATGGCAGCACTTACTACCTTAACAGAAATAAACTAAGGAATTAATCATTTTGTCATTTTTAAAAAACTACCATCATAAAGCATTAACGGGTAAGGGTTGTTTGATTGTAAAATCTATGAATTTGTTGATCAAAACACTAATTTTAGATGTGAAATACCAAGCAAAATATTTTTGTCAGCGAATTTTTTGGAATTCTCCTTGGTTTGTTAAAGAAATTATGATACTCAACAATAACTTGTGTGGTTTGCTGAAAATAGACTTTCACGGAAAACCGAATTTTTGTCACGGGCGGTGAGCTAAGCCCTATTACAAACATTTAAGGTGTGGGTTCAATCCCCAACTCCCCATGCCAGCAATTTTTTATCCCCAGATTGCAAATAAAATCAACTAGGCACCCTGAGTCGGGGTAATTGTAATCTGCAGTGAAAAATAGAATTCTATGGCAGGACTCTTATAAATGTGTTCATTTGACATTAACATCGGATGAGTCTTATATAGTGCACAAGATTATTATTATTACTTTGGCTTGTCCAAAATATTGATCGATTTTGGGTTAAAGGCTAGAAACCATTATTTTAAAAAAGAAACAGTAGCATTAATTAATTGGTACATACAAGTATTTTAAGTAATTGAATGTATTTTATAATATGCAATCTCATGCCACATTTTGACAGTAAACTTATGGACTAAAAGTCTGAGGAAATCCTCAAAGTACAATATTGAAAAACATAAGGGTAAAAACTTACATACTGAACTTAAAACTAAGGTCTAATTATCCCATACGATCTTACATAAAAAAATAACTAGTTGACTTGGAGGCATACAAGTCTCTTTATTAACATGAGAAACAGAAGCGCAGTGATTGAGTGTGCTCGGGAATCAAATGTGTATATATAGGTTGTGTGATAAAAAATTATAATGTACCAATAAAGATAATAAAGTACCGAGATATTTATGGGTTATTCTTTCAACGCTTTTATTGAGGACTCATTATACACAACATTGAAACATCAAAGTAGGTTTATCTACATTGATAATTCTATTCGAAATAATCGATTTCAGTTTGTTGCATTTAGTTAGTCTTCTCATTTGAGTCATCAAAATAAAACTTTTCTTATTTGACAAAGACTCAATAACCAAACTCTCGGTTTCTCCTTAGCTGGATTAATCTTTCTCATAATGTCATTGTCACATAAGTGAATCCCTAGTTCTTAATAAAAGCTCTGAATTGATTGAAATTTATGGTCAAGAAAAAAAAGGCATTGAAGTTTTAGCTGATTGGAGTGAGTCTTTTTCGAAAAAAAGTAATTCAAAAGAATAAGAATCCAGACGATCCTGTGCGGACTTTGGCTTAAATATTTGTCTTTTTCACTGAATGATATGAGGTGATTATTTCATCCACTCCAGTATAAATACGAGATAGTATTCTCAGCTTAACATATAAGTCAACATCACATAAATACTTGTTTTTAGACAATTGAGATTGCAAAGTCAAATTTCAGAGAAAATGGTAATCACTGATATTAAAGTGACTTTATCCTATTTTAACTACATTTTAAATTAAAGTTATATTTCTTTTAAAATATTTTTACAGTCATAACTAATGATAATTTTAATCACGACAACCTTTCATTCCCACCCACAACTTTGATGGTATTATTCTTTAATAATACCGCATACTTTTCCCTTTGGATACTCCTATCCAAATGGAAAATATTGATTCGAGATTGACCACCAGAACTTCTATGCCACCAAAATCATTGATCAGTGTTTAATGTATATCCCTAAAATCCCCCTCTTCCTCAAATATAAATTGGTACCTGTTTGGTCTTATTTCTTGATGTTCAAATCTCCTCACCTCAATTTACCATACATTAAAAGTGGTTTACATAATAAAACTAAAGAATTTTAAATTTACATCTTATTACTTGTGAAAAATATAGCTACACTTATGATCTGTTGAAAAACTTTATATGCGAATTAAACCTGAACAGTTTAGAGTAGAAAACATTTTCGAATTAATGCAAACTACAATAAATTGCAATTTTTTTTGCATTTATACTTCATCTTTTTAACTTACTTTAATTGACAACTTTTTTATCTGACTCGTTCGTATCATCCTTGCCCAGGGTTAATGGTTTTGGAAACTTGGGTTCATTCTCAGGTCTGGGTAAACCTTTGACTTATGTGTAACCATTTCATGATACGAAGCAAGCATTCTTTACATTTTGTAGTTGATATTTGCTAAAATGAAATCAATCTAATTCCCAACAAAAAGACAAATAAAATGAAGGGGTCAAAGGTTGCCGGGCTGGAATTTGAAACCCGGACCCTAAGATTCCCAGCCTGATTTTTTTAAAATTTTATTTATGAACGGAAACTTTTTAGTTCCGTCGTGACTCCAACGGCGCGCAGCGCCGTTGGAGGAACGACGGCAATATTTACAAAATTGTAATTTTTAAGGGTTTCTGGAAGTTCCAATTTTGAAGGGACGGCTGACAAATTTGTCAGTCCGTGCAAAGCGCGCTAGGGGCAATACATAAGGGGTGTGCCTGTGGTTAAGGCG
>Ga0194133_10005572_pt1 | contig 15969 bp, 16 predicted proteins | sample TA2KigOf40mmetaG_FD_155448 | JGI IMG/M metagenome (GOLD analysis project Ga0194133, IMG submission 155448) | Freshwater microbial communities from Lake Tanganyika, Tanzania - TA2015055 Kigoma Offshore 40m | ecosystem: Environmental > Aquatic > Freshwater > Lake | place: Tanzania: Lake...
TGTACGAATGTGTGCGGCATCTGAATTTGCTCAACTTATAACATATGCATACTATCGGTTGTTTGTATTAACTGTATTTGTCTACGAGCGTAGTGTTCTATTTTTCAATTACCCCCGCATCACACAGCTCTTGATTATACTGGTATATTTGATGGGGTATGCATGGAGTTACCGACTCTTGAAGAAGAATATCCGGAATTTTTATATCATTGTTGCTGCTCGTTCTAAGAAATAATCTTCGGCAGGATGAAGGAGTGCACCTGCACCCGATTTACTTCGAATCTCTCGGATGACGTGTATGTAAGAGGAAGATGGAGCACATCGAAGGAACATATCGATATCGGCATGAATTGGATTCAGGTTTCCAGGGATGAGTAGAACCATTCTTGGTGGGTTTAATATTATGTAAATAGATATAGTAATAATTGTATATATCCTTTTTTACATAATATTATCATGACAAGCACGTACCACAGTTCCATCCTGACCCTCCCCCTCCCAAACGCACACTTTATCTGGTACTGTGCCTGGTTGGCGATCCCCTCGGCAATATACGCTTACGCCCACCCCGCCACCGCCCATTTCGCACCGATTCCCGCCGCCGTATTCGCAACATCTCTCAACTACTGGAGGAACCCCGTGCGTGATTCGTGGCACCGTAAACTCGATATGGCCGTCGTATCTGCCGGTGTTACCCATCACGTATTACACGCAATATACCATCCCACTCCACACACCCATACCTACCTCACACTCGTTGGACTATCGTTTGCATCATACGCAATTTCGCAATACTATTTACACCGTCAACAGTACTGGCCAGCGACATATACACATGCAATGATCCATCTCCTCGCCAATATTGGGAACGTGGTACTGTATTATACATTTAAATATACGTAAAACATCACTTATGATATGTTTTTATTAAATTGTTACATTTTATATTACTTACGCTGACGATTGGTTCTGCGATTTTTTGCATATACACGATGTTTGGTAATACGTTTTACGAGTTTGACTGATTTATTGTACTTTATGCTTGATGAACGACCTGAACCACCTTTGACAGGATACATATGTCCTAATACTAAGTCATATGCTTTTGCCTTACACTGAGGGTTTGTTATAGAAATAAAAATTCGTCGTTTTTTTTTGTCATCATCAACGTTCTTATCTTCATATACTACAAAGTAGAAAAAGGGTAATGCCCTGGGGTCTTTATTTTCACTTTGAGCGTTAACATAAAGAACAAGTAACCTAGTTTTAATTCCTAACGACTTCGTGCCAGCACACGGTTTGTGCCAGGTATTCGTGGGAGCCTTTGGTATTAACAGAAGTGATGATAATATACTTTCATCATCAATTACATTATAAAAATATTGGCGTTTAGAAGTAGCATCACTTTTTAAATCAACTGGTGTATCTATCATCACAATATTACTAATACATTTTTCTAATTCACTAGAAGTGAAAGTTTCGTAAAACATTGCTCTTTCAGCCTCTACCTTCTTCTTGTATGGCTTTTCATAGTTCTTCTCCCATTCAGCAACCGCTTTCGACCATCTCCTATCGGCAGCCCAATGATCACCCCCTGACGCACTCGACGGTACGTAATCTATCTGTGGTTTTTCAGGCAGATAAAAATTCTTTTTGGGTCTCTTAATGTTATCCAACATCTCACTCTCACAATATTCTTCAATAATTTTTTTAAGTTGGCTAGATTGTACAAAATTATTAGGTTCAAAATCTGATTTTAAACTGTCTGTAGTTAGTCGCTTCAAACCATTATTACTATCAGTACCGGTATTATTAATAGGAAGGGGGTTTACTGCACCTTCATTCATAGCGTTAGCTTAATATATACTCTGCTGTTATAATATCTAATTATATAATATTTTAATAAATCTACTAAATAAATCTACTAAATAAATCTACTAAATAAATCTACTAAATAAATCTACTAATGTATTCTATACTGTAATATAATACCAGTATTAAGGGGGAGAAGGGTAAAATTTTATTTTTACAATGATATCCGCAACATATTGTTTAATTATTACTAAGACACCTCCTCTAGCCGTCACAAATAGACATTGATTTATATATGAAATATAAATAGATATATTATGGATATGTAAGTACGTAAAAACGGGCCAGTCATACATCTAATTATGATAGAAGACATTATTCAAACTCAGTATTATCTATTTAATGATGATTCACATGAAACAGCATCAACGCGCTTATGCGTGCTCACATACCTCATGAAAGAAAAGATCATGGTCTACGCGAAAATAGAAATCGATCCAGATACATTCTGCGACGCACATGTCACATACGATCTATCCAACATCGAATGGGTATACGACGCCAATAACCTCAGAATACCTTATTATGATGGAGTGCGAATGGAGAAGATACAACTCGCCAAAGAAGACAATGTATACGACTACATTTCCACGGCAAGTTTGATCAAAGACGACGGACAGGTCATTTGCGGAGAACACTTTCTCGGTATCGCTGACTGTTTTATCGGCGCTGTTTATTCGCTACATGCCAACCCAAACACACCAGCATTCTCAAAACAGAATATTCACATTGATTGTATCAGCGATACGGATGACCTTTTCATCGCGCAGAAGCGTATATTCGTAAAAACCGACGATATACAGCATTTTTACGAGAGATTCCAGAATAACTTAGAAGACAAGATCATCATCACCCATAATTCAGACTATGAGATCAGTCGCCAAGGATTCGGCCAGCATATAAAGAAAGTGAAACGACAGTACTCCCAAAACTGTTCATTCCTTGACGAAGAAAACGATAAACTAGTACCCATACCGATCGGAATCGAAAACCGCATGTGGTTCGACCATGATATACTCCACCGGGTACGAAAACGCCAAGATATACCGAAAACAAAAGGCGTCTATTTCTTTTTCTCGTTAGGAACACATCCATCAAGACCTGTCTGTTACGACGCGTTACGCAGTAAGTTCGAATTCAACACAATACGACCTCGTGAAGACTATTTCGTGGAACTGAAGCGACACAAGTACGCGATCTGTCCGCGTGGCAATGGTTTAGACACGCACCGGTTATGGGAATGCCTCTATTTAGATGTCATACCAATCATGTTGAAATCGGATAGCGTGAATATCGGGAATTTACCGGTTATGTTTGTTGATAGCTGGAACGACCTGGACGCAACGACCCTGAACCGGAACGACAATAGCGCATCAGATGCAGTTCGATTCAAAAACCAGAACCTGAGTAAGATAACAATGAGTCATTGGATAACCCACATTTCAAAATAGATATAAAAATAATTACGTAATATATGTACATTCTATACATTACGTAAAACATGACTACAGACATAACGAACAAAGGTACAACCCGCCTTTCAAAATGGGCAGCCGAGATTCGCGCCATCAAAGACACAAAACTCACTCCTGAACATAAACGACGTGCCTTTCAACACCTCGAAGGTCTCGTCATCTTTAATAATGTTTTATTTTATACGGGTTTCTTCTTTTCATTTCTCGAGACATCTTATGTATTTCCATGGGTGATGATGGGTCTATCGATTAGCTCACATTGGACTACAGTTAGCCACCATGTCAGCCACGGCGGGTATACAGGAAATACAGTTTCAACAAAATATAATAGATTCACCTATGGTGTTAAGTTTCGTCGAATTTTAGACTGGATGGATTATATTTTACCTGAAGCTTGGCATTGCGAGCATAATATGTATCATCATTATAAACTCAACGAATACAATGATCCGGATAACGTTCAATATAATCTTTCTATACTACGTGCATTAAATCTTCCATATTGTATTAAGTATGGAATCGTTGGATTTTTTGCATTGACGTGGCGATTATTTTATTATTCACCAAATTCATTCAAATATTATAAGGCGACAAAAATTAACTATACGATGAAGGATGAAGATTATAAACAGATGACACTTGCAGGGGCAGTTACGAACGAATGGCCTATGTGGATAAGCAAATTAGAGTATTTTTTCTTAGTATTATTTCCTATTATGGTTTATCGTATCATTTGTTTTACTCCAATATATTATTTTCATCTTTATTTTCCTACCATTTTCACTATGAATCATTTGTATAATGTTATTGCTAACTATATCATTGCAGATTTATTTTGTAATGTACATACATTCGCAATCATTGTTCCGAACCATGCAGGAAGTGATATGTATTTGTATCGTACTTCTGTCATCGCAAAAAGCGACGAATGGCTCCTTCGTCAATGTATTTCATCTACGAATTATACTCTGGGTAACAATGTTGTCGATTATTTGCAAGGATGGTTGAATTATCAGATTGAACATCATCTCTTCCCAGATTTGTCGGCGTATGAATACCAGGTCATACATAAAGACGTGGAAGATGTATGCCGGAAATACGGAGTTCCTTATGTGTGTGAAAATGTATTTATCCGGCTATGGAAAACGGTGAAGATCATGACTGGAAAGGAGAGTATTCCTTATTATGAAGGGAGTGAGATGGAGAATTTCATGAATGAAGTGATGTGAGCGTAACCCTGACTGAAAATTTGATATAAAAAAAACATGTTATGTTATTAACATTCGTTACCATACGAATTATTATTATTATTAATTAAACATAATGCACGTGAGCATACGCACAAATGATCAAGGAATCATCCGCGATTGTAAGTGCAGGAATCAAGTACTACGAATGGTAGTCCTGTGCGTTTTTTATTATCATTACTATTCGGTAATTATAATAAAATGGATCTAACAATAATACTCGGATGTATGTTACTCGCCTATCTTGCTCCGGTGACCTATGTCTATTACAAATACAAATACAATACCGGCGCCCCCAAAAGCATTTCCAGTATCATTACTTGTGAAGAACCCTTTTTTTTATTGGAGGAAATCACGCCTCTATTCCAAACCCGACATTTCATCGCAGCATGTATGCTGATTATGACTGGGTTTACGATGTTATATGAGTACCAGCGATGCGTGCAACGCATGAATTCGCAAATGTGGTCATTGGCGTCGATCGCTGTTCTTTTAGTCGGTATTTTCGGGGTTATTTTCATACCTGAACACAATAATATACATTACGTATTTGCCGCCGCGGCATTCTTTGCCATCACCTGGTTTATGATCGGGCATACATTCTGCGCGAGCATCAGTGCCGACGCAGGCATTCGCGATATTCTCCTTACGATGCTTTATGCACAGATTTTATTTATGATCGTGACGATTATCGGTGTCCTGCAAGACGCGGCGATATTTTCCGTTCAGGCGCTTTTTCTCGCGAATTTCGCGGTGTTTTACATCTACCTTCATTATCATACTTTCTGTAACTCGTGGTCTCCGTCGTAGTTTTCTTCTTCAATAAAACGTTGGATTTCATCTTCAGCGGACTCTAGTGCATGACTACGCGGTGCAGATCTAGAACCGCCCCCGACCACGCCCCCGCCCCGCGCGCGACTTACTTGGTAATCTCGAATATACTGATACAATAACAATCCGCCGGACAATCCCAAAAATACGAGCGAAACGCCGATCACTGCATCAAATGGCTCTTTGAACCATACAAACGAGTATGTCAATTGAATCACGCGACGAATGATATCCAACCCGCTCAGCAGAATATTTGCAGGTATCGCGCGGTCTTTACTCTTCAAAATATAGATTTTGTTGTACATGTAAAGTTGTAGTCCGAATGCGATGAAGAAATACATGGTGACTGTTGCCGCATTTACAGGTGGTGTATGTTTCACAGTATAATACACTGCCCAAGGCACAGCAAGGACGAAATATGTCGCCTGAAAAATGATCTGGAAATCGATATCTGAAAGTATGTCGCCACCATACAACGACATCGAATACTCGATTACATTGTTATACGTGGAATTCAGAAAACACGAAATAAAAATAATCACGATATTTTGAACGACGTTTTGTGCGCGTGAATCAGCGTTGGCCTGGTAGTGGAAGATGTACTGCGCGGATGAAATCACCTGTGCAACCACCAATGACGCGCAACTCAGGTAATACAGCCTGGTCACCGGTTTTTTGAGGAGGTATTTGAACCACGGTATATTGCATATAATAAAACCGGATCGTAGTATTGTATAATAACTGAGTGTCACTGTATTCAGCGCAAAAAACACAGTGACGGTTTCAACAGTATACAGCAACCCGGTTATGATCGGGAATTTCAAGACATGCCGGCGGTCAGATGCAATATACGCCTTTATTTTGCTCCATGAAAATTTATGGATGAAAAAACAGCTGTAAAAGGGTGTAAACAATAGACTCAGTAACACGTTGAACCATTCGTTTTTGTAGTCATATTCATTGTTGATGTACTTCATACAGATCAAGTACTCGGATAATGTGGCCACAAATAAAACAGAGTTCAATACGAGCGACCAAGTCATATACCGAATGCTATCCGAATTGTTATCTAATATACAATAATTATGTCTATATCGGAATCGTGGTCCTCGTCGTCGTCGTGGTCGGCGCTATCTTCGCCATACAAGATATAAACCGATTAAGCGGATATAGTATATATACCCATACCCCGCCATGTCGAAAAATAGATATAGCACACCGGAGCCACAAACGCCCGATTGCCAAGACTGGACTACCGTCACAATGAGTAAACCCAAAAAACAAGAGACGAAAACGACAGCAGCAGCAGCAGCGACAGCGTCGTATTCAAAAGTGAATTCGGCATCCGCCGTCGTTGCCGCTACTACGACTGCGTCCAAAACTGCCGACGGTGACGACACAAAAAAGACCAAGTATATTGCGAAGGTCACCAGCGACGCTGTCCGCCAGGCCCGATGCGAAAAAAAACTCACTCAGAAGGAACTCGCGCAAAAATGCAACATGGACGTTTCCATCGTCGCGGAGATCGAGCGTGGAGGTTGTGTATATAACGCAGGTCACGTGAATAAAATTCAGACAGTCTTAGGGGTAAAAATTCCTAGGGCATAACTAACTTAAATATTTGATATATTAATAATACATATTCATTCAATTTCTATTTCATGGGCGGAGGTAAGCACCATAACAAACACAAGAAGCACGGCAAGTCTGGTGGTGGTGGTGGTGGTGGCAACAAGTCCAGGCAGGGCGCAGACAAGAACCAAAAACCCGTCACAATCAGCGATATTTCTGCGGAGTTTCAGACTATTATTCTCGACTTTTTGCGTGATATCGATTGCTCATTCCCCGAGTATCGCGAGATCCTTGAAAAGTATTTAGGGTATTCACATGAAATGAAACCGATGCCTGATGAGTTGTATATTGAGTTATACACACATTGTCGCGAAGTCTATCCTGTTCGATTTTTTGATATTCTTTACAAGAATGATACAATGTTCGCGGCCCAGCCCCCAGCTCCCGACGCACCAGAGGCAGAGACCGAGTCTACGCACCCCATCGAGTTCCTTCCTGGTGTTGATTTTCGAGAGATTTGGGCCACCGAAGACATCACGAGTAACACGAAGGACATCATTTGGAAGTATCTTCAGTTGATCTTATTCTCCATTGTCAATAATCTCTCGGATATGTGCTCTTTCGGAGATACTGCCAAGTTGTTTGAGGCGATTGATGACAATGAACTCAAAACCAAGCTTGAGGAGGTGATTGGTGAGATGGGAAATATGTTCGGGAATGCTGCGGATGCAAGTGCCACCCCAGAAATGGAAGAGACATTTAAGAAGGCGACGGATTTTATGAATGAGGCGTTTTCTGGTAGTGCGGGCGCTGCTGCCGGCTCTGGCTCCGGAACTATACCTCCAATGCCTGATGCCAGCTCAATTCATGAGCATCTCTCCGGAATCTTGAACGGAAAGATCGGTAAACTCGCAAAAGAAATCGCCGAAGAGACCGCCGCGGATCTGAATATGGATATGTCCAATGAAACATCGATGAAAGGTGTATTCCAACAACTTCTCAAGAATCCTGGAAAACTCTCCGGAATCATTAAGACGGTTGGATCCAAGTTGGACTCCAAACTGAAGTCGGGTGAATTGAAAGAGAGTGAGATTATGCAAGAGGCAAGTGAGCTCATGTCAAAGATGAAGAATATGCCGGGAATGAACAATTTGGCGAGTATGTTAAGCAAGATGGGAATGAACGTTCCCGGTGGAATGGGTGGTGGCGCCAAGGTGAATTTTGGTGCAATGCAGTCACAGTTGAATAAGAATATGAAACAGGCGCAGATGCGCGAGAGGCTGCTGAAGAAGATTCAGGACAAACAGGCTGCCGCTGCTTCTGCTGCCGCTGCTTCTGCTGCCGCTGCTTCTGCTTCCGCGGCGTCTCCAGTAAATGTAGAAACAACTGCTGTATTTAAATCGGGAGAAAAACCAGCGAAAACACCGAGACCAAAACAAAAGAACGACTAATTTCATTCGATTTCATTCTTCATAATTCATTCTTCATAATATATAAGTATTATAGTATCTTATATATCATACCACACCATAGAATGAGTAAAGATCAAGTTTTTTGGGTGGAAGACCCTGCTGTCCTCATGAATAAAGACTACATTCGCGAAATATGGCCGCAGAGTACGATGGATCCCCCCGCAAAATTAAACGCAATTACCCGCTTCATCATCCTCGCAACCATTTTAGGCTACCTCATGACATCATCCTTTTCCATTTTCATACTCGGAGGAATTACTTTAGGAATTATTGTCATGATTTACAACTTCGTCTACAAAGGCAAAGCCGGTTTAGAAGCCGAGAAGGCAAAAGAGGTTTTGAAAACCAAAGAGGGTTTCGCAAATAATATCGACAAGCCAGAGATGTACGACCTTCTGCGCAACGATTTTACAACACCGAAAACGCTGAACCCATTGATGAACCCATTATTGCCCGAGATTGGCGATAATCCGCACCGTAAAAATGCCGCGCCATCATTCAACCCTGCAGTAGAGAGCGAGATCAACGAAGCAACAAAACGGTTTGTCAGCGGAAGCATCGATACGAACGCAAGCAACGTAGTTTTAGATGGAAAGGACGTTCCTTCTATTCCGCCCAACCACACCCCCGAAGAAACCTATGGCAAATTATTTGGAACTTTAGGTGATAACGCGGTATTTGAAGCTTCCATGCGACAGTTTCATCCTGTGGCGAATACTCGTATCCCCAATGATCAAAACGCATTCGCGAAATTCTGTTACGGTGATATGAAATCCTGTAAAGAAGGAAACGAGTTTGCATGTGGTAGAATCAATTCGCGTCTTGGGCAAGTTGTGGGGCAGTAAAAATCAACGATGTTTTTTTACAATATAAGATATTACATTATATTATAAGAAATTACCAACAATGGCATACGTACACAACTTCTCATTTGATAATATGTCCCGTATTGGCTGCGATAGCGGCGATCTCTCGCAGCGCAACGTCCAGAACTTAAATGCAGCCAACTACTCGCTGAGCAACTTTTTTTCTACGGACTGCCAGATGGAGCGTCCGATTCAGTTTGCGACCAGTCAGCCGAACGTGTTTTATAAAGGCGGTCATGGCGGATTCGGCGGATGCAATATTGATACCAGTTCTGAACTCACGATCGGAAGTCTGAACACTCATGCGAAGTGCAAGTTGAGTCTCTTGGAACGCCCATTTAAGACAGTTCCTTATTTAGGGCGTGGTGCTGTAAATGTCGATTTTGAATCCAAGATGCTTCAAGGCGACTTGAACACGAACAAGAAGAGCATTACACAGTTGTCAGAACGACTGAACGATGCCCACAGCGAATACCCTCTTCAGGACGAATTTAAGGCAACGATCAACAACCCGTCGAATTATGTGGAAGGTGCTGCGGTCAATGGATGGGTGCGTGGAGGAGTGCCGTCGCGTGAATTGGTGCGTGACCAGGAGTACTTGTTCAATGGAGGCAAGTAAACTGACCCCAAGCCTAAGCCCGAGTGAAATAACGTATCGACGCAAGACATAATATAAAGTTATATTTTCATATACTTTTATATATTCAAGAGATGGATAACGAGAACGAAAATGCCGGAATCGTTGAACCTTATGAGCTTTCAATTACAGATACAGATACCAATGTTGATATCATAGTAATTGATGAAGACCCTGAAACTGTACAAGCACACTTGTCGTCGTCGTCCGAGCCTACACCCATTTCATCACCTTCAGAAATCGATCTCTCGGGATATCAATATGACATCGTACCTACTTATAAGATGATCGAAGACCCCGATGATCAAGATACATTATTTCGCATCCAATTTCTTCAAGCATTCGGAATTACAAATGACGAATATCATCCGGAGATTGTTTCAGCCGTAATCAACGATTTATATGAACGGTATCATACTCATCCTACAATTCGAGAGATTTTAGAATTGCATCCATTGTACCATTCAGGCGTCGTAGAATCTATCGATGTTCGGGTCGAAGACAATGACAATAACGACGCCGCCGACGCGGACGACGACGAAACACCTCCTCTTTCTCCATCTCCACATAATCGTACGCATCGAATCGTGCCAAAAGAAAACAATAGTGAAATGATCTTCTGTATGATGTTTTCATTCCATTTGTTCGACCTTTTTCATACATGTCTTCGTCATGCAAAATACAAAGAAGAGATACCAACTTCGCTGCGTGATGGAATCGTTGATTATCTCAGAAATACATTTTAGAAATATATTGTTTAGCATATATAAAGAATGGCATCCACACGAAACAAGAATACACGCTCTGATTTCAAAATAGAGCAAAACGCAAAAACACTGGCACGTAATTACATCACTTTTGAAAACGGGTATGCAGGTAAAGCATTTGAACCTGGACTCGCCTTTGAAAGTGTCGGCATTCTTCCGACCAAGATGTCCCGTGAACATTTCTCCCAGAATTCAGTAGATATAGAATCCGCATTATTCGGTATCAATTCTACGAATCTTGTTGATCCTCAAGCTCCCGTTGTCCCTCAACTCAAGCAACTTCCCGAGGTCAAATTCTTCGAGAGGATGGCGCTCTTCATGCCGGAACCGCTGGTGGTGGAGAAGGCGTCGAGACCATTTCAACATGCAGAGGCGAAGCTATTTTGAGGGGGGTGCGTCCCCCTACGACGCTGGCGTCGCTTCAATCCGCGGATTTAGTAAAAACGAATATAGAACTATTATCTCATATAGTATTATAACAAGTATACTACTACATGTCTCGTTCCGGATCTCGTCCTTCCCTTTCGTTCGCTCCACGCCCCAGCCCCAGCCCCAGTGCTGTCCGCCCGGTCAACCCCCCTGGAGCACTCGTCCCTGGTCAGCGCCCCGATCGCGCACTCAACTCAGCACAATTTGCCGCGGCTCGACAGGCTAGAGCTGACGGTACTGCTGCCGGATTGACCGGACGCGCTCTTGAAGTCAGTGTCGCCCAAGCAGTCATGCGTGTTCCACAATAAAAATATGATATAAAACTATTTTCTCAATGAGTATCATAAACCGCTCTTTGAACCCCCTCCCCCACTCTCTCATTCGCTCTTTGGATGCAAACTATTCGTATCCCTAACCCCAACCCCCGTACCTCCCCCGCGGGATTCTCTGGCTCTTTCAACGCCAACAACAACGGCTACAGCGGCTCTGGTCGCGTGACCGTCGGCGGTCCAAACCGAAGTGTATGGGCCGAAGGTCAGATCGGCGGTGGCTGGTCTGGCCGCCCCAGTGTTGGCGGAATGGTCGGTGGAACCATCCGTTTTTAGGAAAATAGCCGTGTATAAGATCTTCCCCAATATTTATCTATACGTCCTAGATAAATATCGCCATTCGCCACCTGGCGAGGAGTAGGAATGCTGGTGTGTGTCACCTCTGTAACCAATACTTTACGGTCGCCTTGCATCCAGTAGCAGTATGGAGGGCTCTCCATGATTTGTCGATTGTATTTATGTCGGCTCGGATATGACACGCGTAGTTGCTGTGCCGCTTCCGAGTACCATCCATGATATTCGTTCGTGTCTTCTGGAAAAGGTGTCGACGGTGGCGCAGGAGGGCATACTTTCGTCTTCATTGTCTGATGTCCGATGTCCGATGTCCGATGTCCGATGTCCGATGTCCGATGTTCGATGTCCGATGTCCGATGTTCGATTGATAATATTCCGAGAACTATTATTATCAATCAATTTTATTTATAGTATGGTTAGTCTACCGTATCCATATCCAGCCCGGCAAATTGGTTCTGAACCTTGATAACTCCAGTGCCTTTTGATCCTTTCAGTTGTGCGGATGGTGAGTCAGTGTCATCAACTTTTGGTATCTGCACTGTCAAACTAGGAACCATACGACCTCCTCTTGATTGTTTTGCATGCCTGAATCCTGATTTCGATTCTGCATCTCGTGTCTCTGATCCTGATGTTTTGGAGCGTTCAATCGGTTTTCGTTGAAAGGGTTTCTTCTCTGTTGCAGATGCGGGTGCAGATGCGGGTGCGGGTGCGGAGGTCCCTCCTTGCTTTTCTGCATCCGTCCCTGCCCCCGTTGCCACCGTAGTCCCAGAAGTCGCATTCAAGCACGCCAACTGTTGCGCCGCCGCCAGCTGGTTCACATAGTTAATCACCGTATGCTTCGTAACAAACCCGCCAGTTTCCTTCATCGTAGCCAAATACACGTCATAGTGCAGCTTGTACATATGCGTCTTCAGCTCGCGGTCGTACTCTTTCAACGGCTTCGCATCCTTCTTCACGTAATGCTCAATGTAAGCATCATAGAGACGTTGTGTATAGTCGTGGAGACGATCGCGGAACTGACGGAATGCGCGTGAATGCTGAGGATGGTACTTCAAATACTCGTCGATACCATGATCCTTGCGCAGTTGAAGGTATTGTGCCATCAACTTTTGCTCCATTCCCTTACGCTTCTTCACGCTCTCGTATTTCGGGTTGCGCTTCTTGTAGCAAAATCCAGTGTCTTTGTCCACAAACACGACACCTGGCAATGAAACACTGCGCGTATCCATGGAACCGTACATGTTGCAGTAATCATCGACGGTTTGATCTGATGCATCCGCACCGTCTTTCATACAGGTCAATCCAGAAGGCATATGGGACACACTTCCGCCAAAATTCACTGAAAAAATGTCGCGATCGATACGAATCACGTTTGTTCCGGCACCAGACTCAAGACCGGACAACTGATAGACTGCAACCAAGTACAACTTAGGGATGGTGATCACATTCACGATTTGATTCTTCGGATGCTGGATAACGAGCGAATAGCAATACTCCTTCGGAATCGACTGAAGTCCACCGGGAAGAAGACTCAAGATATCGCAAATACGTCTGCGCAACACTTCTTGCACATTCAGTTTTTGAAACGTAGAACGCACACTGTCATCCTGTGCAGAGTCACTTGCGCCCGCCGCCTCTGCAAGCTGAGCCTCCGCCTGCGCTTCCACAATGTGATCAAATGAAACTTCGCCAACGCAACTCTTCGTGGCAATGTACCATTTTCCTCCGTTTCCAGCATCGTACCAGAACAGATTGACCATAATTCCTTCGACCAACTCCTCCGCGGATAGGTACCCTCCAGCAGAATTCACGCAGCATGTCTTCATCTCATCTTTGATCTTCAACATCTTCGGAGGAGCCACGCAGCATACCTTGCCATGAGAGTCAAACACCACCGAACGAAAACGCCCTACGGTTCCATATTGCTCCTCCGTGAGTTTAGCACGGTCATACTTCAATGTGTAAAATATTTCGCCTCCTGATGTTTTAGAAAAATGAAGAAGAAAGCCCTTCTCAGCACACCATGTACGAATGTCGTTTATGCGCGCGTCGTTGTTGCTTTCCACATTTTCAGAGGAAGACACCTTTTCGATAAATGTAGGTAAGTCAGCAAATTCATTAGCAGATATAGAAAACATAGTATGTGATACTTGTATATTATTATTGGTTTAATCTTTATATCAGTTTGATTTATAGGTATAAAATACATAAATACTCGGCTTATAAAATAGTAGATACATATACTAAGAAACAATGGAAGACGACCCAAATATAAACATCGAGAATGAAGGCGGCGATGATGGCGGAGGCCAAGAAGCGGCCGTCGAATTCGCCGCCGGCAGTGAAAGCGGAGAAGTATTGTCTCTATCCATTGAACTCGGTGATTTCATAAAAATCATTGCACCTACACACCAAGAAATACACGAACATATATTTTTAGCTGACTATGTATCTTCACGTAAAATCAAACTCATCGACACGGATACACTTACGCCGTACCTTTTGAAAATCGATGCAAATGGTAATCTCACAGATGAAAGCATTACATCGATCGAACTTCTTAGTCGCGCAGAGGAGAAAGGGTATGCAAGACAAAATAATTTAGTGATTTCCACTTGGGTTGACATTCGATTTGGCGGCGATATTCCAACAATTATTACGGGTATGATTACGAACTTGGATGAAGACATGATTGAAATACGTACGTATCCGGAGGATGAAATGATCTATATTAACTTTGGGTACATGGGTATTCCTGAAAATCTTCCGATTGAAGAAATCAAGATTCGTGCACCGCCGTCCTCGTTTGGTTCAGCGGAGACAGGATTGCGTCCAGACGCGTTGTCGGAAGATGTTGCCGGAGAAGAAGCCGGGTTCCTCACGATGGGAATGGACGCAGTGTCAAATCTTTCTCCTCTCGAACAACGTCGTCGTGAACGCCAGCTGGCCCGAGCACAACAAGGATTCGGGGCGGGTGAAGACGCTACCGAACAACCTGAAGGCGAATCCGAACACACTGTTCTTTCTGATGCGGTTTCTTCTTCTGCGACTGGGTTGAATGCCGCCGCAGCTTCCGCAATCGCTGCTCCTGTTGCCGCAGTCCGAGAGAAGTTGCGCGCCATTCTTATTGACGCTGACCAAATCCAAGTCGGCGAAGAATTAGACGTGTTGGTTCAAACCGTCGATATTCCTGATGAAAATCGGCGTTTCAATTTAGAAAAGCAGTGTGACGATCTCTTGGATACATTGATGACGAATATTCCTACCCCTGAAAAATCGCGTAGTGTCCTCGCCAATATTCAGCGGATGGTGGTCCGATTCCGCGAACTCCGACACTCATTCTCTCGATTCGATGGAAATGGAAACCCCGCCATCCCGGCTCAAAAGAGCGTATTGTACCGCCCGCTGGTGGAATCATTGATGAAGATGGATCACGCCCTTCGATGGATTATTCCGATTGTTAAGTCACGTAAGGTGATCTATGATGTTCCAATTGATGAGAGAATCGCCGCAGAAATGGATATTGCACCGCGTCTAATTCAGGAGGAACGTGAAGCAGAAAACCAGCTGCAGCGCCAGTGGTACGATGGTTCGCTGACGTATGCGCAATATATGACAAATCTCTCGGCGCGGCATTTTACACCTAGTAACGAGCCAAGATATATGCAAGACGTGATTAGTGCGCGTCAAGTGAACGAGAACATTACTGCGGTGATCGACAACTTGGATGATTTTTACTCATCAGTTGTCGCAGGAGAGGAAGTGAAACGCCGGAGGTTCGTTATTCAGAAGTATAATTTGGGGTTGGCAAAAGTGAGGCCTGCAATTGCCGCTTCCACCACCGCATCAAACGGCGAAGATAGTGCGATTTTGAAACGCACCACTGAGTTCGCGAACTTGACACCGAACGATCGTATCAATATCACCGGGTTCATGACATTCCCGCAACCCGTAATGCAGTATTCCCGTATTGCGCTTCCGAGTATCAATATTCTTGACAAATGCGACTTGAATACCAAACACGTCCATTATTGGGATATGTTGCGCCAGATGATGACGTTGACAACGCATGACATTACCGACCTGAATACACCACTTGATTTGAATGCTCATGGTTTACTTCATGAAATCAAGCAGTTTGTGCTTGAACCTGATGCCGCGGCGGCTGCAAGCGGTGG
>Ga0194133_10005573_pt1 | contig 15969 bp, 14 predicted proteins | sample TA2KigOf40mmetaG_FD_155448 | JGI IMG/M metagenome (GOLD analysis project Ga0194133, IMG submission 155448) | Freshwater microbial communities from Lake Tanganyika, Tanzania - TA2015055 Kigoma Offshore 40m | ecosystem: Environmental > Aquatic > Freshwater > Lake | place: Tanzania: Lake...
AGCCCCGGCGTGAAGTCTCACAGCCGGAGTCAAACCAAATGAGGCTGCGATCGCGGTATTTGTGTAGCTCGTATTGGCGATCATCAAAGTTCTAGTGTCTGACGCGTTGTCAACGACATTCGAGCCGACGTCGTACTTCGAAGTAGCGGCCATTACATCCAGAGCGCCGCTGGTAAACCGTCCCATAAACTCGGTACGCCCAACAGCGTCGTTAGCTGCAGCGCTTCCTGCCCCCGACTTATCTTGTGTGGCTGTGTAGCTTGCCCCAAATTGGAATCCAGAGAAATTCGGCGAGACGTATTGAATGGTGTCGCGCTGACGAACCATCCTCGCACCAGCATAACCCACCGATGCATCTGTCTTGTTCGGAAGGCTGACCAAACCTGCTGTCGCCGGTGTACCAGTTCCCATCCCCTCATGAACTGAGAAGGCTGAGGAGTAAATACTCCCGATAGCGGTTGAAAAGCCTGGCTGGCCGACTCCAATTACAGCTGTCAGGATAAGGTCGTTCGGGGACCCCAGACGGATCGTGCCGAAATCTTTACCTTCAAGCGCTAAAAACACCTGTGAGTTGGCAAAGCCGCCAGTGCGGACCGCTCCAGCGATGTACGTGGCAGTGGTGGTCGCTGCGTCAAGGTTTACTCCAGCCTGGTCACCGAAGTCGGTATTGATACGGAATGAGGCACGAAGCCCGCCACCGAGGTCCTCAGAGCCGACAATTCCTATCGTGTCCGTACCCGAACCAGCACCGACTCGGACTGAATCAGAGGCATTGTTCGAGCTGTTTGTTGCGATCCATCCGCGGTCAAAATAGCCTTCGATAGCAACATTCTGCGCCTGTGCCGCGGACAAACCCACGGCAGCCACTGCCAGCGCGATTGCAGTTTTCTTCATTAAAATCTCCTTAGTTAACGACCCCGCACCCCCCGTGGGAAGCGGGCATCACTCATAGTAAGCGACACTAGATTCTCTCCCGCCCACCAGCAAGTACTCAACTATTCGCGTCCGAAGAAAGCCGGAAAAAGGTAAAAATCCAGTTTTTTGTCACTTAAAAGCGACACTTTTTAAAAATAGGGACATAAAAATTTATGGATTCTCCGAAATGAACTCCGCCCAGCTATACGGCCGACTGTTGAGCTACGCCAAGCCTTATTGGAGTGGGTTTGCGGCTGCAGCCGTCGCGATGCTCATCACAGCCGCTGCGGAGACCGCTTTTCCTGCTCTTTTAAAGCCGGTCTTAGACAAAGGGTTTTCCCCTTCCGCTGAATTCAAGGTTTGGTGGGTGCCTCTAGGGCTCTTACTCCTGTTTTTGATTCGGGGTGTCTCTGGATTTCTCTCAACATATTGTATGAGCTGGATTGCAAATAACGTGCTCCGAGACCTGAGGCGCGCGATGTTCGACCGTATTCTGCTGATGCCAGCATCGAGCTTTGACGCCCAAACATCTGGACAGTTAATTTCTCGGATCATCTCAGATGTCAATGGCGTCACCTCCGCTGCAACCAATGCCGTGAATACCATTGTTCGAGATTCTCTTATTTTGATCGGACTGCTGGGATGGCTTTTTTGGCTGAACTGGAAACTTACGCTCGTGGTTTTTGCACTTCTGCCGCTACTCGGAGGATTGACTTTGGTGTTCTCGAGACGGATGCGAAACGTAAGCCGTACTGCAATGAAAGCCACTGCAGATATGACCCGATCAGTAGAAGAGGCGATTTTTGGTAATCGTGTAATCAAGATTTATCAAGGCCAATCGCAAGAATCTAAACGCTTCGAAGAAGTGAATTCCGAATTTCGAAGCCAGTCCATGAAGATGACAGTCGCGCACGCTCTGCAAACCCCTATTAGTCAATTTATTGCCGCAATAGGTGTAGCAGTGGTCCTGACAATCGCTCTAGTTGAATCTCGTTCTGGTCAATCCACTATCGGCGACTTTATCTCGTTCGTCACTGCGATGTTGATGATGTTAGGGCCACTTCGCCATCTATCCGATGTCAATGCTCAATTACAGAAAGGCCTAGCGGCGGCGGAATCTGTTTTTCACTTAATCGATGAAAAATCGGAGCTGGACTCTGGTCAAGACGCAATCGGTAGAACTAAGGGCAATATTGATTTTTTCGAAGTAAGCCTAGTCTATGAAAATTCAGAGCGATCAATTCTTTCAAAGATTACACTCTCGATTCGAGCAGGAGAAACCGTAGCATTTGTTGGTCCTTCAGGTGGCGGAAAAACTTCAATTGTGAATCTGATCCCAAGACTTTACGAGCCAACCTCTGGCCTTATTCGAATCGACGGGATCCCAATTCACACGCTGACGCTCGCGAGCCTAAGATCGCAAATTTCCCTTGTTTCGCAGGATATTGTGCTTTTTAACGATTCGATTCGAAATAATATTATCTACGGGTCCCAATTGGCGTCAGACGATGAAGTGCGGTCCGCATTATCAGCAGCTGACCTATTAGATTTTGTAGACTCTCTTCCGGATGGAATTAACACAATTGTGGGGGACCGCGGAGTTCTTCTATCGGGCGGGCAAAAACAGAGGGTGGCTATTGCCAGGGCACTGCTGAAAAATGCACCTATTTTGATTTTAGATGAAGCGACTTCATCGCTGGATTCAACCGCCGAAGCGAATGTAAAAGCTTCTATTGATCAACTAAGGAAGGGGCGAACGACTTTGGTTGTTGCCCATCGCTTGTCAACCATAGCGAATGCAGACCGTATTTACGTTATCGATACCGGTCAAATCTTGGCCCAGGGCACCCATCTTGAGTTACTTGAACGCAGTCAAGTGTATTCACGGCTCTACGCTGAAATTCAAACTGGAAACAAAGATCGATTGCAAGAAAACTCTTAGTAATATCTACTCTCATTAACAAATACGCATCTCACCCGCTTTGACGACTCAACGTCTGCTTCTCATTAGAACTTCTGCCCTCGGGGACGTAATTCAAACTTTTTACGTCATTACAGACATTCGCAGGGCGTTTCCAAATCTTAAGATATTGTGGTGCGTAGACGAGAGATTTGTTGAAGTTGCAAGTCTCCATCCTGACGTTAACTCCATCATTTCATTTCCATCGCGCCGCTGGCGATCAACTGCTTTTCTTCCAACGACTTGGCTCGAAGTGGCCCGCTGGATTTGGCAACTGAGAGGCCTAAAAGTTGATGCCTCATTGGATCTTCAGGGGCTATACAAGAGCGCTTTAATTGGCTGGCTAAGCGGCGCGGCAGCCCGCTTCGGGAAAAATAAATTTTCAGTCTCGGAGGGAAGGGCAGATCTTTTTTACAGCCATGTATTTTCTGGGTCAGTCGCAGAGGGACTAGCGACCGGTGCCCGATTCTTAGCGCGTCAAGCCTTGCGTTACCCTCAAAGCAACTACCGGCTCAACTCCGGAATTCAAACTTGGCGGCAGTTCAAAAAAGCCGACTTGAGAATCACCATAATCATTGGAGCATCAAGAGCCGCAAAGAAGTGGCCAAACACGTCTTGGGTGGCCCTGTGTCGGAGACTGCTTGATCAGGGTGAATTTAGAATTGAATTGCTCTGGGGAAACAGCAGAGAGATGGCGGATGCAATCCAAATTTCTCAAGAGATTGACAGTAGCCGAGTTGTTTTTGCACCCAAAATCTTTTCGATTCTTGAAATATCGGACCTGTTTCATAAGTCTACGCTCGTTATCGGCGGCGACACAGGACTACTCCATCTCTCCACTGCTTTGGGAGCGCCAACCGTTATAATTTTTTTGGCGACTGTTGCCGCGCGATATACGCATCCGGAGCTCGAGAATCAATTTTATGCAGATGCAAAAGGTGGAATTTTGAGTCCCGAACAAGTTTTCAAAGAGGCTTGCTTGGCATTAAAATGGGCAAAACAGAAAAATAGGTCTTCAGCATTTCATCCGTCATCCGATTAATGCCGATTCGATCCTTGATCGCGCTCGAAGGTAAGATTCGATCAGTACCATTTTTATAGGTCTCTACTAGGGCTGCGGCCAGATCTGATGTGTCTCGTGGGGTTACAAATTGAACCTGAGGATACTCCGCGACGGCTTCTTCTATAGCTCCCACCCTCGTAGTAATAATGGTTAAACCGTAACTTATCGCCTGCAAAATTGCCTGGGGAACGCCCTCATTTGCATAACTTGGAAATACGAAGATATCCAAAGCATCAAAATAATCCCGAACGTCCTGCTGCTGCCCGCAGAAAACGACATGGTTATCATGATCGAAAGTGTTCGCAAGTTTTTGAAGTGACTCTCTCTGTGGGCCGTCACCGACAATTAATAGTTGTGCATTTCCCAAGCGGGGTAACGCCGCAAAAAAGGCTCGGATTAAGTCATGCTGTCCCTTCCACGATCGAAGGGTGGCAATATTGCCAAAAAGTAGCGCATCGGATCTAATCGGAAACTCTGCGCTAAGCCTTCTGCGGGCCTCTTTTTTGTCGATTGGGCAAAAATGTGCGAGATCAATACCGGTGGGTATTGATCTCACTTTTTCTGGGGATACGAATCCATCGTCTAAAAGATGATTCCGAATGTAAGCGCCAGTAGTAACAATCGCTTCACAACCAGATCGATAAAGCCACTTTGTGGGTAGGTTTCTGTGGACCCGGGCACTTATATGACGAGTTCGAACAACAGGTGGTTTATATTTTGCCAGAATACGAGCAATCGCAACTAGCCAGTGGTCAGTGCTTGAGTGGGCACTAATTACGTCTGGCTGTAGCCGATTAATTGCAGAGATGACTTCTCGCAATTCATAAATTTTTTTTCTTTTTAAACGCACAGGCACGATCTCGACTCCATAGCGCTGAGCGTTTCTTGCAATAGCGCTGTCAGGATCTGCCAAGATCGACACTGAGTGCCCTTTTTTTAAAAGACACTGGGATTCGACCAGAATCCGAATCTCCTGCCCACCCCAGCCCTGAGAAGATTCAGTGTGCAGAATTCGCATTTGATTACTTAAGCCTGCGCAGTCCGAGTGGCATAGAAATCTAGCCAGGACTGAACGACGAGGTTTTGATCATATTGAAGGGCGAACTCCCGAGCGAGACGCGCTCTTTCCAGACGAATCTCAGGGTCTAGCAGCAAGTGAAAGGCATCGACTAATTCTTCAACTGATCGCCCAGAAACAATGCCAGCTCTCGCTCCAATAATTTGATCAGCCATTCCAACATCTTGACTAATAACTACCGGTAAACCACAACTCAGGGCCTCTAGAACAGCGTTTGACGAGGGATCATAGAGCGACGGAAGCGCAAAGATATCTGCCGCCCCAAGAAACCTTCGCACATCCGAACTAGCGTTAGCAATAGCGATTCGATCATCGGCACGAAGTGCTTTTATAAATGCCCGCGCTTTAGCTATCTCTTTATCTTTTCCGCAAACTACAAGATTTACATCCTTTAGATTGGCAACAGCCTCGATTAGTAAAAAAACCCCCTTACGGCGAAAGCCAGATCCAACACATACAATTACTGGGGAATCGGGCAGAAGGGCGATCCCCAACTCAGCCCTCAAGTTCTGGCGGCACAGCAATTTATCGGGGGTGGATGCGGGAGAAAAATATTGAGTATCCACACCGTTAGGAATTAGCGAAATTCTACTAGCCGGTACATTGAGATACTCTTGTAGCTCATTTCCAATTAAGGTGCTATTTACAACATAGTGCAGCGCCAGATCTTTCGCCATAACAATTTCTGTGGCGATAACATCTCGATGATATGGATCAATTTTAAATAACAAGGATTTGAGTCTGCTCTGTTCTCGCTGACACCTCGCTATCCAAGCGCGATGTACACCATCACCGGCTCGATAGATATCCGCACCGACAAATCGCTCATGAGATTGAACTAAGGTGGTTTCATCCGAGCACTTAAGAAATGACTGCACGAGTTGTGTTGCTGCCTTTTGGAAGGATCGAAACCTATTGACACGCGCAAGGCCCGATACATTAATCCTAAGTACTCGCGCTGGTTCATTATTTTCCGGCCAGTCCTCTGAAAAAACTGTTGGGTTTATTCCGTTTAGTTGGAGGGCTGGTATGAGGCGCTCGATAAATCGCTCGGCGCCCCCGAAATGGCTGTAGCGTCTACGAATAATTGCTAGTCTCATTTCAAAGTGTCAGCCGCTGACTCAAACTCCACGGCAACATACTTCCAAAAGACTTCTTGGGATTTAAATATGGCTGCAATTAATCCATAACGACCATCGATAAACCCACGCTGCAGAAAAAAAAGTCGAAAAAAAGTCCATGCAGCACGCGCTATTGATAACAAAATACTGATTTTTCCGCCCTTGATCGATCTTATTTTTTTTGAGCTCAGCAGTGCGTATCGCTGCTGCTTGGTAAAGACATCGCCAAGTGTTCGATAGCTAAAATGCAAGAAGAAACTATTTAGCCTGCCAACGGGGCCTGACACTATAATTTTTTCATGAACCGCAGCACAGTCAAAGCGAGCGTGATCTTTGCGTACAAGTCGTAGTACAAAGTCCGGATACCAGCCCCCACCACGCATCCAATGTCCCAAAAAATTAGTTCTCCTCTTGATCAAATAGCCTGAATGCTGGTCACGTGTTATTGCGTAGAGTATCTCTTCCCGTAAATCGGGCGTTACACGCTCATCGGCGTCTATAGACAGCGCCCACTGAGTTGTGACAAGATCAAGAGCCCGCTGCTTTTGTCGGCCGTAGCCTGGCCAATCGGGAGTCTTAACTATCTTGCAGCCGTAAGCTTCTGCGATAGAAACGGTTGCATCAGTACTTCCACTGTCTACAATGATGACCTCTTTGCAAAAGTCGAGTGTTTTTAAGCAATCTTCGATATTGAGCGCTTCATTGTGAGTGATGATGATGCAGGTCAGTTCAGACATAAATTTCGTGCTAGAAAACTTTTAGCGCCTTTACTCAATTAACTAATTTCACAGGGATCAAGTAGGGCACCGATAAACACTGTATGCAGAGGTTGCAATCCACATTTAAAAAATCAATGTCAAAAAATAGATTCATAAAACTATCAACTTTCTTAGCCACAGTCTTTAGCGCATGCTTTCTATCCAGTTGCGCCACGAAAAACTATGGTGATGACATTTTTCGCTTACAAATGGCATCACATGGCAAGGATGTTATGTGGGTCCCAACCAAAACTCAAGCGGTTGAGCAAATGCTGGCGTTGGCTCAGCTTACGCCCGATGATATTCTTTATGACCTTGGTTCGGGTGACGGTGTTATTCCTATCGAAGCCGCCAGGAGACATCGTATTAAGGCTTTTGGCATCGAATACAACCCGGATCTGGTTGCCTTATCGATTCGTAATGCGGATCGGGCGGGAGTCTCCCAGCTCGTTAAATTCAAAACAGGGGATATTTTCTTAGAAGATTTTTCGAAAGCCTCTGTTGTGACGCTCTACCTCGGCGAAGAGCTTAATTCAAAGTTAAAGCCGAAGATTCAGCGGCTACGATCCGGCACTCGAATTATTTCTAATACTTTTAAGATGGATTCTTGGATCCCCGATCAGCAGGTCCGCCTAGATTCTGGGGAGAATGTTTATTTATGGATAGTTCCAGCGACCATTGAGGGGCGATGGTTGCTGTCTCTGGGGCAAAATTCATCATTCGCTGCCCTGCAAATTCGTCAGAGAAATCAGTTCTTTGATGGGTGGATCCAGACGAGCGATAAGCAAAGATTTGCGCTAGCGGAAGGAAAGATCTCAGGAGCGTATGTAAGCTTTGTGTTCAAAGATTCTTCTAATCGTGAACAGCGCTTCTCTGGACAAATTTTCGGAGACGAGCTCAATGGGCATCTTAATTCGAGCCTCTCGGCCATTGGCCGCCGCCCTTTGAGGTAGAACAATCTGTGGCCCAATTATCAAAAGTGGTAGCGGTTGATCTTGATGGCTCACTTGTTCGAAGCGACACACTGTCGGAATCAATAGTTGCACTCCTGAAGCGGAATCCTCTGAAAATCTTTCCTGTTTTGAAATGGATAATGCACGGTAAGGCCGCTCTGAAAAATTATGTGTCATCCAATGCCCAGATCGACTACTCGCTGCTTCCCTTTCGCTTGGATTTACTTGACTATCTGAAGCAATTACGCTCTGAAGGGCACAGGCTAGTGCTATGTACGGGAGCAAATGAGCGCATCGCCAAAAGAATTGCAGAATATATCGGTATCTTCGAAGATGTCATCGCCAGCGATCATTTAATCAACAACACCGGCGAGCAGAAACGACGGGCCCTCGAGTCAAAGTTTGGCCATCGCGGATATGCATATGTCGGTAATTCATACGCAGATCTTCCTGTCTGGGCTGGCGCTCGGGAGGGCATCGTGGTCGGAAGCAGCCCCGAGTTGATTCAGCAGATGAAAAAGAAGACGCAACTCCATAGGACATTCGAGGATAAGGGCTCATTTCTTAAGGACTGGATGGTGGCAGTTCGATTACATCAATGGCTCAAAAATTTTTTGGTTTTTGTGCCTCTTCTAGCGGCCCATCAAGCCACAGATTTCGGGCTACTGATTTCTGGATTATTAGCTTTTCTTTCTTTTTGTTTCACAGCCTCTGCGGTCTACATTTTTAATGATCTTGTCGACATTGAAAATGATCGGCGTCACCCCCGGAAGTATCTGCGTATGTTTGCCTCAGGTCGATTACCGATTAGCGCAGGAATCATCGTTACTTTTTTTCTCATCGCTGTTGGCTTGGCGCTCAGTAAATTAGTAGGCAATTTATTTTTATTATTGGTGATACTTTATTTGGTTCTCACAACACTGTACTCTACGGCTCTAAAACGCATTCCGCTAATTGACTGCATTACTCTAGCCGGCCTTTATTCTCTGCGACTTGTTTCGGGGGCCGTGGCTTGTGGGATTGTTCTATCTTTTTGGTTACTCGCATTCTCAGCTTTTTTATTTCTATCACTTGCTTTTGTTAAACGATTCGCGGAACTTAAAGCACTATCGCAGTTAGACCAAGCGCAACCGTATGGTCGTGGATACCATGTAAATGATCTACCCTTAATTCAGGCCCTCGGTATCTGCTCTGGATTCTGCTCTGTTCTTGTTCTTGCACTTTACCTCAATAGCGATACTGTAGTCCGGCTATACAGCAGACCTGAATTGATCTGGTGCACCGTGCCGCTGCTTCTGTTATGGGTGAGTTGGCTTTGGTTACAGTCACACCGCGGGAGAATGCATGATGATCCGGTTATATTTGCATTTTCTGATCGCATAAGTCAGTTTCTCGGAGTAGTTATGCTCTTAAGCTTTGCACTTGCAGCGATCAGTTAGGCGCCGAAGAAGCGGATTTCGAGAATGAGAGCTACTCGTGCCACAGAAACAGTACTAAGCGGCTGGGGGAACTTCCCCAAAGCGTCAGCATTGGTTTATGCGCCCGTAACCCCCGATGAATGTCGATCTCTATTGGAGCAGCAACTTATTGCTCGTGGAGCGGGCCGTAGCTATGGAGACAGTGCATTGTCATCGACAGTCATATCGACAGCGTATCTGAATCAATTTATCTCTTTCGATGCGCAACTCGGCATTCTGTCGGCTCAGGCAGGAGTCTCGCTCGACGAAATCTTGCAGCTCTCTATTCCAAAGGGATGGTTCTTAAGCGTTACACCTGGTACCGCTGCTGTTACCTTGGGCGGCGCCATAGCGAGCGATGTTCATGGAAAAAATCATCATCAAGATGGAACATTCTGCAACCATATTATTTCAATTGAATTGCTTACGGGAGATGGCGAAATAGTCGTCTGTTCGCCTGAGATTGAACCAGAATTGTTTCACGCTACTTGCGGCGGGATGGGACTGACGGGAATTATCATCTCAGCAACATTACGCCTGATGCCGATTCAATCGACCATGATCAAGCAAACTGCGATAAAGGCGACCGGTTTAGAAGATATCTGCGAGAAGCTCGCCGAATATTGCGACTATAAGTATAGCGTTGCTTGGATTGACTGTCTTAAACAAGGAAAGGGTTTGGGGCGAAGCATTCTCTTTTTAGGTGAGCATGCAGCTACAGGTGACCTTTGCTATCGAAAAAAAGAGCCGAATTCAGTACCTTTTTATGGGCCTAGTTTTTTACTTAGTGCAAGCCTTATGCGGCTTTTCAATGAGTTCTATTTTGGTCGATTCGCCGCGGAAAGCGAGTCAACCATTCCCTTGTATCGCTACTTTTACCCGCTAGATGCAATTAATAATTGGAATCGGCTCTATGGAAGAAAAGGATTTATACAATATCAGTTTGTATTGCCAGAGCATCATTCTCGCGAGGGTCTGCAACTACTATTTAATAAAATCACTGAAAGTGGTTTAGGATCTTTCCTAGCTGTTATCAAGCGCTTTGGCCCCGCTAATTCGAATTTGCTCACGTTTCCCATGCACGGCTTTACCATCAGCTTGGATTTTAAAATTTGTTCTCGTTTATTCACGCTATTATCGACACTAGATATCGAAATTGCAGCGCTTGGCGGGCGAGTTTATCTCACCAAAGATTCAGTCTTAAGTGAAACGATATTTAAGAAAATGTATGTGAATTGGGAACAGTTTCAGGCCGTACGTGAGCGCTATGGAGCCATGGATCGATTTTCCTCCCTACAATCGAGGCGGCTTGGTTTGTCGTGAGTCAGATTCTAATACTTGGCGCGACTTCAGTAATTGCGGAGTACTGTGCGAGGCAGTGGGCTACCCGCGGTGATGCACTCTTTTTAGTGGGCCGAAACTCCGAACGCTTGGACCTTATCCGTAACGATCTTCTGGTCCGAGGCGCAGGCTCTGTATCGCAGTACTGTACTGATCTCAGGAACATCGAGGAGCATAAATTCATAATTGAACAAGCTCGAACACACCTAGGAAAGATTAACATCGTGCTTGTTGCACATGGAACGCTCTCAGATCAGAAGAAGTGTGAGACCGACATCCAATACACGCTCAGCGAACTACAAACCAATGTGCTATCGACCGTTTCGCTTCTTACGCATCTCGCTAATGTTGTTCAAAATCAGAATGAAGGCGTACTCGCCGTAATCTCATCAGTCGCTGGAGATCGCGGAAGGGCCAGCAATTATGTTTACGGTAGTAGTAAGGCCTTTATTACTGCTTTTCTTTCTGGACTCAGGCAGCGACTAACTCCTTTTAAAGTGAGCGTGATTACAATCAAACCTGGATTCGTCGATACGCCGATGACCGCGGGTTTTAAAAAGGGAATGTTGTGGGCGTCTCCACAGTCGGTTGCCGCTCGTATTGTTCGAGGGATCGACTCCCGACAAGATGAAATCTATGTTCCGGGTTTTTGGCGGGTCATCATGTTCGCGATCAAGTCCCTCCCCACCAGTATTTTTAAATATCTTAGGCTCTAGATGGCAGAGTTTTTTAAATCTCTTTTCATTGGCATGCAGCCTCAAAGAGTATTTTTGATTGTTTTTTGCTCTGTTCTACTCATTAAATTCTGGTTTGCCGCCACACTGCCCATGACGGGTGATGAAGCGCTTTTCTATTGGTGGGCACAGAGACCAAGTCTTGGATACTACGATCATCCGCCAATGATTGGCTGGTTGCTCGCAGTCAGCGCCCAGATCAGCAATGAAGTTCTTTGGCTTAGAGTCTGGTCAGTATTAATACCTTTTGCAGTGGCAGTCGGAATTGTCGATCTTAGCCACCGGCTCAACCCGCAGCAGAGATTTAAAGGTTGGGCAGGTGGTATTTTCTATCTCACGTTACCGATCACATGGATTGGTGTTCCGATAACGAACGATACCCCTCTGATTCTTTTTGTATTTCTTTCAGGTTATTGCTTTATTCGTGCTGAATTGATTGTTGCTCCCGATACCAAAAATGAACGGAATCAACACAGGCGGCTTGGTTGGTATTTGGGAGCTGGAGCCTTTTTGGGGCTCGGTTTTCTTTCAAAATATCTCGTAGTAGTGCAAGCGATTAGTTACGCTGTGATACTACTTCGCCCGAAGTCGTGGGGCGGCTTCGGGGTTCAGCATGCGCTACGTATGACAAGCCTTCTTTTTCTTGCGAGTAGCCCCGCTATCGCTCTTAACATCGTCTACAACAGCACGCATTGCTGGAACAATGTCATGTTTAATTTTATCAATCGTCACGAGGGTGCTGAGATAGGATTTAGCAATACTGGACTTTATTTAATCACGATTACTTACCTACTTACTCCCTGGGCGATCTGGCGTCTTAGTAAAAACAAAATCAGTTCGTGGCGAGAAAGTTCTGGATTAGTTCTGCTGGCACTCGCACCCCTGATATTTTTTTTATTTTTGTCTCTCTTTAAACGAGTTGGACTACACTGGCTACTGTCGTTTCTTCCATTCTTTGCACTACTGATAACGACGCAGTTTGCGGCTGACAAAGTCAATAGACTAATCGTATTTAATGCCGTATTTTCATGTCTTCATATTGTTATCGTAATTGCGTTGCTTTTCCCACCCTTCTTACTTATTGAAAAGAGTTCCCTTGCGAAAGGATTCTATTTTCTTAAGGATGCTCCGCATCTTTCCAAAGAAGCGCTCAGGGGTGCTCCGTCGCATACGGTTCTTATGGCTGAGGGCTATAGTCCAGCAGCAGTTCTCGGCTATCACAGCAGGCAGTATGTTCCTGTTTTTGGACAAGGGAGTCGTTACGCAAGAGAAGACGATACTCGGGTAGATTTTTCTAGTTATCATGGAAGCTCGATACGCATTTTTTTGCGAAAAGAGCCAGACTTAACCGAATTTAAACCGTTCTTTGAAGAAGTCGATAGCTTTTTAATAAGAGTAGAAGATCGCTTATACTGGGTTGTAAGCGGGAATGGATTTAATTTTTATCGCTATCGGGAGCAAGTCCTGAGGCGCATCGCGGATCGCTACTATCGAATTCCTGCTGGGTTGCCAATGTACTCATGCAATTTTTTATCTAAGTACAGATTTTTGATCGACGATCGACAGCGCTGATCCCCCCATGAGAGACAAAAGGCAGGCTACGACTTCAGCTGGAGAGATAGTGGCTACCGCATCTAGCCTTTCGATAAGCACTGCAAGGTCACTCCACGGCCGCCAAGACTCGCGGATCTTTTTTCCCGAAAGTACGACCGTCAGCACACCCACCGCAGGCGCAAGGTGGGATATGCCGCCCTCACTGCAGATGACGGCTCGATAGGTGGCTAAAGTATCAATCAACGATCCAATACTTTCAGGTCTGACAATCAAGTCGTTGACTCTATCCGCTGGTCGCCGAGAGAGCCAAGTTATCGAATTGCCTTCCTCGGCGAGATATGCCGCAAGGGTTGACCACAGATGATCAGGCCATTGAGACTCCGGCCGTTTGACAACTGGGCACAACAGAATTTTCTGGAAATTGATCGGCTCAGTTACTGATACTGGCGCTGAGAGACTGAGCCGTGGTGCAGGTAAGGTTGGTAGCGGAAGCGCCGCATAGCCGGAGAGCTCAGCTAGACGCTCGACCATGTGACTCGATCTCAACTGACTTGAAGTAATGCGCCGATCCCAGACAAGATCCCATACTGCACCGGTTTCAGAGGCGACTCCCAGTTTGAATTTACCCGGACAAACGAGAGCTAAGCAAGCAGCTTTGCTCGAGTATGAGCCCGACGCATTAATTACGAGATCATACGGGATGCTGGAGCGTAGTTTTTTTAATACAGGATGGAAAATGGCACCGTAGCGCTTAACTAGCCATGTCTCTGGGAGTTCGAAAACAACACTTACAGAAGCAGATCTTCGAAAGATCTCTGAATTATAAGAATTTGCGAGCACATCGATCTGAAGGTCAGGATACTGGGACTTCAGGCCCTGTGCGAGCGCAACGACGCAAACGGCATCGCCCAGATGATTGCGACGAATTAGCAAGACTCGCGTAGGGTTTGCTGGTGGATCGGCCGCGCGATTGACTAAGAGACCGATTAATTGAAAAGCTAACTTATTTATTTGTTTCGTTAGGCTCATTCCGGAGAGATCCATAAAGTGCCCTGATATGCTTTTACAGCGCGAGTTATCTGCACTCAGACACTAAATAAAGTCAGCTGCATTGCCTTTGATCTCACCGCCAATAATTCAGTGTATTCAGGGCCATTCGTCCAGCGGTACGCATCGTCCTCGGTTTGGAATTCAAGTTCAACGAAGGCGTCAAAGTCTTCACACTCAAGTTCATTCCAAAGCATTTGTTTTTTCTCTCCCCGAAAACTAATCTTGCCATTGTAGTGCTCCACAGTCGTACCAACCCGACTCCGATATATCTCAAAAGCTTGAGGATCGAGAATTTTTATTAGGCCAATAACTTTCATTTGTGTTCAGCGTTTCTCTTTTTGATTCGTCGATTACTTATCACATTCGCTAGCCTTCCCAAAAGCGGTTTTGTTTGCTCAAAGCTAAGGCAGGCATCCGTAATCGATACGCCTTTTCGGAGGGGTGTGCCTGGGACCAGATCCTGCCTTCCTTCTGCCAGATGGCTCTCAAGCATTAGTCCCATAATGGACCCCGATCCTGCGGCAAGTTGCGTGCCGATCGCATCTGAAACAGAAATTTGCTTAGCGTGATCTTTACTGCTATTCGCATGCGAGGCGTCAATCATTAGCCTTTGGGTAAGGCCTGCTTTTTTGAGCATTGCGCAGGCGGCATCTATTGAATCGGAATCATAGTTAGGAATTTCGCCGCCACGCAAAATAATGTGACAATCCTGATTGCCGCGGGTCTCAAAAATCGCGCTCTGGCCGAACTTTGTCATGCCGATAAAGGCATGTTTGGCTTTAGCAGCGAGGAGCGCGTCTACCGCAACCTTGATACTGCACTCAGTTCCATTTTTAAACCCTACCGGGCAAGATAAGCCACTTGCTAACTGGCGATGGCTTTGGCTTTCGGTGGTCCGCGCGCCGATTGCACCCCAGCTCACGAGGTCACTAAAAAATTGAGGGGTAAGCAGATCCAAAAATTCAGTGCCGACCGGAAGCCCCAAATCGAGAATATCCAGAAGAAGCTCTCTTGCCATCCCAAGGCCTTCGTTGATGGCAAAGCTTCCGTCTAAATGGGGGTCGTTGATATAGCCCTTCCAGCCCACCGTGGTTCGTGGTTTTTCAAAATAAACCCGCATTACGATGACGAGCTCTTTCGCATAGCGGTCCGCCTCACCCTTTAGCAGGCGGGCGTATTCCACGGCCTCTTCGTGGTTATGTATTGAACAGGGGCCCACAACCACCAGCAGCCGATCGTCTCTGCCGTGAATCACCTCAGAGATTTCTTGGCGAAATCTAGCCACAAGCTGCCGGGCCGCGGCCGGCACGGGTAGGCGCTCCAGTAGCAGTTGAGGGGAGATCAGAGCCCGGATGGCCCCGATGCGGAGATCTTCTAAATGACTCATAAGCTGTGGGATCTTAATGGATCGTAAAATCTAAGGGCATAAAATAAACTTTCGATTATGAAGAACCATCCAGCTTTGTTTTTGCTAGCCTTGGCCTCACCTAGCAGCCTCGCGCTAGTTCTGACTGGTGCCGCCCCGGCCCTTGCCCAGGGGGGCGAGGCAACCTACAAGGCGGTATGTGCAGCGTGCCACACCGCTGGTGTGGCCAGTGCGCCCAAAATTGGGGATGCCAAGAAATGGGGGCCACTGATTCGCGAAGGGCAGGCCGTGCTTACCGCACATGGCTATGTCGGCGTTCGGGGTATGCCCGCAAAGGGGGGTAAGCCTGATCTCAGCGTCGAGGACTTCGCTGATGCAGTCGTTTATATGGTGAATAACTCGGGTGGAAAATGGTCATCGCCGGACCCCAAAACTCTGGCTGCGATTCGGACCGAAATCGATAAACGCGAGAGAGCGATCGCGGCGAAGGCCCGCAAATAAAAGCGCGTTACATATGGATTCACTGCACCCCGTTTATATTCTGATTGGCAGCATGGTCGGAATCAGCGTACTGGTGCTGATTGGTCTAAAGATCTACATAAATCGGGCCATGCGCAAT
>Ga0194133_10005574_pt1 | contig 15969 bp, 10 predicted proteins | sample TA2KigOf40mmetaG_FD_155448 | JGI IMG/M metagenome (GOLD analysis project Ga0194133, IMG submission 155448) | Freshwater microbial communities from Lake Tanganyika, Tanzania - TA2015055 Kigoma Offshore 40m | ecosystem: Environmental > Aquatic > Freshwater > Lake | place: Tanzania: Lake...
AGGTTATTTTTCAAATTGGACTTTGGAATTGATTTTAAATTCTGTTACACGTGTATGAGTCAGGATTGCAATATCAATTTCGGTTACAATTTCATCATTACTCAGGGTGGAAAAATTGTTGATGTTTAAAATTGAATGAAACTTGTAGTTGAAAATTATCAACTATAAATAAGTTTCAGTTTTTAGGGAAAAATTAATCCGAAAACTTTGAAAACTGGGTCCAAATAAAAACTGCTTAGTTTTCACTATAACTGATGCAGTCATGTCATCTGGCTGGAGATCAGAGGGTCATGGATTTAAAACCTTGAAACCTTATGGCAATCCCAGGACCTAAACAAATATTAAGTGGTTACCAGCCAAAAACTAGAGTCACTATTTGCATAATTTATTAAAAAATATTTTTGTAAAAGCATAATTTCTTATTTCAAAGTATGCAAAATTGATGCATTTTAGCTTTTAAGCACATTCAAAAATAGTTAGTGACTATTCCTGTGTTTACGTTTACAGGAAGTTAAAATCCTCAAAGTATGAGACTTCCATTTTTCGTCCACACATTTTCATGAGAACAGTAACGTTTTAAAGCAAGATTGGTACGATAAGATCTCAAAGTTTGAGAACAACAAAATTTCAATTTATATAACTGAAAAGAATAAAGAAGGCCAAAAATAATCAAAGAATTAAATCAATAATAAATTTTGCTCAAAATATTACCATCACTTTTAAGGGAATTGATATTATTGAGATCATTTTGCTCTTTTGATGCTAGTGTTATATTCGAATTTAAAATGTTCAACTTGTTTTGTTTCCTTGCGCATTACTGTGCCTGATCAGATTCTTTTTCTCAAAGTTAAGTTGAATTGAGACACGCTACCGTAGACTCATCAAAAATTAACCAAATTTGTATTGCATCTTTTTGTTTGTTACAACCTCTGGCTTTTATTTGAACACAATCAAATCGCTTATGAAGTGTAAGTCACGTAAGAAGCCACCTACGTGATGAATGTACATAAGTGATCATCAAAAAACTGTTTTTATTGGCTTAAAAGTACTCATTTGCATTCAGGAAATATCAAAATTCATCATGGAGGAATGTATCGAAGCAACATAAATCAAGACAATTGCCACTTCAGATTTTATTGCACTAAGTATTTTTATTCTTCTACAAAATTGGCAGGAAAATTATTCACTTTCAAAAACTGAAATCGGTTATGAATTCGAATATTACATTTAAAATTCGATTACTGTTCAATCGAAGCACTCCAGTACTTTTAGCGATGCAACTTTAATAAATAGTAAAAAACATGATTCTTAATATTTATTGATGCACCCAATTAAAAAATTCTAAGTAGCGCTAACTGTAAAAAAGTATTATTTTTGACAGTAGAAATGGGTGCAACCCTTGCAAAGTCTTTAATTAAAGAGATTATTTGATTTGGATTAGAACTTATTCAACAGCAGGAAAGGGAAGATTTTTTTAAAGGTGATCTTCATTATTTCCAATAAGTATCAAAGATTATGCCATTAAGGAAAGTTAATTGAAATGGTCCCGCAGTTACTTACAATACATCAAACACTCCGTACATGAAAAAGAAGATAGTATTAAAACAAAAACAACTTCACAAAAAGCTGTGCTGTTCTGTTAAGGAAATTAAGAGCAACAAGTGTTAGATGGTTTCTTGACATTACATTTTCGATGTAAGTTATTATTACGTACGAACGAGCTTTGATTGCGTTTCGTTTGCACCATTTATTGTTTTAAGCAGTTTTGCATCATTCATTAGCTTTATTTGGTCTTGCCATAAAGATAAAGTTAAAATGATTTACGGCAACCGCATCAGCTGTTTTTAATACGTTGGTTTTATCTTATATATATTTTATCCTATAGACAGTCTCATCGCTCGAAGTGTGTATATTTTTTCAGTTACCTCCGAATGTCAACCATGAACGAGTATAATCGATTCACACACTCTGAAGATATGGCAACTTTTACCTTTTCGACCTCGTCCTTTTATTTCAACATTTTTGTAACATCTCAAATGAAGTAAAAAATTGACCTTGACCCCTCGACTTTTCGCTCGGTTGCAACGAGCAAAGTGTTGCTCTGAAGTCTTCCTCATTCTCAAACTAACTTCTACTGTTTATTTCGTTAAATATCACCTATTCTATTTTGAGTTCATCAAAAATCAAAATCAAACAAAAAACGGCCACAAACCGAGATTTTGACTTTTGTTTGTGGACTTCACTTACTCACGTCTGTTCACAACAAGCTCACCATTGCGACCCTGTGCTCATTATCTCAAAAAGTGTACAGGGTCACACGTTGCCACACATTAAGTTGAGGAGCCATCAGCCATGAAAAGTCCCCAGGGTTACTACAGCCTTAAAATATGATTTTGTATGATAGTAATAGGATATAAAGTGCAAAGGAGCCTAAACCGCTAGATTGAACCAACTTTGATGATGTTTGGTAGGAAGGCTTAGTGGAAAATAGTATTAGCTTCATCCCACTAACCTTAACGGAGACATTTGTTTACAAAACAGAAAACGTTCAGGGGAGTGTAATTTTCTATCCAATTTATGATCTTGAGCTACCCAGTTTAAGGCTGGGATAGCAAAGTATTAAGCAAATCATTTTTGATAGCAATAGTTTTTTATCACTCCACCCTTAGGGGCGTTGGGGCTAAAAATCCCAAAAGCTGAAGGAACAAAAAATGTTGAGGACAAAGGAATTAATTTTTTTACCAATTTTGAATCCTGAGCTACCCAGAGTCCTAAGGAGTGGGGTTGCTTCATAAAGATCCGATACATAGAGGGAGAAAGGATCATAAAAATCAATTTTGGGTTTATTTATAGGTTTACCAACAGCTGACCCACCTAAGCCGCACGGATTCAACTACACAAATTTTTCCAGTAACGTGGGCAGGGAGGCGCAGTCTATGTATGTAATGTCTATGGGTTGCCCTCAAGAAAAGCCTAACGTAACGCAAAAACTTAACTCCACTGCGACGCGAATAATGCGAAAAAAAACGCGAAATGAAAAAAATTGCAGTTGAACCCTTACAACTTCTTTTACATTTAAAATTCCTTTTCAAAAAACAAAAGATTCTTTGAAATTTTTTTCAACAAAGAGCCAAAAATTTATGCAAATTTGTTTTCCAGATTTTAGAATATGATTTGATTTTGATATAGTTTATTCTCATAAACTCTTTACAAATGAATTTTATAAAGAAATTCATACAGAGAATGATTTGCTTTTGGGACTGGGTGGGGAGCAGGGACTTGACCTGTCATGCCCTTGGCTTTTGATGGAGGAAAAACCTGGATTTTTCACACACGCTCCCACTCTCTCAATTGACTGCCCTACCAGCCACCAGGGGGAAAAAACCTTCTGGCAAGACAGGCTGCTTGGCGCTGGTAGGGGAATTAGGGTACATTGATTTCATGAAATGATTTTAATCTTCTTTTAAATTCTTCCTTATTCATGTGCAACCATTCAAAGTTCCATCTTTGCACAGTCTCATGAGCCACTGCGACGATATTGGCCTTGTACATTCTCGCTCGGTTATCTCTGAAGAAGACAAGCTTTTTCACTCCTTTCATTGTAATGAGCGGCATTCATCAAGAGTTCTAGCAGCTCGGTTGGTTTCATTTGATTGATAATATTGAGCAGGAATACTGAGATGCGCCTAAAAAATACTAGATATTAGTGACACCTAGCCTATTGGCTAGGGCAGACCTATTTAATTTGAACTTAAAGTCTTTAAGAATGATTCTGATCTGTTTGTAGTAAATTGATCTAATCTTAGCTCTAAGATCGTAACTGATAGCACTGTACCACACTGGACAGCCATAAGTAAGTTTACTGATAAAATGACTTCATAAAATTCTTCTCATCTCAGATTGGGACAGAAATCTGTTTAGGTACCTTAATCCAAACCCTAAAGATCTGCAATTTTCGATAAGGTTTTCAACTTGTACATCCCATTTTAAAACCTTGTCAATCCAAACCCACAGTGCTCTCATATGGGTTGATTCTGGAATTGTTTGATTTCCACAACTGACTTCCCTGACACCATGATTTCCAAACACTACTACCTCAGTCTTTTGTTGGTTACACAACATCCCTAAGCTACTTAACCATTCACTATGTTTAGACATTGTTTCAGAAAATTCCAAGTCTAAGACCGATTCATTTTCCCCAGTAATGGTGACGTAAGCGTCATCCGCATACGATATACCACATGCCAGGGAGAGACCACCTTTTCAAGTTCGCTCGTATAACCATTAAATAAGAAAGGGCCTAAAATACTTCCTTGGACACACCCCAAATCGATCCAACGCACACATGATCTGAAATTTCCAATTTGAACATAGCCTTGTCTGTCAGCTAGATAGTTAAAGATCAATCTTGTAAGGCCGGGCTCAATTCCTTTCTTGATTAAGATATCTGCCAGAATTTCTTTTTGAAGGAGATCAAAGGCATTGGTAAGGTCAGCGGAATAGCAGAGCACTTTTTTCTTTGATACCACTTCATCAGAGATTTTTGAGACTAAAGTCGAGAGGGCCGTATCGGTACCATGACCACTCCTAAAACCATGTTGAAAGCTGCCCATTAATCCATCCATATTAAACTGTTCTTAACGCCCCAACACACACAGCTCAAACAGCTTTGCAATCGAATTTAGGTTGAACACAGGCCTGTAGTTGCTAATCAATGTATGATTTCTCTTCTTGAACACAGGTACAATCTTAGCTATTTTCCATGTTTTTGGGTAAATACCAGTTGTCAAGATCTTGTTGAATAATAATAATATTGAGGGTTTTAACGCATGACTCAGTGATTTAAGAAAAAAACCACTAAGCCCGTCCATACCACAGCTTTTTTTCCCAGACAATCTTTGAAACGCTTTATTGAGTTCCTCCATCGTGAGGGGGTTAACTCTACAGTTAGGATATTTTTCATCATCCCATGACTTTGGTACATAGTTTTTAGCATTACATTTGACTTTGCCAACAAAAAAATTGATAAATTTATCACAGATGATCTGCTTATCTATGATTTCGATTCTATTTTCATCAATTATTTCGACGCCTGTTTTATTCTTACCCATAAGATTTCCAACTACTTTCCAAAAATCAATTGTACTGCAGTTAACCTTTTTTCTGATAATATTTTTCTTAACTTTTCTCACTTCCCTCCTCAAATCCTTTCATGATCTCACAAAGTTCATCCAGTTTTCCAGAGTCTCATCCCTTTTCCATACTCGTCTCATCCTCTGTTTCCTATTTCTAAGTCTAATTATCTGAGGAGAGAACACTTCCCCTTCTCGCACTGTAAAGGACCAGGAGGGCACACACTTCTCAAAAGAAGTTGCCAGGCAGGCTTGGATCTGATAGTCACAGTCTTCCGGTGATAGCTCAGACATTGAGAGCTCATCCTGCAACATGCTAAGAGATTATCATCTTTTTTCCAATTGTCATAATCAATATTTTTTGATATACCAATCCAGTTACCCACTGTTGTGGCTTTCCATTTTAGTAATCTATAGCTGTGCTTGAGAAACAAATATAAATAGATTTAAATTGAAGATGCAACAACGTATTCTTTGACATGAAAGATTTAGTTTCTACTTCATTACAACCAACCAACTGGGTTGACTTTAAATACAACAAGCTCTCAATTTTGAGATTCTAACTTCCTATGCTTATTGTATTAGGCATTGCTGAGATGATAGCTGTAAGATCTCATGTGCTAAATTTCGATCAATTTAGAATTTGTTCAAACCCAAAACACTTTTCCAAAACATATTGATACTTAGTGATAAATCAACATAAAGTCAGAATAAAACTGATGTTGGGTCGGGTAATTGTTTTTACTGCTTGGGTCATCCATCTCTAGAGCTGGAAAATTCCCCCAAAAACCCAAATTTTCAACTTTTTTACCTTTGGTTCAAAAATCTCAGATGAGAAGGGAGGAGGGGGGGCGGCTTTGCCGCCTTTGAACCTCTATAGTTATAAGATAAACCCTTTCAAACTCAAAATATATTTATTCCAAAAAAACTTAAAGCGCTTGCTTTTTAAAAATACGACGCTTCACTTAGAAGATTGTTTTGGTTTTATATAAATTTAAAATCAATCGATTTTTATTCACTCTTTGTGGTTTTTGTTCTCACTTTCTGGTCAACCTTGATCTTTTGTATCAACAAAAACTAATGAAATTTAAAAGAATACTTGTCAAACAAAAGATTAAAAACTAAGCTACACATTGTGTGCATGCACGTTGTTTAGTTCCAACCTTGAAATAATTGTTGGCCATGGATTTCACTAAATTAACAAAAGAATTTCGCTTGCTTAATAATTTCATGCTTCGGTAAAACTTAACAGAAAAGGCTCTGTTTCAGATCTAATGGAGTTCGTTAAATTCTTTAATTTGTAAGGTGACTGTCACTTAAAAGCAACAAAAATCACATTTTTATCAATGAATAATCCCTTCCGAGCGAAGCAAGGGAGAAGTTAGAAATTTCATTAAGGATTGCGGCAAGAACATTTTGTTTGTCCTTCCTGCTGTCTGTCATCTCATTCTCCTCCCATACCAGTGGAGCTAGAGACCTGAAATTTAACATGCATAATCCTTACATGAATGCCTCCAAAGTTGCCAACCAGATTTTTGATACATTGCCCAGAAGTCGAGATATTTAAGTACAAAGTTAAGTAGTGAATTAAGGGGGAGGGTTTTACATTTTTCCCTGTACAAAAAATGCCCCCCTAATTTATTTTTATGACACTTGCAGCAAACTTAGTGTGCCACTTAAGCGTTGAGAAACTTCAATTCTTTAACTTTGAATAGAATTATTAGCCAGCCAAATCCTTGGTACATATATTTATGTTGATTGGTTTGGTGTAAACAACAAGAAATTTGTTTTGGAAACATTGAAATATTTCCCAAGAACTTCAAGGGCTATCTGGTTTTGATGTTTCGTAACAACCGATATGTTCTTTGCAGTTTTTAATTATTATGAAATTCAACAAAAATAAAATTTCATAAGCCTTATTTATTTATTTTTTCAATGAAATTCTAGAATATTGAGCTTTTAATTGTTTAAATCGAACATAGTTGTGCCTAAAAAAGATAGTTTTTTACCTTTGTATCCTATTTCAGATAAAGTTTTTACCTTTACTAGTCCAAAGCATACATAGAATCGTTTTTATTTTTTCTATACTTGATTGTCGTGTAACAATTTATATAAATATAATATATATTTATAGATTGAACACATAAGACAACTGTTATTCTCTTCATTATCAATGCAACGCTTGATGTCAAGTAAAAAAATTAGAATATAAAAGTTACTCTTCAGGAATAAAGTGGTAAAGAAGTGCTTTGATTAAAATACAGGTTCAAATAGAGTTATCTTCTGAGATTCAAAATTTTGAAAGGCATTTTTTCCTTCTTGATGACTAATAGGTATGTATAAAAGTTCTCAATTTTTGGTGAAATTCGATCTACTGAGGTGACGATAGCATCTTTACAATCATGTTGATTTATTGCAAATATCAGGTTGAGCATTCCTACACTGGTTAGACTACATTTTCTTGATTTTTGTTGCCAGGGGCAACTTTTGAGTTGGTTGACACGAAAGACCCAGATCAGGTCAACCATAGATCACTTTAAATCAAACTAGAGAGAAGATTCTATGAGCAAAAAGAAAAAGAAATTAATTCGAAATTTTTTTTTCTAATATATTTATATAATTTCTTAGGTTTTCCTGTGTTATTACAGACTAAAAGTTACAAAAGTTGTTGCACATATTCTGAAAACGCAAGGAGTGGTTATGCTAAAATGTTCAATATATCAGTTAAACAAAAGACAGAGAGAAAGAAACTTTTTAACGGGTCGTTTCTATTTTTATTCAGTCTGTGGCAACCACCTGTCTGGTAAGCATTAAACTTTTTTTCATCCATTATCTTAGAAATGTTGATGAGAGATCTCTGTGAAATTTGGTCAAATAACTCTTTTTATTTCGACAATCAAAAACTTTATCCAATCTGTGAAAGAAACCACTCTGTTTAAATTTATTAACAGATTTGAGTGATCATAACTTGAGTTCATACTAGAGATGGGCCCTGACCCGACCCGATCTGACCAGACCCGAACATACTTTTGACCCGCAGTAAATAAGAGGCCAACCTGTCTTTGACCCGGGTACTTTTTGACCTGACCCGAAGAGATCTCGATGATGGCTTTGTGCTTCGTTTTAGACTAAAGTGTATTGCAAGTTATATTTAGGTAATGACCTAAACTGTCTTCATGCAAAATTGCAGCTCTCTAGCTTTAAAACTGATAAAGAAAATTGAGGTCAAAGATGGAGTTCTTTTCGACCTTATTTTTAAGCTTGGGGTCTAGAAAAAACCTCAATGCTGGCTTTGTGCATCATTTTAGACTTTAAGTAAGTAACTTTTATTTGTCTAGCGATACAAAATCATGACAGACAAAATAAGCAAACAATGTTAGTGAAGTACATAAAATAATATAAAATTTTTGCTCTCGACTAATAAACAATTTAAAACATTAATGAGTTAAAATGAAATAAAAGATAGAGGAAAACGCCAAATTATGAAGAAGGTACCTGGGGTCTTTCAACAGCCTGGGTTACTTTTTAGCGGCAAAAACCCCGGCTTTCTAATGCTTTATGACTATAGAAGACATTTGGCCCCACCGGGGGAAAACCACTGCCAGGCTGTTCTTCACATATAGGATATAATTCTATTTTGTTATTCCGAAAGAGTGGTTGTATCTTAATCATTGGACATCCAAAGGGATTGCTCTCTTCAGGAGGACTTCAAATGTCACTGGTGCCAGGTCGATCCTGTCAAAGTGTATTAATATTTTGGTATTGATTCTAGCTGTCTTCATGCAAAATTGGAGCTCTTTAGCTTTAAAACTGAGGAAAAAATTTGAGATTAAAGATGGAGGTAGAAAGCAAAAAGAAAGAGAGTTATGATTGCAAAGTTGATCTAATATCTGGTGGCTTCGTCTGGGCAGTGAATTTGTCTTGGTCTTGGGTTGGGGGGATTGGTTGCTTGGGAGGTTTGGGTATTTTTTCCCCACATAAAAAATACCCGTCTACTTAATTGTCAGGTTTTTTGTTTCCCATGTGGAAAGCTTTAAGTTAAAAATTCAATATTTCTTGAAAACCAGTATTTGTACACTAAAAATGATTAGATTTACGTAATTCGGTTTGCAAAATTATTATTAATCTTGACTTTAAACTATACAATTGGTTTAAACAATTTTAAAGTTGTGAATGAAGTCACAATGAATGTTTGGGGAGTGTACACTAAAAATGATTAGATTTACGTAATTCGGTTTGCAAAATTATTATTAATCTTGACTTTAAACTATACAATTGGTTTAAACAATTTTAAAGTTGTGAATGAAGTCACAATGAATGTTTGGGGAGTGTTATCTAGTCAAATGAGAATCATTCATTCAAAGGAAATTCTTCTTTTTAGCATTTTTCTTCAGTAAAAAATATTTGTGGTGGAAAACTCAAATTCATCACTTTTTGTTGTCTTCATGCAGGCCTCAAGTTTGAGTTGTTGGTCTGACTTTTGATTTTCATTCATTTTATTAGCGGGCTCATCAGCAAAGGTACCAAGAAACGAATATTCATTATTTTATTCTGCATAAAATCAGTCAGTCGTGGTCAACAAGTTTTTGACAACTTGCAGCAAGAAACTTAATTTCCATCTTGAGCCTGAAAGAATAAAATTCAAGAACAGTTCGAGGCTAATGTAAAAAAATAAACTTTTTCAGATCTTTTAAAGTAATCTTGGGAACATTCATTTGGCATTTTCCTTGATTTTTATAATTCGAAATTGCAAGTAGTAATCTGGTCTCTGTGTTAATAAATGCCCAGATAAAAATCACCAATGCTTAAGAAAATAAAAATAATTTCTATCAATTTCAACTTTTGCTTTACTTCCAGGCCCGAAGATGCCACAAGGATGCCAAATTGTAGGTCTTTTAATTTTTCTTTCAATATGGTGTTGCTCTGCAGAGTACGGAACAAAGGTAAGTTCTTTTTTGAAATACTAGCCAACCGGGGTCCTGTGCAGCAAGAGAAAATTTAATTCATATTTTTGCAAAGCAAAGTTTTTCTATAGTGATGTGTTAAAGTTTTAGAGTTTGAGTTACCCCAGGGTCAGGGGACCAAGTTGGCAGGGTCATACTTGTGTTACGAACCTATCCCGAGTTGGTGGGGAGGCCTGTGCAAAATTTGGTCAAAATTGGTCTGGCAGTTCGCGTGTCAAAGAGGGACATCTCTTAAAAAGATATCATTCTGTAAATTCCATTTTCGTGTAACTCGCTGGAGAGAAAAAATATACAAATGCAAATACAAATAGGTAGGTACTTAGGTACACACAGTCTCTTTTATATATTTAGACTAGCCAACCAGAGCCTGGCGCTGCTCAGGACAAAAATTTATTTAGAATGGTACCCATCTGAACATTTTACGTTATACAAATTTTTTTCTACCGTGAAATGATAAGATTTGGTGTACCCCGGTGTCAGGGGGCCAGGCGGGCAGGGTCAAACATGTGTTAAGAACCTTCCCTGAGTTGGTGTGGAGGTCTGTGCAAAATTTTGTGGAGATTGGTATGGCAGTATGTACGTTAAAGAGGGACATAGGTACATAGGTCTGTTATATTTCTATACTAGCCAACCGGGCCCCGGCTCTGCCCGGGAAAAATTTGATGAGCTTACGTTACACAAAGTTTTCTCTCCCGTGACCCATTTGGGTTTTGAAGTTTGGGTACCCCCGGGTTCCAGGGGTAGGGTTTGTGGGGTCATGCTTGTATTAAGAACCTTCCCTGAGTTGGTGGGGAGGTCTGTGCAAAATATAAAAGTGACTGTTTGTACCTATGTACCTATGTCCCTCTTTCACACACAAACTGCCAGACCAATCTCCACCAAATTTTGTACAGACCTCCACACCAACTCTTAACACAAGTATGACCCTGCCAACCCGACTTGCTTACCCCAGGGTACCCCAAACTACAAAACCTATACAGATCACTGTAGAAAAAACTTTGCTTTACAATAAATATCCAGATGGGTGACTTAATCTCATTAAATTTTTCCTAGGCAGCGCTGGACCCCGGTTGGCTAGTGTAGACTATTCCTAAGAGGCCATACATGCCAGCCTTAAGAAATCTCGTAAATAGAATAGTGGTGACCCTGTAAAATGACACATACCATGTATGTGTTTATGATAAACTATCTTATGGAATAAAAGTCTGAGAAAATGCTTAAAATATTTTGTTGAGAAAAAGGGCAAAACTTACATACTAAACTTAAAACTAAGGCCTAATTATTCTGCACAATCTTACATCTAAGAATAGTCAAAAATAACTAGTTGACATAATCTTTAGGCCCACCAGCCTATTTATCAACATTTGAAGCAGGAGTGCAGTGATCAAGTGTGCCATGGGAATTAAACAATGATGAATCAAAATAATAATGTATCAAAAATAATAAAAAGTACTGAGATTCTTTTGGGCTATCTAAATTTATCAAAAAAATCAAGTGACTTTAGGACATAACTTCCAGGCAAAGAAGTGTTGTAAAGTCAACACTGATCTCATTCACTTGATTTATGGTTTTACAATAATCAGTTCTTAACAAAAGCCATCATCTTCTATCTTCTATTTGTGATTACAAGCTATTCTAAAAAGAATTACCAACAGAGCTATGAACTACATTTTAAAACTGAAACTCATTTGTGTAAAATTTTGCTGAATTGTTGAAGAACTATGAAATGATAAATGGTTGTAATAAAAACACGCTCAAAACTTACTAAGAAAACCATTGAAAGGTAGGAAATGTTTTCGTTTGTTCTTTACAGTTCTCAAAATTAATTAGAATCTTAGCTGATGAATAATTTGTTTGTCAAAAACAAGAACAGCAGATATTTTTTCATAATCAAGTAAGCGTATAAATGAGACTTGAGTTTACTATCACCTTGTTTTATCACATCTTTGTTTACTAGATAAAACACCAAAAACTACCTTGATCTCAAAAAAACTCATAAAAGTTTTAAGCAAGTACTGTCTTTCTTGCATGTATTTCAATCGTTTAATTCTTTACAGGCCCATCATTTTATGTCAGAGGACGATCTTAGGAAAATTTTTCAAGTGGAACATCATGGAGATGGTAATGTTTAACTACTAAAGTGTTGACTATTTCAAAACTGTTCATACTAAAAAGCTAATCTTATGATATGAAATAGAAATTTTTCAGCTTGAAATTAAAATGTTTTGACCGTTTCCATACCTTAAAAAACTGTTAGAAAACCTAACCGTTGATAATTATAGTGAGTTAATTTTTAGATTTGAATAAGACTTTAGAGTGAATTTTTAAAAAAAGACTAAGATTTTTTCATTAGGAGTTTGATTGTGATAATGTCGTCCTTTGCGTTTCCTTTAAAGTAACTTTTTTCCAATTTATCACCATCATATTAAAACACTTTGAGTTATGTTAGCAGATCTAGTTCAAACCAAATTCTTTTGTCCTCGTAAATCTTTTTAAATACCTATTTAAAATTCAACTTCCGTACGTATGACCTTTTTCATTAAAAATTAAAACTAAAAGATACTTAAGCTAGATAATATCTTTAATTGTGAGAAGTGCGAACAGTTAAAGAAAGATTTGTTATCTTTTGTAAAAATACATTTGAAGTTCAAGAGAATCATCTAGAATGATATTTTGTTATGAAAACATTTTTACTGAGAAAGAAAAAGAAGAAGATATGTACTTCAAGGGAGGTTTGGATCGTTACAAAATTCCGTCGATAATTATGTAAAAGAAAAGTTTTTTCGCTTAAAGAGAATAAAAAATAATCAGCAAATTCACTATTTTCCTTGGGTCAGCGTTTAGAGTGAAAACCCTAACTTATTAAAGTTAAAATTTTACTTTTTTTTTCAGTTCCAAAGTATGAGGTCATTCGAATTCATTCAGTTCGCCATAAAAAAAGGAGCTCCTCCAATGAAGACATTCACAGGGTCAGACTTGAAACGCAAGGGAAACGTCTAAATTTAGACTAATTCCAAACCGCCATCTCTTGAGGCAAGAATATTTTTGAAAAAGAATTGTTTTTTCAGTTCCATCATGAGATTAAAAATTTCAGGCGGAATCAACCTGTCGGACTCTGGTTTGCAGAAGCTGGGAAGTCAGCCAATTCTAGCATCGACTACGTTCTAGGACCAGAGGTATATGGGTTTGTAGCCTGTGTTAGATTTTGTTAAAGGGTGTCGATATGTCCTAGTGGTTATGGCAACAGAATCAGAATTGGGAGACTTGGTTCAATCACCGATCTAAGCGAATTTTTGCCACTTTTTTACAAATACTTGTTGCGTCGAATCGATGATTATTTCTCTCAGGATTGGTAGCTTTGTAGTAACTTGATTAAAATAATATCTCATTCCTTTATTCCTTATTGTCAGGTAAAAACCTGTGCCTTTAGTTCACTTGGAACATTCAGTGTCAAGAAATGTTGTAAAGTTAAATATTATCATCAACTAAATTGATAGTGTGTTTGAATAACCAGTTAATTAACACTAGCAGTCAGTGAGATCTATCTTTGTCAAAAATTGGAAAGCAAAGAAATTCTATGTCTTACCCTTTTTGCTGAAAGGGTCAGATTTTCATTTTTGATCAGAATATATTTTTAGAGAAAGATATTCATTTTTTATGCGCATCCCAAACCTATATGATTTTGAAATGTTTAAAAAGGTACGTTTTGCCCCAAATTCAGTCAAAAAGCTCGACATTATTTGTGATTGTCAAGGAAAAAAACAACATCAACGGAAGCATAGCACTTCCCAGATCAGAGTTCAATTCGTTATTAATTTACCCAAACAAACACAACTCGGCTTTTTTAAAGTCGTACAAAATTATTTCATCATATCAAAAGGAAACAACAAGAGACGGTCACTTAATTAGATGAATGACAAACAATCAAAATAACAAAACATGAACAGATTATTTTATAGCTTCCCATTTATTAAATCAATAGATCAAACCTATTTCGCAAGTGAGCTCCTTTTTTTCCTTGAGTTTTGATGCTAGAAAGCATATGTTTAGATTTTTGGAAAGATAAATTCATTGTGCATATTTTTTGTTTGATAAGTTTGATGATAATATGTCTACTGAAAATGTTATTTTATAAACTTTTCTCTTGATAAAATTAATTGACTTGGCTATGAATTTTTTAAGTAGCCAGGTTGAATTTTTTAATGGTTTAAAAAATAAGTGACAAATAGAAAAACAAAACCAATTTTTTAATGGGCATTTGTTTCTTTTGTTTGACTTTTCATCCAATATCTAATTAAAAAATTCATCTCACTGATCAGACTAAAAAATGTGTTTTGTAATAAACTTGGTGGGCTGGCCCCTTAAAGAATGCCAATGTTCTATTAGAAACTGTTGTCTTCTTTGCCTACACAACATAACCAATTTATAAGATGAAATTCAATGAAAAATGGGGATTGGGCAGAAGTGAGTTGTTTTGCATTAAAATAGCTGGTGGCATGCCGTGACGCACCAAGTTGTTTCAAATAAAACTTCTTTTGTGATGTGATGCAATTTTGAAACACATAGTATCTAGGTGTGCCATCCCACTAAGCGATTTGGCACAGCACTTCTCCAGCCAAACATAGACAAGGAATACATAGACCGAGCACTTATTAAGTGAGAGGTGGAGAACAAATTTCAGCTGTTTTACAGAATGTAAACAAACAATTCTACACATGTATGCACCCATGGGTACACAAAAACAAAAGTGCCAACAGCAAAAAAATTTCCAAAATTCTTATGCTCCGGTGCTAGGTCTATATCTTAGATATCTATGCAGCCAACAGAGGCAGGCCTGAGAGTGCTGTGCCACATTGCTTAGTGTGACTGTGATGGCGTACCAAGCTGTTTCAAATACAACATACTTTAAGTTTAAGTCAGAAGGAAGATGAGGATCACGTCACATGATGAAATGGTCAAATCCATAACACCCAGTGTGTCACACTGCAGAGAGCGGTGGCGCACCAAGGTGTTTCTTATATAACATACTTTAAGGTTTAGTCAGAGAGATGATGACGATGATGACAAATGGCGAATCTTCAAAATCTTATTTGAATGGTGTTGTTCTATAGTAAACTTGGTGGGCAGGCACCTAAGAGAAAGCCAGCATTCTATTAGAAACTGTTGTCTTCCCTGCCATTTCAATGTGACCTTTTTATAAGGTGAAAGTGGTTGAAAAAGTGAGGCTGGGGAGAAGTCAGTGGTTTTGCACAAAACTAGCTGGTGTGCAGTGCTGCAACAAAGTGTTTCAAATAAAACTTTTTAAGTTTAAGTCAGCTAGCTGATGACGATAGTGTCATGTGACATGACAAAATGGTAAAAACCAAAATGTCATTGGTGCCCCGACCACACTAAGCGATGAGACACAGCACTTCACCAGCCAACACAAGCAGGCCTGAGAGTGCTGTGCAACTTTGCTTAGTGTGGTGATGCACCAGGCCGTATTGCTGGAATGCTTGCAAAAATTAGGTGTTTTTCCCCCGACAAAAAATACCCGTCTACTTAATCTTGATTTAAAGCCCAATACTATAAGCTTTTCAAATTCGAATGAAAAAGTTCAAGTGCATCTTCTAATAAAGTATCAAAATTCATAACAGGTGTCAAAACCTATAGACCTTATAAAATTTTATTCCTCAGAATTAAGATATTTACAAAAAACAAAAATTTAGTTAAAACGGGTCAACCGCCAACAAACTGCAGCCCAGAAGATTGTCTTTCAATATATTTCAGATACAATTACACATTAACACATTATAAAATAATTTAGAGCATAAAAAGTTGAAAAGGGTTTCAAAATCACCAAATCATTACAATATTCTGAAAATGTAACAATA
>Ga0194133_10005575_pt1 | contig 15967 bp, 24 predicted proteins | sample TA2KigOf40mmetaG_FD_155448 | JGI IMG/M metagenome (GOLD analysis project Ga0194133, IMG submission 155448) | Freshwater microbial communities from Lake Tanganyika, Tanzania - TA2015055 Kigoma Offshore 40m | ecosystem: Environmental > Aquatic > Freshwater > Lake | place: Tanzania: Lake...
TCGATACTGATCTTACACTAGACCAGTGACCACCGACACCTCCGCCCATAACGCTCATCCATCGAACCTCATTAGTATGATCTATTAATGATTCTACGGTATCGTCTACGTAAGTTAAGAAGCAACTAATAGGCAGGCCAGTGCGTCCAGCATTAGAGAGAATAGGGCTACTGAACATGAACCAGCCCTTGTTTGCATATTCAGTAACTCTCTCTGCTAATTCCTGACTAGGAGTATAAGCATAAGCTGCTCTGCGAAAAGCACTAGTAGGCTCTTCGCCCTCTTTCATATAGTAATTATTTAATAATGATAAAGCGTGATCTGAAAATTTATAATCCATGTTTTTGCTCCAAAAACAAAAAGACCAGAATGGCCTTTGAATAGTAATTGAGATGAGTTTTATATCTTATCTTATGTGTTCATAAATGATCAAGCTTAAGCTAACCAAGACACCACAAATCATAGAAGCTACGGCTGCTACTATAGACTTACTTACTTCCGTTAATAGAAAGAAAGAGCCTATTGCAGCAATACCATCTGTAGCCATTGGGTATCTAAGCATAAGTTTTTGAGCTTGAACTGGCAAATGAACAAATGTAAGACAGAAACTAAACCAGGTAATAATACCTAGTATTAATCCATCTATCATAATTACCTCAATTCGATGTGAACTTCATCTCAACTGATAATGATAAGCCTATCTGCTCAAATACTTTGCGTAATTCAAGAAGAGTATCAAATCTTTGTTTCCAGAAATTCTTTACTATTCTCGCAGCTTTCTCAGCTGAGACAGTATTAGAGAGATAAGAGTCAGCCATGCGCTCAATGACAGTAGCAGCAGGTCGTTTAGCACCTTTAGCAGCATAATTCCCTACAATGATATTTATGAGGTCTGATTTCTTCATACTATTACCACCACCAATAGCATCTACCATTGAAGATGCTAAGGAATAATAGTTTGAAGATATTTGAATATTTCTAGCTAGTTGAGTTAACAACTCTCTAAAGTTTTGGATATCAAGATTTTTAGCTAGAGGAACTTCAATCATCAAATCGCTAGCCCATTCATAAAGAGTTTTATCATAAAAGACGAACTCTTTAATAAAAGCTTCTGTGATTTGTGAATAAGTTTCTGCGCCTATCTTTAGCTCATCTACTAGATCTTCTGCTTTAATCCCGACTACTTCTACTTGTTCGTAGTCATCAGTCATGGTTAATAGCCCCAGAGAGGCTTACGCTCACGTGTGGTAGCAGGTTTTGCAGCCTCAGTTGTAGCTGCACTAGCCTTAGCAGAAGCCGCAGTACTCTTGCGAGCGGCAGTCGTTTCTTCGTCAACTTCCTGGCGCTTAGGAGGAGCCTTAGAAGTCAATACATCAGAAGCAGTATTTGAGCTTGAATTATTATAAGCTGCAAGAATTGCTTGCTTAAGCTCATTAGCGAACTGAAGACCCTCTTCACCCTTAAAGCGCACATCGTCGAAATATTTCTCGACCTTGACGCCATCTTCCATGATCTCGCCCTTGTGGCTTGGTACGCTTACAAAGAGACCATTGCGACCATTGATAATCTTGAAGCCATCAATTTCCATGATTCCTTCGATTACAACGGAAGCAATACCCTTGAAGCTAGAAGCTGAATTGATGCGGCGAACATTAACTGAATAAGAGAACATTATTATTTATCCTTAGATGTTGATTGATTCTTATATTTGAGAATCACGGTTACAATTAAATCAGATAAGAAGTCAACTAAAAAGTTAATTGCCTCTTTCCTCTGTAGCTCTGTCGGGGGTTGTGATTGTGACATCATTCTTTGTAAGAAACACCTTGTAGTAATAACCAGCCATAAAGCAAATAGCAGAAAGTTGTTTCAAAGAGATGTTATAAAAGTCTTTATTAGTCTGAGCTCCGAGTAGACTAAGTATTGTTTCAGCATAGTCGTCGGAAAATCTTAAGCTCTGATTGTCTTTGTCTTCGAAAACAGTTTTCAAAATAGTTTTAAGGAGTTCTTCTTTAGATATATTGATAGAAGAATCCTTAGTAGTTATCTTAAAGTCAGACACTGTCCCAACCAAGAATTTTAGGAAGAGCAAAGTTAAACAGACGTCCCATAGCTTGGAACTCACCTCCACTAAGAGACACGCTTACTCGAACATCTCCAGAAGAGATACCCATCATATAAGTGCCCTCATACTTGCCTTCACCAGGAGTAATTGTAAGCTTCTTGATTTGACCATCATTATCGTGGAGGAAGTTACCCCACTTGCCAGATGAAGGATCATCAAAGAACTGAACTAAGTCGTTTACACCAAAAGCAAAGGTTAACTTCTTGTTCTTCCAATCGTAAGCCTTCTCGCCAATACTAGGGGCCATCTCAACAAGTACAGCACCATTCTTGGATACGCGACCATTCTCGTCACGGCGAGGAGGTAATAGAGAGAACTGAGCAGCAGCAGACTTCTTGTAGATGTTAAATGAAGCAGCGTACATAGATTATTTTTCCTTGTAGTATTCCTCAGATACAGCTTCGCATAAATCTGCTAAGGCTGATCTGTATTGTGTTAATAGAGTGATTTGAGATGTAACTATGGAGTCTTTAAAAGCTCTAGACTCCATAAAGATGTGAAGCCCCGAATCAGTTCTTCTGAATGGGGCATCTATTTGAGAGAGATCTCCAAGTACTATCAGCTTACTTGTAGCCGATACTCTGGAGACTATAGTTTTCATAGCGTGCATATCACAGTTCTGAGCTTCGTCTAAGATAATGGTAGCGCTATCGAGGTTCATGCCTCTTGCTTGCTCTATTGGTAGTAGCTTCAAGTGTTCCTTTTGAAGCATGTCTTGAAGTACAAATGAAGCTTTGTGGCCAAGTAAAGCGTTCATATGCACCATGAATGAAGACATTGTACCAGCAAGCTTATCGTTAACATCACCTGGAACTGGGCCCATTACTGATGATTTTCCACCTACGAATACTGTGGGTTTGATTAGGATTATTTGTCTGTTTTCTCTAAAGTATTGCTCAAGAGCATAAGCCATAGCTAGTAATGTTTTGCCAGTACCTGCTTTGCCAAGCACAACAGTCATGAGTATTTGATCATCTGCCACTGAGTCAAAGAAACATTTCTGATGCGCATCTTTAGGTTTTATGTTTTGATATACTTTAAAGTCTTTTACTGGAGTAAAATAAGGTTTTTTGTATTTAACAATTGCGGAGCTCGAGCCTTCACCTTTTAAGATTAAGTACTCGTTCTGATTAGCAGTTATATCTAACTGGAGCTTACCATCTTTAAATAGTTCGTTTATTTCTGCTTGAGTTATAATTAATTCTCTCATTTTGCTTTGCTCCTATTAGTGATAGTATTAAAGCTTCAAAAGAGTCTTGATTATAAACAGTATAATTAGCAGGAATAATCTGACTATTTATTTGTTCTAGTTCGTTTTTAGAGTACTTTTCTTGCCTTTTAAGTATATTAGCTTGATGATCTTCTTTTGAAGCTCGGACTAATATAACTGTACTCTTTAGGGCGTATAAACCGCAAGCTGACTCAGCAAATAGATTAACATCCTTGTTATCTATAATTGAGAAGAGGAAATCTCTTTCTCTATTTTTTCCTGAGAAATCTAATATATCTTTTTTAATAAAGTTATATTGCGGATACTTATCCATGAAAGCGCTAATGTAATAGCTCTTTCCTGAGCACGGCAAGCCTACTACCTGGATGATCAAGCGGATGCCCAACCAAAGAACAGGAAGCGTCGTGATTTAACATCTGGGGCTGGATGAGTTTCGATACATCCTGCAGGGCCCCACTTATCAACAAATTCAGGGTGCTGATCAATTAGCTTGTTTGCTAAAGTATAAGCTTCATCAATTGATAACACTTCTTGAGTTGCAAACTTGTAAGTATGTTTTTCTTTAATAGAACCAGTATAAGGCTGAGTTCCATAATAAGAAATAGCATCTGCCCTTAATTGCTTCCAAGCTGCATCAGAGTCAGCAGCATAAGCCTCTTCGTAAAAAGTCTCGGCGCCCATTTACTCCTCCGTACTAGAAGCAGACTTAGATGGATTAGAGAAGATAACAAGAAGCCCTTGAGCACGTTTACGCTTGTCAGGCCTGATCTTAATCTCCCGAGACTTACTCATTTCGTACTGAATAAGTTCACTCATATAAAGGATTTGACTAACAGGCTCTGGAACGTTGTTAAGATTCCAGCGATAGATCAAACCATCATTAGGAAGCTGAGCGGCGGTAAAGCAATTAGCAAGATGCTGCAGCAACAATTGCAGACTCCTTCTTGGCCCAGAAGAAAGTATTCTTATTGCCCTTAATTTCAAGAAGACGCACGTACCCCTTGTTACGAAGGAAGGAAGAAAGCCCGAGATTAGAGGGCTTACCTCCAGTAACGTTCTTGATATACTGCATAATCTCGCTAAAACGAATCTGCTCGTTGCTTGCAATATAAGCATTTGCAGGCACTGCATACCTCAAGGGAAGATTAGAAGCTCGGTTTTTAATAGTACGGTCCGCAAGTCTTACCATCTTCACCGGAAGTGGAGTGGTAGCAGGGAGAGTCAAGGTAGCTGGTGCACGCTGAGTTTGCTGAGTAGCAAGCATCTCCTTAACAGAAGCGAGCACGGAAGTAGCCTCACCAGTGATAACAAAAACAGTAACCTTATTCGACATGATTAATCCTCAATGAAAAGATCGTAAGTAAAAAATAGATATGAATCTTGAGACATAATTAGTGCGCCTACAGATTTTTTTCTGAACCGGAAAGACGACCAGTTCTTATAAATAAAATCTAAGGCAGCGTCGATATTTTCGTTGAAGTTTTCGGTATTTACTATGAAATAACGATTCTTCGAGAGCATAGGAGAAGGTATGGCTTTGAGCTCTTGCCAAGCCCGCTCCTCTTCTAACATATGTAAGAAAGCCTTCTTAGCTGAATCGCCAGAAGACTTCACATAGTAAAATTTGGAGGCACAGATGAATCCTCCATGTTACCCTTAACAGAGCCAGTGGCGAAAACCTCGGCCTGATTAGGAACCTGAACGCTTTGCCAAGTAGGCGCAGGTACGCCCTGACCGTTTACGATGATGTCACGGCCGTGTAGGTTCTCCTGACAAACTAAGTCTGACACAGTAGCATTATCCTCAAGGCTTACGGTGCGAGCACCGGGGCCGGGGATGACTACCAGCGTAATCGTCTTAGCATTACCCTTAACAGAGCCGGTAGCAAAGATCTCTGCTTGAGCAGGCACGGTAGCAGTCTGCCAAGTAGCAGCGGGAACACCCTGACCATTGATAATAATATCGCGGCCGTGGAGGTTCTCCTGACATACAAGGTCGGATACGGTAGCGCCATCAGGAACAGTCACCGTACGAGCACCGGGCCCGGGAATAACAACAAGAGTAACGGTAGAGACGTTACCCTTTACGGAGCCAGTAGCAAATACCTCGGCGCCTGCAGGTACGCGAGTTGTCTCCCAGGTATTAGCGGGGACACCCTGGCCGTTAATAATAACATCACGACCATGGAGGTTCTCCTGGCAGACAAGATTAGAAACGGTGGCATCGTCAGCGAGGGTTACGGTGCGAGCGCCAGGACCAGGGATAACAACGAGAGTGATTGTAGCCATAGTAATAATCCTAAATAAGAAAGGGGCCGAAGCCCCTTGTTCGTAAGTTAAGTAACAGGTGAGTATCTCTTAATATATCTTGGCTGGTTTCTTGTAAGTCTTAATAAGAGATTAGTTGTTGTTGCCCTTTACAGAGCCAGTAGCAAAAACTTCAGTACCCGAAGAAGCAAGAGTAGCACTCCACTGCATAGGAGACACACCCTGGCCATCTACAATGAGATCACGACCATGGAGGTTTTCCTGGACCACAAGGTCTTGAAGAGTGGCACCATCAGGTAGAGTTACGGTGCGAGCACCGGGGCCAGGGATGACGATGAGAGTTAATGTAATCATTTAATTATTCCTTGCGAGAAGCGCGGGTTTCTTGGATTAGAACACGAAGTTCCTTGAGTTTCTTTGATGCTTCTGAAGCTGCACCACGAACACGAATTCCGGGTGACTCCATGCCACGATCAAACTTGGCGGAATCCTCAACATGCGAAGATAGTAGGTCAATAATCTCTTGTAGCTTTTCTTTAGCTGTCATGTTTTTATCCTTAAAGGCTAAATGTTTGAGTTGGATTTAGAGAGAAAATGGTCTTGTGTGGCTTCCTATACTCAATACCTCTACGAGAAGCAGAGGCGTGAGCAGAAATATTCTGAACTATCTCAGAAGCGACAATTGTTGTCAAGGTAGTAATGATACGTTCATTGCAAGCCGATTCAGTTACTTCAGAATCATCCTTAAGCATATTCTTATACGAAGCAATCTTATCGTAATCTGAGGGTTCAAAGTAGTTTACGTTAGCATGGGTAAATCCCATTTGAGATTCAACAGCTAACTCAACAAAGAAGTTGTCGGCGATGCTATCAATGATATCCTTGCGAGCAGCAAGACTATCGACAGCAATAAAAACATAAGAGCCAAAACTAAAGTTTGTTTTGTCTTCAGCGGTAGTGAAGAAACGATCAAACTTTTGAACTTGTACTTGAGGATTAAACTCCTTAAGTACTTGCTCAAAGGCATCAACCTTCTTCATTCCGATATGCTTTACGCCGTAAATCTGATTGGGAAGATTATGGGACTCGACAATATCTGCATCCCAAACACGGAAGTTGTGCCAGCCCATTTTAGCTGCGATGAGGCCGACCCAGCTTCCAGTAGCACCTACGCCAATAATATTAAGTACTCGCTCTTGTGCATCCTCAGGAGCAAAGAACGCACTATGCCTTAGAAAGTTTACCTGCATATTGATCCATCATAATTCTGTGTGACAGTTGATCTTTGCTTGTGCACTCATCATATTCAAAGATTTTGCACATAATATCGCTAAGAGAATTGTAAGTAGCAGTAGAAGCTAAGTGGCTGATTATTTCTTCACCAATTAGTTTTTTATTTTGCTTATAATAATCTTCAGCAAGTTCATCGGTATCGTATTTTGCGATAAGATTTGCATTGTCTTTGACTAGGAAATAAAACCAAGTAATTTCCTTTTCACTAAAAGACAAATCAATTTCTTTATAAGCTATTCGAGCTTTTGTATTCGAGAGATTTAAAGCGGCGTCTTTGTTTTTAACAACACCTACAGCACTTTCAAGAATATCATTAGCAACGTTTTTGTTGTAATTCTTCTCACTGCAAAAGCCAATCTTCGGTTTAGCAGAAGTAGTAGCATTAGGTAGCTTAGCAAGACCACCAAACTGATTATTAAAAGGTCCTGGAGCAAAAGCTACTTGCTTGGGAGCAGGAGACTTAAACTTCTCTTTTGCAGCAGCACTGATATAAGAGAAATCGTAAGCATTCTCCTCGACAACAATCTCAACGCCCTCGTAGATATTGCCAGATACTGGATCATAGATCCGGCTATAGAACTCATCTTTCTTGTTAAAGATAAGCATAATCTGCCAAGTAGAAGCGTTTTGATCAATGATCTGGCGCACAAGAGTATTGAACTGCTTTACATCCTGACCACTAGGAGATACCGCCATGTTATGATGGCTATGGCACCAGCAGCTCATACTTGCTACAATCTTGTTAGCATCATCGGCGCCATACTTAGACATAAGTTCCTTGAAGAACTTAACCATCATCATTGAGTCCGTATCGACCTCGGTAGCAGAACAAACTTGCTCTGGAATGTAAAGCTCCTCGCCAATACGAAGAATATTCTCGTCTTCATCACGAGTAACAGAGTGGAACCATTGAGCTTCCTGAGGTGCAATCTTGACGATATGCTTAATAGCTTCAATAGCTTTACGACTAGCAACAATCTTCGGAGGGATTGTTAGCATATTAAATTGAGTAGAAGATTTCATATTAACTTTCTTTACAGTTGTTAAGTGATATCAGTAGGAGGAGTGATGCCTTGGAATGTAGTATAGCGATTATAAGTGACAACAGGAGTGGCCGGAATTAGTGTTGCTTCTGGAGCATCTAAGGTTTCTTCCTCTTCTGGATCTTCATCATCTTCTTCTTGAGGATCTGCTACAGACTCAAGAAAAGAGGCAACGTCGATTTCAGTTGCAGATGTATCTTCTTGAGGAGCTTCTTCCAGTAAAGGAGGAATCCCATCTAAATTTACATCTTCAAGCTTAGGAAAATAAATATAATTCCTGCCCCAAGGATCAGCGCTGTTTGCTGAGCGTACCCAAATCAAAATAGAATAAATCATAATTTTGATATTGCCCATATTAGCTGCTTTATGAACCATAGGAGAGGCTTCGCCAAGGCAACATTTATTTTGACGCTCTAAGAGAGAATTAATTGTGACTAGAGCTTGTGCATGCGGGTGAGTAAAGTAAGCATTTGCACCGGGATTGAAACCGAAGACTGCAGGCAACTCTAGTAGCTTAATATATAAAGCGTTATCATTTGTTGAATAGTCGAGGCGATAAGGCCCACCAACTACAATGTTGCTTGGATCATTATCGACTTTAATTTTTTGAGGTTTAGTAATACTAAGTGAAAGCTTTTGAATTGAAAAATTATCAGAGTTTTTCATTGCTATGAATTCATCAAATTCAGCCTTGTTATCTAAAGAGTACAAAGTGTCATTAAGTTTGCAAATAATTGAATTTACATAAACATTTTCATTTGCAAGATTCTCAAAGAAAGCATCGTAAGTGTAATCCTGGTCTTCGATACTTCTATTCACTTCTTGCTTGTAAAGTCTCTCATAGTCTTTGGCTTTGTTAGAAATACCTCTAAAGAATTTAACGTTATTGTTGATTGAATTAAGATGTTCTTCATTTATAGATTCTTGGAAAGTTGACTTATTGTTATTTAATGTAATTAAAGCTGCTTTATATTGAGCAAGAGCATATTTGATATTGTAAAATGTACTATGATTTGACTCTATTCTTTCTCTAATAGACTTTTTAGTCTCTTCGAGCTTATTAGAAATGGCATCATAATTTGCTTTAATTACTGGATTAATATTTAGAGTTTTAGTTAAAGAAGAATACTTAGTATTATCAGGGAGCGCTAATTCTTTTTTGGTTTCTAAGGAATTTCTTAGAGTTTGAATATCAGCATCCGGAATTAATGAAAATAAAGACTTTGAGTATAAACTTAGCTTTCCAATCTTAGCATAGATTTGAGCAGAATATTTTTCTGGGTTAATATACTTCAAGCCATCGGCCATAAATAGCGTATCAATCATTGCGTTAATAGCAATTACGTTATTGATGCTAGATATTTCAAGCTTAGTATTCAGGGTTAGGGAGAACATCCAAGCATCCTTCAGAATGTAATCCTCATCCCTATACTGAATCTTAAACAAAGTTGGAATTAAGCAAGCTTTGCGTTTGGCTACTTGAGACTTTGTATAAGTAGTAATAGTTAACTTTGGATTGTCAACCTTCCTTGACCATCCAGGAACTTCAATAACTTTAATACGCTTAAGACTAGAAGCTTCAATCTTATTCATCAACTCATAATTAATACTACTAATATCGCAAGTTGCACCAATGTTAGGAGTATACTTACCGAAGTTTTGAGTGACTCTATAACAATTTCTTGAGTTATTACCAAAGGATATCTTACTTTTAAAAGGCTGATAGAAGTAATTAAAGTCTTCTAAAACAAATACATCATGCTGAAATGTTTCATAGAAATCTTTAACAAGTCCGGAGAAAACTGGTTTGTTAGCATAGCTGCCAACTTGACTCATTTTCACATAGTTCAGATATGGCCTGCAATCACTTCCATGAGCAATAGACGCGTCGTTTGAAGTGTCTGCCCAATCTTGTGCAGTTCTAGTTTGTGCGATTTCATTAGTTGGGGTATTTTGGATGCAAAGCCAACCGGCTTCCACGAGAGTTTTGTGAGCGTTTAGATTTTGTTTGCTTTTAGAAATAATATTCGGAAGGTTAACGAGATAACGATTCCTGTTATCCCTTCTCCTATTAATTAAGACTTGCTGTACAGTTGGTGGAAGTAAAAAAGCTAATGCAGGAAATGATCCGTAACTATGACGGTAATTATCAGAGATTGTTGGATAGCTAGATAGTAAAACACTGTTTTGACCAGTGCCTAAGGAGATTATTTGTCCAGCTGGTTCTGGTGGTAAGTTTGGATCTCTGATATTTAAAGTTTTATTAAGATTCAAGAACGTTTGATATATGCTACCCAAATTGTCTCTATCTGGACAAAAGAGATAGGCAGCCATAAAGTTCGGGTCAATATCATACTCCGTCTCTATTAGGGGAGTATGTTGATGGTCATAATCCCTCGTACCCTCGGGAACGCTGATTGCTTTAATCCTGTTCATTCTCTTTAAAAACCTTGTCTACAATTGCGTATATTTGAATAAGTTCGGCTTTACTTATTTCAGAAGTAAAATCGTCTGGAACATATGCGGCCAATGAATGGCAATCTGGGCAATGAATAAACTTATTATTAAAATCTATATGCTTATATTCTTCGTCATCTAGGTAACGATAATAAGCGCACTCTTCTAGATTAAAACAATATATTTTCATTGTTGATTCTTTCATTTTCTTGAAAGATTGATTTGTTATTGTGATTAGTTAATAAGTCTTGTAGTTTAGTACAAACTTCAAATAATAGGGTTCTTAGGCAAACCTTACTAGGTTGAGCCCCATAGTATAAATAATTAACAAAGCACCTACGATCTGCAGTAGATTTCCTAGTGAGCTCTGCATACTCTGGGCTGTTAATTGAACTAATAGCTTTAGTTCTCTTTTCAACTTCTAGCAATTTTCCATATAGATTTTCATGAAGATCTAGTGAGTATCTTGACAAATATTTCTCTATCCTCTGCAAGAAAGCAGCATAAAAGCCTAGTTCATCAACAATATCAATATCTTTTACAAGCTGATAGTTTCTAATCCCAAGCTTCTTTTCATACCAAGCAAAGATAGTTTCCTTAGTAGTATAGATAGTATCCTCAGTAATAGCTAAAGAAACATTAGAGAAATCATGATTGTAAATCATTTCTTCAGCTGGAGCATAAGACTTCTTAATCAGTTGAATTTTCTGATTTGGAAGTGTAACTGATACAGCATTATCAGTCACCCAATAAACAAAGCCCTCTTCATATTCGTCTTCTGTTAATGGATTACCAACTGTATGCATATTGGTATCTGTGACGGGAATCATCTGATTAATAATTGCCATGGCTTTTTGATAATCATTTACATTTTCGAAATAGATATCTAGATCGCCATAATAAGACTTAGGAGCGTAGACTAACGAGATAGCCGCGCTACCACTAAGTATCGGTTTAGCTGATACAAAATCAGGGTGAATCTTATGCATGAGCTTCTTAAACCCTGAGATCACCTTGTCATGATAAGGGATTTTCTTATCATCTTGCGTTGATTTAACGAGCAAAGCCTATCCTCCTTGTACTAGGTTTGATTGGAGTACTGTAAATTAAGTTATAATCTTGTAATGTAATTACTTGTCTTTGTTTCTTATTTAATATTAATAGAGCCTGATTCCTTAACAACCTTGATATCACTTTATTAATATCTCTTAGATTAAATGTAGAAGATAGATATTTAAGTAAATCATCTTCGAATTTTATATTATGATTTATTAAATTATATTCTTTAATAATATTAGGAATAATATGATTATTTATTATAAAGAGTTTTTCTTCTTGTGAATAATCGTTAAATGTAATTAACTCGAGCCTATCTAATAATGCTGGAGAAAGATTCTCTTTATTATTAGAAGTGCATATAAATAAACATTTACTTACATCATAAGGAATTTCTAAGTAACGATCCATGAACTCATTATTTTGTTCAGGATCTAATAACTCCAGAAGAGCAGAGAAAGGATCTCCCTTCAAAGCAGAGACCTTATCTAACTCATCTAGAAGTATAACTGGATTGCTTGAAGTTATCTTTGAGAAAGCAGAGATAATTCTACCGGGTCTAGAACCTACGTATGTTCTTCGATGCCCGCGTATTTCTGCTTCATCTGATACTCCCCCTAGGGCGATCCTGATAAAGTCTCTTCCAGTAGCTTTAGCAATGCTTTTAGCTATAGTAGTTTTACCTGTACCGGGAGGACCGTCTAATAGTAATGCCGAGCCAGCTTTATATCCAGTTAGCTCTTCTAAAGCAAAATACTCAATTATATTACTCTTAACATGTTCTAGACCATGATGAGAGTTATTAAATTGTTCTTGTATCTTCGATATAGTTACTGTGGTTTCTTTATAAATATTCCATGGAAGAACTTTTATATACTCTAAGTAGTCTTGGGTAGCTGCATAATCTCCAGCAGAAGCAGGCATGCGCTCTAGCCTAGCTTCTTCTTTTTTGATTACTTCTATAACTTTAGGAGGAAATTTAGTTTTTGAAGCCTTAATTGTTTTTGTTTCCTGATAAAGTACTTCTATTTCTATTATTAAAGAATATAATATATTTATTTTTTCTTTGATATCCTCTGTATCAAAGAATTTATAATCTTTATCTAAATCTGGATATAGATATGTAAAAAGTTTATCAAGAATAAATAAATCTTTTTTATTATTAGTATCTATATTGTCAAGATTATCTTTATATCTATCATTTCTTTTTAAAAACTCTATTAAGTTTTCTATTTCTTTTTTATAAGAAATGATAGTTTTAGATGGTTTTAATAAATGAAAAGTAGCTTCGTTTTCAGAAAGCTCTTCTTTTATCATAACTTTATTGATAACTGTAAATGATACAATTAACTCATTAAAAGTTTTCTCTGCATCATCTAGCACGCATAAAGCCGCGTATTCAGATATCTTTTCACTATCGTAAAGAATTCTTATTAAGAAGCAATCCGTAATTGATTGGTTCTTAAGTACAAGAGTTCTTGTAGGGATAGCAAAGCTATCAGGGAGTTTCTCAAGATCAAGCGTTAGGGTATACGAGTTCCCTGGGTGGGGTACTAGTAACTCTTTCTGTATCCTGAAGCAAGGCAATGTATACATAATAGCCCTCCCTGTTATTAGCCATTATGTAAACTATCTACATTCTAGGGTTCAGAAGTCAAGTTTAGCGAACTAAACGTGTATACCCAGGAGTAGAAGGACGCTGTGGAGCGGGAGGCACAGGCGCAGACATCGGGAAGCTTGTTAAGCGAGTATATCCGCTAGTAGGCTGTGTAGCAGGGGCCTGCTGAGTGGCAATCATGCGCTGAGCCTCTGCGAGCTGATTCTCAAGCAGAAGCTGAGTCATGCTCTTGTAAGCAGAGGCAGCAGACTGAGTCTCGAGAGCATAGGTTTCTACAAGCTCTATCTCCGACTGATCTAGATTCAGATCCTCAGAAACTGAAGAGATGAGGTCGTAAGCGTTCTCATGAACCCATTGCTCAACTTCCTCTAGGGAAAGAGATGAGTATTGCTCAAAATCAACGCTGATAGGAGTAATGATATTAAAGTTAGCAATATAATTAGTATAATTAGTCATGATTATTCCTAAAGTTTATCTTGAATTTGTTTAATGATGGATTGGAGGATTTGAGAGTTTTCTTGCTCTAAGTCAGAAAGCTTTTCTTTTAAGTTTCTGTTTTCCTCAAGTAACAAGAAGTATCTAGTTTCTTTCTCGTTTCTATAGGGCTCTTTGAATAACAAATAATTGAGACCAAGTCTTAGCAAATAGAATATGCCTTGACTCAATACAGAGACCCCTATAAAAGCAAAGAAAGCTACAAGCCAAGCTGGTAGGAAATACCAGTTCATTTAGATATACCAGATAGCGAATAATGCTAAACCGGCATCCAATAGAACTTTAGCTGACTCGTAAATCTTGAAGAAATTTCTCTTAATAAATCTCATAATATTTTCTCTTTTCTTTTTTTTAGGAGCTTTTATGACAAAAGAAATCGTTTTTAATATTGAAAGCGCAAAGAAGTACGGTTGGACTTCAGAATGGTTTGGTTGTGATACTTTTAATGAAGAATTAATCTTGGCAATCAAGAAGTTCCAAGAAGAGCATGATCTTAAAGCCGATGGCTTAGTTGGCCTTGCAACTCTTCGCAGATTGGAGACAAAGCTTTTAGCAGAAGCAGATTATAATCCTCCAAAAAGAAATAAGCGCAAGGGTGATAAGTCAATCGTTTACAATAAGAAACAATTCCCAATTGCTTGGGATAGAGTAATTCTCTGGAACGAACATGGTGGCTTAGGATGTAAACCTGGAACATACAACGATTGGTCAGGTAGACCAGATCGTAGACCAATTCAATTTGTAAATCATTGGGATGCATGTTTATCAGCAGAATCCTGTGCCAACATTATCGCTAAGAGAGATCTCTCTATGCATTTCTTAATTGATAATGATGGGACTATCTACCAGCTATTAGATATTCAGCACGTCGCTTGGCAAGCAGGTGCTCGGCTTTGGAACGTTAATGGTATTGGCGTAGAAGTATCTAATGCCTACTACACTAAGTACCAAGATTGGTATATCAAGAAAGGTTTTGGACCAAGACCTATCGTGGAGTCTGAGGTACATGGGAGAAAGATTGGCGCACATCTAGACTTCTATCCTGTGCAACTTGAAGCATTAGCTGCTTTATGGGCAGCTATTCATGATGCTACTGGGATGAATCTAGAAGTTTGTACGACCAAAGGAGTTGATCAAGATTGCGTCCAGGGAGCCTTTAATGGTTTTATTAACCATTATAATCTCACGGACAACAAAATTGATTGTGCTTCGCTAGATATGCAAGCTGTACTTGAGAAAGCTAAAGCTTACTCTCAGTCCTGAGCTGGAACATCTTCGCGAGGAACGAAACGACGAATTAGAGTTACTTCCTCTGCAACAATTTCGAAGCTGTTATAGGTCACACCATCCTTCTCCATTAAGCGAGTACGGATATGACCTACAACGCGAACCTTATCGCCCTTCTTGAAGTTGCGAGAGATAGCCTCGGCCTTGCCAGCCCAGGCTACTACGGGGATGCGAGAGCTACGCTTCTTTACTAGTTCCTCCTCTGAGCCCTTCTTTGACTTGTAAGTATTATCAACGAAGAGATTAAAGTTAGTTACCGGGCGACTTGAGTCATGAGTAAAACGAAGCTCAGGGTCACAAGAAATGTTGCCTTCGCCGATCCACTGATTGAAATTCATAGTATATTATCCTTGGTTATCTAAGAGACTAATGAGCGCCTCGCGCTCATCTTGGGTGAGGGAATTAATTTGGGTGAGGAGGTTATTAACGGTGGGTTTCTTTGATTTAAGATATGTCTCAACAGTATGCGGCCATATCATTTTGACTAAGCTCATGCAAGCTTCAGCTACTTCAACAATTTCCTTTTGAGCACCTTCGTGAGAACGCAACTCATAGAACTTAAAGAAGTTGTTTAGGTTAACTGTACCCCAGTAAACTGTATAAAGATTCTGAGGAAGAAACATACGAGCTTCTTCGCGACAGATACCTGCTTCTAGCATAGTATTATAGACCTTAACTGATCTATCAACTAAGTTTTTGCCAGTATCATATGCGCTGATTGGCCAGATATGTCTGCTTCCTTGAATCTCTGATAGAGTAGGATTCCAAATGGTATCGCTATCTACGGAGGCTTGCCTATTGCTAGCTGCTTGTTTCCTGAAAGTCTTTGGAAGATAAAAGTCTAGAGCTTCAGATGTGTACCTGCGACTTACTTCATTGTAAGACCAAGTACGATGCCGGTGATGTTGCCTAGCAACAAACAAAGGCACCTTAAATCTGAAGGTCAGCATATTGTGCTCGAAAACACTTGTGTGCTTTTCTCGGGCGCAATATTCCAATAGCTTATAATCCCTAGGAGACATCTCTGTAACTTCCTTCATAAAGGAAGCTCTTGCTGCATTTACTTGGGTAATACCATCTTCACCCATGTATTGC
>Ga0194133_10005576_pt1 | contig 15964 bp, 15 predicted proteins | sample TA2KigOf40mmetaG_FD_155448 | JGI IMG/M metagenome (GOLD analysis project Ga0194133, IMG submission 155448) | Freshwater microbial communities from Lake Tanganyika, Tanzania - TA2015055 Kigoma Offshore 40m | ecosystem: Environmental > Aquatic > Freshwater > Lake | place: Tanzania: Lake...
CTAAAAACTAATAAATATGTACCAAAAAATTTTTGAACGAGCAATTACTTCTTCGTCGCGTTGCAAAAAGAAGATATGTATAGGTAAAAGTATTTATTCAGTTGAAAATATAACTTCGATTTCTTTCTGAGAAAACTACCTTGAATTCCTTTTAACGAGGGCACATAGCGTGGCGTCCACCGTCAACCATTATGCTAGACCCTGTTGTAAACGATGCCTCGTTGGAGGCTAAAAATGCAATCGCGTTGGCCACTTCGATTGGGTCACCTACGAGAAAATATCAAGAGGTTACCAGATGGATTTATTTAGCTCAAAAGAGCTGTAAGAACCTGGTCTTCCAAGAGCATGGGTTTCCTTACTTCTCTCCAAAAACTAAATTGAATTTTAAAAAATTAGATGAGAAAATTCGTCTATGGATATTAACACTTACTGCTTGGTAAGCCTCATCTGATAATCCGTTCCTCTTTTGAAGGCCTGTCACGATTACCCCTGGGCTAAATCAGATCACAAATTAAGACTATATCTATTTGAGAGAATTAAGTTTTTTACTTGACTGAGTTTACTCTAACTTGTTTTGGAGCTAACTCAAGAGCTACGCAACGAGTGAACTGATCGAGAGCAGACTTCGACATGTTATAGGCGAGGACACCTGGGAACTAAAACAACCTTTCGAAGCTGGTGAAAGAGTTTAGATTAGGTACCAATAATTGAATCAAACTCACTGATCTCACTCCATTTACACTTGAAACGTTAACAATATTTCCTTTAGTTTTGATGAGATGAGGTACGGCTAGCATTGTCAAGTGGTACACTGACCTTCAGGATTCCACCAAAAAATGTTTTGAGAACTTTTTTTTCTATTTAAATTTTTACCTGACATTGACGTTCATCACACGATCATACTAGAAATTTTACGAAGGAGAACCATTAAATGTGAAAATACTTGGAGAGCAAAACTGCACAAGCATATCTTAATCATTTCCAAAATGGGAAAGTTTTTACAGTAAACTGAACGTGCAAAAGAGGTGTTAATAATAATAAATAAACTTTTACTTGGTCTAGTGATGAGTTTTCAATTGTGCCCAATTCAAGAACACCTGCATTGTTTACAAGAATATCTATTTTATTGTAATGTTCGATTGTCTTCTCAATGAGGTTTTGAACATCTACCTCGTTGGTCATGTCACCTGAAAATTAAAACAATCAGGTGACTGAGAACTAAAAGTTTCAATAAGATTCGTTACCAGGTATGACAAGAGGTTTTGATGATACAATGCTTTTCTCTGAACACTTGTCTGCTGTCTTCTGCAAGTTTTCCAAATTTCTTCCGAACAAAGAAAGAGAGGCACCAAGCTCAGAAAATAAGATAGCTGTTGCTGCCCCTATTCCGGAACTAGCCCCTAGAAAATAAATCATAATTCAGAATTTAATGCCACAAATAAATTGAAATTTTAGCTTTTCTCACCAGTAATGAGGGCAACTTTTCCACTTAATTTGGCCATTTGTCCTGGAAACGAAAATTTCAGTACAATTTATCTGGGAACATTGACAGTGGATCTTTCTATATTTCATCATATATTGATAATGTGAATAAAATCTCCAAAAAATCATACATTGATAACACTCTTATCTATTTTTTTAGACAAATCATATTCAATAATCCCCATATGATTGAGTGAGTGACTAGATACAATTTGATGATGGACGTACAGAACACGAAAATTTTTGAACATTTGGAAAATACAATCAGAAACTCAAAAGTTTCAGCTACAGGTTTGCTGCTGCAAGAAATTCTTTGGTAAAATATTGTGACCTCAAAGCATTAAAAGATAATTTTTTTTCAGAAGCTAATCAAATATTTCTTGAGCAAAGTGGAAGATCGAACTTCTCTTTTTGAACCTTTTTTAGTGGACTTGTCTACCTGTGTTCAATAAAAGATTTTAGACAAGAGCTTATTTTAATTGCGAGGTACAATTTCTTGGCTATTTTTAGTGTTCTTTTTGAATGCTTTGTTTAGTGCACTTTGGATTTTAGTATACTCTTGCAGATTTTATGGAAAAGTTTGTCTAATTTTCTTGCAGTCCCATTGCCATTGCATATCGGTGATTAAGCTCATTAAATGCTCTTCGCCAGCTGCGAGGCTCATCATTATTCTCGTCTTGGTCAGCCTCGAGTTTCTGTTCGTCACCCGTCACAAAAAATGATTGAATGGAAGTTCTGCACAAGGGGCATCTCCTATTGAGCATGTCAAAACAAGTTGCACATGTGCAAGCGTGTCTACAGGGGAGTATGACACGTGTAACAGATCTTTCCTGACAAACTGCACATAAAGTTTCGTTTTCGCTGTTTTCGTCGAAACCGTACAAAGGTACAAGTGACGTAACTCCAGGGGTGGCAGATTTGTGCTTTAAGTACGAATACAAGATTCTCGTTGGAATTCGGCAGATATCGTCACGAATGTGAATTACAAGGAACATGGCTCCTATTCCAGTGTCAGCCTCAAAAGCCTAAAAAAGAATGGTGTACTTTTCCCTGAATGTCTGATAACTTTAGCCATTTAGCTTTAACAAATTCTCTTGCCTTTGACGAAACAAAACACAACACTAAGGGGTATATCTCCCTGGGAGCAGTTCCAAGACTTAATTCAATATTTTCGTCTAATCTTTCAACTACTTCAAAGATTGAATCACTAGCAGCCATCGATCGCACTTCAGTTGAGAAGAAACACGCAGAGGCGCCAAACAAGTTGCCACGTAAGAAAGCATCATAAAAAAATGACCTAAACAATGCAAAAATGTCGTGAAAAAAGAAGCAAAATGTTATCAAAATAAAAAAATAGCTTGCCAGGGTGATTTGAGGATGTGGTGAAAGCCATTCACTGAAACACCCCAAAAGGCACGGTACAAAACATTGTCTTTCAAAATTTTTAGGCTGAAGCTAACTTTTGGAAAATTTCCTTCAATAAATGAAACAACAATTAATATAAATGATTTTTCTTTGAGTCAAAATGCTTCACTCAGAGCTCAATTTATTGGGCTAAAAGTTCAAAATATTCACTTAAAAATGTTTGCACCTGAGTCAGATGTCAGATTTGTCAGAATCACAGGCAGCTCAACTTTTTGTAAGTCAGTCTGGGGTGTCTACAACATAACGAAATACTCCAAAAAAATTGCATCGAATCTTATATAATTCTCATACTTACAGAGTGAAATACATGAATACTGCTATCTGTAAAAATTCTGTGGTCTCTGTACCAAAACAGCAGGGCAGTGACAACTACAATCACGCACAAAATTGAAACAAAGTAGATGAGACTGAGATGCGAAAGTTCCACCCATTTTGTTAACGTAGATGTTAAAATAGACATCTTGCAGATTATTTCATTGGGCTGCCGAACTACTCAGGCTTTGAGACTTCAAACCGCTAATCCAAGAAAATTTTTTATGAATGATCGAATGCAAAGAAAATTTCAATTTGTTGTAGATCAATATCAATGTTTTGACTTTTGACAATGTCATAGAGCTCTTTTGCAAGTATCTTTTCTTCTACAGAACTCAAAAAAATACTTGACCGCGAAATATACTTAAGCGTTTCGCTTTACACTGCGAGTAATTCTACGAAAACAAACAAATAACAATTGTGTCAAAAATTCAACAATATTCATTTTCATCTAAAATTAAAAAAATCTACAAGTGCAACAACAATCTTTGAATTCTTTGTTCAACATTATAAATCCTTAGAAAGTGGCTGAGAAGCACCTTTTTTTGAAATACTATGAGTTAGCTATATTAAATTCTTATGTTACGCAAGGCGGCAAGCCCACAGATTATGTAAAGTGAGGTTATTGCTGAATGTAGTAACTGTTGCCCCCACAACATTATTACATATACTGTGTAGAAAGAATTTTCTCAGGACCTTGTTCAGACAGAAACCATGGCACAACTCAATGGTAAAATCCAAAAGCTTTTTGAAGTTGCAAAGTCTCTATCAGAGAAAGAGCAACGTCAGGTGAGAAACTTTGCTGTTTATTATTAATTGATGGAAAGAATCATGTCGATGAACATTTTTAGGTTGCTGCCATTTTAGGGGCCTGTGTTGCAGATGCAGCTGCCAGGCCACTTCACTGGGTTTATGACATGTCAGCCCTCAAAAGTTATTTATCTCAGAAAACTGGAACAACTGCAGAGGAAAGGAAGATTGACCGGTACAAGTATCCAGAGTTTTACCCGGAGAGTAAATCACCATTTTATAACGTAAACTTCGTTTAAATGATTTAGTCAAATTACAATCAAACAAACTAATGAATCAATAATTCTAGATTCCCACAGGAGAAAATTCTTGCTATTTTGACATTTCAAAATCTGTCCTTTTCACACTTCTCGCTCGCAATGGTGAGTTAGACTACAATGCAGTGTGTGAAGACTTCAAAGAAAACTTCTTCGTCAAAACTGAGTATAATATGAAAATGAGACAGGAATACATGACGAGGTGAAACTGATGAACAGTTAAAGAAAAGCAGTAAAAATTGCTGACGTTTACGAAATTTAGGAGGGCAAAAGGACTCGATCTCACACCCATCAACGGGAAATGGCTCTCTGGATCACTTATTGAGTTCATTCAAAACTACAAAATGAAAAACTTTCCTTTTGGAGGGAACCACATAAAAGAGACTGATGGATTTTGTGCTGCCATGCCTTATGTAGCCCTAAATTCAGGGAATGGGGAGGTGCACTTGAAAGTGCCCGAAATCGTAAAGACCCTATCGACATGGCCAACGTCCGTCTCCCATGGTCGAGTGGCAGCAAAAATTTTGGAGAAGTTCATTCTTTGTGGTAAGGACACACGCAATGTCTATAAAAACCTTTTAAGTAGTTTAACGTCATGCGTCATTTCATGCAGACCCAGAACCTGTGCAGAGCGTAATGAAGGAAATCGAAAGAGAATTTCCTGACGTGCACCGCAGTCTTTCTGAAGTGACGGATAATCTGAGCGAGGACCATACAAAGGCGGTTGGGTGGATATTTGGTCGCCCGTGCTACAACCCTGGGTCCTTTCAGGTAAATTATATCGATAATATTCAAATAAAATATGTAATATTTTCCCATCTAACGTAGGGTGCTCTGCATTCTCTACTGACGAGTGACAATTTTGCCGAGGCTGTCAGAAAAACTATACGAGCAGGAGGGTGTTGTTGTTCAAGGTACTAAGATTTAAGGTTTTGAGCTTGCTTGCTCAATGTTCTGTTGAAAAAAATGACCGTGACATTACCGAGTTTTTTTAGGTCTTTGTTCATCGGAAGTTGCGCTGGGGCAAAGTACGGGTTAGATGGGATACCAGTGGAATGGATTAACAAAACAAAGAGTGCAGAGGACGTCTTAAGTGCAGCTATTGACATTGTAAAAAAAAAATAATTAGCCATTGTCTAATTACGTTTCCGGGTTTATTTTCACCTTGCTGACTGTTCGTCTAACCGTAATGAAACCTTTACTTTCTTTCTCTTTTCCAAGAAAACTACTATCACTTTCACATTTATGACATGTTGTATGTTTGCGTTAGGCTTTGAAAGAGTCTAAAAAACGAATTATGTTATTTGAGTGATACCTCCGCTAAATAAAATCCAATGAAGAACTGAAAAAGTGTTGGAATATACTTTGGCAACGATTGGATGAAAACGGTTCACTCTCGAAATTTTCCCAATCTTCTCCTCATCCACGACTAGAAATACTTTTTGGAATTCTCTTCATCCAATCAGAGGTTTGGGAAAGATCTCGAAGGTTTCTCCTGAGAGGGATAAGTAACACGTCTGACCGGTAGGAGATGTCGTACTCTTATGAAGAGAAAGCTTAAAGACCTGATAAAATGTCAACGTGTAATTTCCTTCCACATTCTTTAGTGTCTCTTTTAAAATGTTTACCTGTTGGTCTGCAGCTGCTTCAGATACATTTTCTGTAAATATCCTCGTATCACACACATTAGAAATGACCTTTCCAAGCGATGGTTTGAATATTCTTGCAAAAAAAGTTCAAAATTTATAAGTCGGGGGATTGTTTATAGGAAATCAGCGAGAAAAATTGTTGCTGGAAAACGTAAAAATCTATCCCTTAAAAAGATCCACCTGACCCTGATTTATCGAAAACAAATGACCTACCTCTGTCCTTCATCAACAAAGGTTGTCGCAGTGTTGGTCACAAAAACGGAAAGACTGCGTTTTGACATTAACTGTCGAAGGCGGGAGCTTATCAAAGTGACTTCCCTCACTGCGGTATGGAGCTAACCAAAAAGAATTAGGGTGCGAGGTAATCTTGCACGACTAAAAGTAGTTTGGATCAAAATTTGACGAAATAAGTAGCTAGTTTTGAAAATTGCAATGTTCAGCCTTGTGTGCACGCGCCGCGCCAACGTTGAAAATAAAGAAGGGTATTCTGTTACAAATTAAGATAAGAATTTAAGAGTTGTTTACCTGGTTGTCTTGGAGCCATGGAAGAACCAGCGTTGAAATGTTGTCTATGATCTGAAAAATACAACACTTTTCAAAGTATAATGAAAGTGAAAGCCCCCGTATTTTACAATCAATCCAATATTGGACATGAAGTGATCGTCAAGATTTTGGAGGTAAGACGTCAAGTACGTGAGATCGCCGATAGAATGTGTTCTGCACACGCGAAGGCCCTCCCAAAGTAGAGCGGAAGAACCCTAAAGTAATTTTTGAAAATTAAAAAAAACCATAACGGTAAAAGAGTGTCTGGCTACCGAGGCTTTCTTTGACATTTCCATAAATCTGGTCACGCTAAAGTCATTTCTCGTATCAACGTAAATGACATTTTTACCGCGGGACAGCGCTTTGACAGACAAAAAAATCGAGAACTGAGTCTTCCCCGACCCCGGACAGCCAAACATTTCCACGAGGTGTCCCGGCTCCAACACACAAGATAAAAAGGGGGCAAACACATCCTGCATCAAACATCTTAATTTCTAAATGGCAGATGCAACGCGTTTCTGTTAGTCCATTTTCGAACCCGTTCAGGTAGATCAGGTTTAGTCACCTTCTCGTTCAAGCGCTTCGTCTCCATGAACCATTCGCCACAGTTCAAGACGTTCACAGAGTACAAGTTGTAGATGGCCTCTTTCGCGTGCTCCACTTTTTCTTCCTCAAAGCCGCACGTTCTCGCTATTTTTGGCGTACTGGTTGACAAGAAATCTTTGGCAGTGATGATTTTTAAATTTTCCCTCATGCACTGCACCGCTTCCGGGGTCAAATAGTCGGGGCAGAGGTCCTTTGCCCACTGCCGGTGGTGCTCCATGCGACAGAATAACGCCAAACTCACCTAAAAGGTTTAAGACACGTTAGAATATCATGCACTTCACGTTCAAAAATATGACAAACAAGATCCGACCTTTCTTTCCCGGTGCCCAGCTATTGAGAGTTTTGTGAGACGCGAGTAAATCCTAAGAACCCAAACCCAAACTTTCAAGATAGAAAAATCCGAAATCGTTGCTGAATAATTGTAATAAAAAAGTTACCGATGACTAAATTCTAAATTTGAAGTAATTCAGAATAAAAACAAAATGCTGTTGACGATCAAACCTTCTGGTGGAACTGGAAATGATTGGAAATTTGGAATTATTATTTATTATTATACTTCGCGAGATTCGCCTAAACTTCAAAAATAATTCACGACTTTGGTAAGATAGAGAGAGTAGCTAATAACAAAAAAAGTGAACGACTTCTGTCCACGTCTATGCTAAATGAAAATAAATAAGAGCAAAGGAATGGCGGGACATTTTGTTATGAACTTTTGAGTTTTGATTGTGATTTGTGCAAATGAGCACTGCGACGGTGGCAATTAAGAATAACAGAACATTGGCGTTTGAATTGATTTATGTTTTATAGTAACTGAATCGTGAACACTTTTGTGCATAACTTTAACGTTTGCTTCAGTGAAACTTTGTTTGATGATTCTGATGAATGTGAAGGGTGTCTCATTAATGACCGACGAACGTTGTGGTGAAATGAACATGTGCAACAAACTTACCACTTAATTAGGACTGCTTTTTCAGAGGTATTATAAAAAGAACTATAGTGTCAATCATTTTGTAACATAAAAAGAAAAAAAATCACTTTGGTATATTTAATACACGGTAAAAAAATCTTCCATTTTCTGTGTCCCAAATTCTTTGATTTTCAGATGAAATCTTCCTCTTTCTATACTTTTTTTTTACATTCCTAGTGATCATTTGGGAACATAGAACATAGATTTTTTACCATAGTATTCTTATTTTATTATAGGACTGGGGCGTTCAACATTGTTCGGTCGAATTTTCAGACTCTTATCAAATAGTAAATTATCTGTGCGCTGTCAGAATCATGAGTGCCACCCGGAAGAGCCCGTTTGTGGTGTCTGTAGAAGGGAACATAGGATCGGGAAAATCCACGATGTTAGAGTTTTACGAACAGATGGAAGATGTCCAGGTAAAAAAACGACTATTTTTCCATAAAGTTTATGTCACACCAAGGACGATGTATTTGCTTTTACAGCTTCACCCGGAGCCTGTTGAAAAATGGCAAAATTTGAATGGGCACAATTTGCTTGAAAAGCTTTACTCCGATCCTAAACGTTGGTCCTTTCAGGTAAATATTTTTATTTTCTTCTCTCTTGACTCGTTCAAAAAAGACGTCTTTGAAATGCACAAAAAGATTGTTGCGATCAGTTGGCAAACCGAGGTGACAATTTACGAATGAATTATTAAATGATCCCAATAAAAGATATGAATTGAATTGAATAAAAATTGTAAGACCATTCAAGCCGTCGATTCTAATAATTTTTAAAGTCAATAATTTGTAATGCAATTTATCTGACAATGAGGTCGCAATAAAGATTTTATTTGATTTAGTTTCAGAGTTACATACAACTCACTCGCCTCGAGATCCTCAAAACTCCCAGCAAAAAAGGTGTCAAAATCATTGAAAGATCAATTCAGAACAATCGCTATTGCTTTCTCGAGTTGGCGAGAAAAAATAGCTCTCTCAATGATGAGGAGCTTGCTGTTCTCTATTCGTGGTAAGTATTTTTTCTACCCACCAGTGTGTTGCAGTATCCAAAATTATATTTTTAAGGTTTGATTGGCTGGACGAGACGATGGGTTTAGATCTGGATTTGATCATTTATCTGAGGACCAATCCAGAAGTAGCATACAGCAGAATGAAATCGAGGTCTCTTTGAACAAACGATGCTTTTAAGATTGCATTACTGAAAGACTCATTTCGTTTTCAGAGGACGCTCTGAAGAGGCAGGGGCACCCTTCGAATACTTGAAGCTTTTACATGAAGCTTATGAAGACTGGCTAATCAACCAGGTAAAAACTCAGAGAAAGCCTGAAGAGCTCTGTCTCCATATAAAGCTAAACTTTATTTAGAATTTTGGTCCTATTCGCACTAAAGTCCTGGTCCTCGACGCTAACAAAGGGTTATCTGAAATGACTAACCAGTACAAGTCGTTGAGGAATATATTAATAGGAAAAACAGCCCTGAACGAAGGTATTTGAGCCCTGAAAAGTTTCCGGACAACGATACAAAAATTTCTTTTTTTTTTAGGAATAACATTTATAGATTGAAATCAAGAGCTAATCTTTTCTACGGAGGGCTAATAATTATCACCTGTCAAATCTTAAAACAATATATCAATGTTTAGTACTTTGATTCTTAAAGTTACTCAAGCTACTGAATTTGAGATTTCTCAAAGTTGTTTTAAGCCTAGTTATTGCTGTAATTTAAGCCAAAATGTTTGAAACATTTAGCTGTCATGATCACTAAAAAATTTGTTTTCATTAACAACCTTTTTTGTTTCTTTAGTTTTAGAAATTAATAAAAAATTTCACGAGATCATAAAAGTCTGGCCATTTTAAGAGTTATAAATTATTTTTTTTTGAGATTCGGTCCTCATTTAATGCAAATATCTCTTGCTGGAAAGATTTGGTGTTTCGTGCGAAAGGTTGCGTGAGGCAATAGTAAGCAATTCAGCCAGAGGTGCGGAGCTACACATTCAGCATTTGTCCCGTTGATTTGGTACACAGATCTCAAATGTGTTTACTTTCGGTGACGTTTATTTATAATTTTCAATTTTTCCATTAGAATTGACTTTGATTTTGCCTAAAACTTATCTCACACGTGTTTTGATCTCATTGTAATGATTGAATGAAAAAGAGCAACCTGCAGCAGTCTTTTTAGTTAACCAAACTAACAAAAGGAAGAGCATTTCACGTTAAGGGTGCTACAGATTTTACTCATACAATCAAACATAGCAATACTTTTGGTATTGACAAAAATGTTATTACATATTTTCAGGCCTTAAAAATGAGTACGGGTCTACTGATCTTGTTAGTGTGTGGCAGCATTACTATACGATCACTTGTTGCCAGGCATTCTCACTCTGGGCAAAATTTACCCCCCATGTACGGGGACTATGAGGCCCAACGTCATTGGCAAGAAATTACAGTAAATCTTCCAATAAAGCAAGTTGGTCAATTATTATAATCTAGGGAATCATTGAAATATATAATGTTTTATTTAGCGAATGGTATTTCAATTCAACCTCAAATGACCTTAATTACTGGGGCTTGGATTATCCTCCTTTGACAGCATACCATTCTTGGTAAGAATTGATAAGCTAGTGAAAAATCCTCATTAATGGTTGGGCAAAAAAACTAAATTATTTATTTTTTCTAGGTTAGTTGGTAAAGCAGCAGAGCAAGTAAATTCATCTTATACGGCCTTAGAAACCTCGCGCGGAATGGAGACTGACAATCATAGATTCTTTATGAGAAGTGTGGTTCTTTTCATGGATTTGATTACGTATATTCCTGCAGTTATTTACTTTGCGAACACTATCTCTGGCAGAGATGTTTCCAAACAAGTGTCAAGCGTTTCTACTTTCTTATTTTACCCAGGTCCAGGGTTTTCCTGAAATTTAAATATGTACTTAACTTATTAAAACTATCAATTACTTAATTTTGGAGGTCTGATTTTGATTGACCATGGTCATTACCAATACAACGGCGTCTCTCTTGGCCTTATGCTTGCGGCAGCCACCTTTGTGTTGAGGGGCAAAGATTGCTTAGGATCACTTTTCTTCGTCGCTGCACTTAGCTACAAGCAGGTCTGTGTTTTGTACACTATTATTGTATTTTTCTCACTAATAGTGTCGACTAAAAATCGACTTTATTTCTTTTTTTACAATATTTAAAATTCTCTCTTTTTTAAGATGGAACTTTACCACGCACTTCCATTTTTCTTTTACATCCTTGGGGAAATTCTATATCATGAGAAAACATGGAAGTCTTCTATCGTTAGATTGTTTTTAGTGGGAGGGACTGTCATTTTTTCATTCGTTCTCATTTGGTTTCCATTTTTGCTCAATTTAAAGCAGTTTGCCCAGGTAATTTTTTTATCGATTATTCAAGAGTATATTTGACTCAAACTTTAGTTTATTTCTGAACCCAGGTGCTACACAGAGTTTTTCCACTTGCTCGAGGAGTCTTTGAAGACAAGGTTTCAAACTTTTGGTGTGTCCTGAACATTGTTGTAAAAATCAAGGAAAATTACAACTCGGAGGTTGTGAAGTAATAAAGGGGCATCATAGCTCAAATATTTCATTTTGAATATTGTGTTTCTAGAAATTGGCATTCATGTGCTTAATCACGACAGCCTTGTCTTCTCTTCCCTCGAACATGATGTTATTTTTTCAACCCTCAAAGTCAAACTTCGTTTTTGCTCTTGTCAATACATCATTAGCATTCTTTTTGTTCTCCTTTCAAGTTCATGAGAAGTCAATATTGCTTGTTGCCATTCCTGTTCTGATGCTTCTGTCAGGAGCAAGAGAGGGTTATGGAAGGTATACTTCCGCCTTCGCCTCTTGGATGTTGGTAATTTTACATAAATCAATCAGTTTAACTTTAAAAAATTTTGTAAATCACTTTTATTATGGAAGCTACACAAATCTCTTGAGAGTTCAATTAGGTTTCATGTTTCTTTGGAGATCATACCAATCTATATACTCTCACTGTGATATCATTTTTATGCATAGAAAGGGCGTCTATTGTCAACTCAATTCTTTGCAAGCTTTTGGGCTGTGGGACAAATGACATAGTAACTGAGAAGTCAGTAGTGAAATAGATTCAGAATAGAAGCACTGTGTGTTTTGTTTTTGAGAGATAAGTAAAATTGATCATTTTTTTCAGATTGTTACGTCTCTTTCCATGTTTCCCTTGCTACAAAAGGATGGCCTTTCAATTGCAACAGGTGCACTTTCTGGATTTTTTATCACTGTCCTTCATGGGTTGGACATGTTTAAGCCTGGCGTAATATTGGTAAGTAAAAAAAGTCAACGGTCTCCAAAGCCTATCCAAAAGAATCAGGTGATTTTCTTTTTCAGACAAACAGATAGAACTTTTGAATACACAAACTGACTGACTTAATTGAAAAGAAATGCACTCGTTTATTAATTGTATTCGAATAAGTCTATATAAATCATTCACTCATTCATTAATCTCAGACGAAACGAGATGAAAAAGCAAACTCAAGGTATTTTTAATGGTACTTATCAATTTCAGGTGCTTGCTTTTATCGACTGGGCTGTTTGCATTATGATATTCTTGTCGATAAGCGGATTTATTACGTTCTGTTACCTTTTGATGTTTGTCAAACCACCTCCAAGCTATCCACATTTGTGGCAATTGATGGTAACGTTAACGATAAAATATTTCTTGTTTGATCATCAAACCAGGGTAAATTTTTCCAGATCTCAGCCTACAGTTGCGTCCACTTTCTAATGTTTTTTTCTTACTTCAATAAGATGCAGTTTAACAGTTTCTTAGCAACTCGAAGAGCCTTTGAAGCCAAACAAAGAGTGAAAAAAAGCTCATAATTACCGAAAATATTCTGATCAAAACAATATTGTTATTCAAGAAACTGAGCATTGGTTTTTTTGTTATCATCACAATCCATTTCAATGTTAAAAAATATTTAATAAATCATATTGTTTCTAAAGAATGTGTGAATTCTTCAAAAAAGTACTGAAAATATTTTTTGTCACTGGCAGCACGTGGCTTTCCGCAATATCAGTTGCTAGGGACCTTCGTCGGCTAAAGTAAACAAACAAACAAATAATTTCGGGCCACAATAAGAAAGTTTGAATTGATTTGATTCAAAATATTTATGGATAAGATATATAGACGACAAAATAATATTATTCCTATCTCTTTGATAGTTTTTTTAGTTAAATGTTTAAGTGCAATGGTCTAGTTTCTATAAGATTCACTTCAAGGTGAATGTGAAATCTCCACTGAGGAACCTCCTTGGAAAAGTAGCAACAAATCGACCAAAATATCAAAGAAAAATAGCACAAGGATCAACTTCAATTTTGTCTCCGATCTGATCCAAATTTGTAAGCAATGCTAAAAATGAAAGAGGTAAGCTCCAAATCTCTCCTTTTACTTTATTTTTTTTTCATAATAAATGTAAATTTAGTTACTAGAAAATCTTTTATAGCTGTTCTCAATCATTTTTTTAATGGCCTTGCAAATTGACCAGCTGTAATAGATCTCAAAGTTGAATTAAATTTTATGTTTTAATATAATTTTTTGTGATAACTGATGTCATTGACTGATTTTTTATTTATTAAAGTGACTACATACCTTTTGCCGATGCCATCAGAATATCTGGACTTTTATTTTCCCTCATAGCAGTTGCTAGTAAGGTAAACTTGATTGTTTTTTTGCTGAGACTGATTTGGAAAAAAGACTTTTCATCCATGATTACTTCAGGAGAGAAAAATGTCCATGTTTTACCGTGGTCGATCTATGGAGGCTGTCGTTGATGACGCAGACCGTTTGATCGAGATGGCAGAGTATGGATGTCATGTACCCACGACAACGAACAACTTGTGGTAAAATGCAATTTTTTTTCAAGTGCTTTTTGAAGATCCACGTCTATTTTTTTATTCAATTCGTAGCAATCCATCGAAGGCAGCATTCAATGGGATGTTCGAGGCAGGCTCTTCTGGTGGGCCACTTTCTCCCTCTTTAGAACAGCGTCTCTTGCAGCTTCACGTTGAGGAGTCTAAAAAAGAAACCAATCCCTTAAGCTCGAATATAAGTTCTTGCTCAAATCTCCTTAGTTTGGTAAAATTCTAAAATGATCTTAAGATTGGCTTTGTTATTCAATTCAAAAATACTTTTTTGAAGCTCTGTAAGCGTGAAAGTTTCAATCGACTTCTTCTGACTCTGCATCCAGAAGATGAGGGATATTATACAATACATAGTTACATCAACTCTAAAATTTTTGAGCTTTGCAAGCTCTCATATGACGAAGACGATTTCCTCACGTGTATCGACAATCAGGTAACCACTCCGTGAAAAGATATATTTTGTTAAAGTGTAATATTTATGCATTTATAACTGAAATCATCGTTTTAGGAGCTTCCAGTCAATTTGCTTGATTTGTTTGACACTTACTGTCCAGATGTGTATTATAGCGGTTGCATTATTGTCGAAATGAGGGATCGAAGAAAGAAGTTTCAAGACTTAACTGATTGCTCCCAGCCGACGTTTGTCATATTGAAGTAAAAAGATTCATCAACTGTTATCAGCATACGTATCTGCTAAGTTTTAAATTATTTCATGCATGTATTAGAAATTTTGAGCTGCAACAAAAGTCACTTTCTTTTGAGTTTGAAATCATTTTTAGGATAATGTTTTAAATTATTTCTTAGACCAACAAGTCAATCTCTAATCTGTGATATGAACTTGATCGTTGAGCGATCTGGCCTTACTGTTACTGCAGAGGACCGCTCTTGGATCCTAAGCAAACTTCTCAGCTTGACTCAACCTTCAATGTGCATCGATCCCAATCCAGTAGTATCAGTCGTCTCAAGAAAAGCACACTCGATGCAGTACAAATATGCTACACCAGCTGTCAAAAAGGCTTTGAAAAGGTTTACTCCTTCGAGCATCAATAGAAAACGTAAACTCGATCAGGTAAAAAATATCTTGACTATCATTTTACTCATTTTCTTATCAATTACTTTTGATTTAAAGTGCTCATTCTCTGGGGACCTTAAAATATACGACTTCATAGTGAATCTTAATAAACACAATAAAGTTACACCTCAAGAGGTACTCCTTCGGCACCAGGCGACGGTGAGAGCTAATGCTCGAATGGTTGCATCAAAGAGTGGAAGTGATATCATACCTGTTCCCCCTATCATCACACAACCGACCCCTGTGATGGCATATGCCAGGCAGTTGCCTAGTAGAATGGATTCGACAGACGTAACTCCAAAGCAAGTCGAGGAATACATACTCGAAACAGTTGATCGTAGTTCTAACAAAGTGTACCACACACGACTTACTATATTGCAACGGCCGTCAGATGACGAATACATCGGAGAGCTTTATGTTGAGAGAGACTACAAAGAGACTGACAAAAAGGGATCCTCATGTCGATTCACCCTAGGCACAAGGGCAAACGCTGTCAAATATATTCACCAGGTAAAAAATTGATAATTATGCTACAAGTGAGTTTTGTTTCAAACTTTCACATTCTTCAAGTTCACGGAAATCTTTACTGAGGAGGGTCGTAAAAGTGTCAAGATAACGCACAAAAAGTTGAATTTGCCACCAAGGGTAACTTTTACAGCTGGTCTCAGAGAAAAAATGCACGCAGCAGCCCAGGCTGCTGCTGCGGCTGCGACTGCTGCAGCAGCTCAGGCAGCAGCAGTCGCCAATCCTTCATCAGGAGTTATTGCTGGAAGTCAAGGTAAATTACGAGTTATATGTCCAAGTTTTGTGCTTCGTATTGCTGCCTTTGGACCCTTTCGGCTATTACTATGTATACATTAAATATTTTTCTAAAGTTCAAGGAGTTGGCGTTAACGCTCAAGCTACAAAGTTTCTACCTCTGAAAACCAAT
>Ga0194133_10005577_pt1 | contig 15961 bp, 13 predicted proteins | sample TA2KigOf40mmetaG_FD_155448 | JGI IMG/M metagenome (GOLD analysis project Ga0194133, IMG submission 155448) | Freshwater microbial communities from Lake Tanganyika, Tanzania - TA2015055 Kigoma Offshore 40m | ecosystem: Environmental > Aquatic > Freshwater > Lake | place: Tanzania: Lake...
TCCTGAGACTGGAAACCCTCGGCGGAAACCGCGACGACTACGCCTACTCCATGGACAACAAGGGGGACAACTTCGTACTGACCGGGCGTTATACCGGATCCCTGACAATCGGGGACGCAAACCTCCAGGAAAAGAGTGCCACGGGATTGTTCATCACCGAGATGACCCCGACCCTTTCCCCGCTGTGGTCCCTGTCCAGCCCCTCTACCGGAACCTACTACTCCTACGATGTCTCCGTCCGCTCGGGCGGTTCGCTACTCGTGGCGGCCCTTTCCCCGCTGTGGTCCCTGTCCAGCCCCTCTACCGGAACCTACTACTCCTACGATGTCTCCGTCCGCTCGGGCGGTTCGCTACTCGTGGCGGCTTACTTCGAAGACGGCATGTCCCTTAACGGAGACGTCCTCAAGTCGAAAGGCATGAACGACGCCATCGTCTACGTATTGAAGCCGTAAGACCGGACAATCAGTGCCAGGATACGGGTACTTGGCGTATCCGTCTTGTCCCTGGTCGCGCTTGGTGTAGGCTATAGTTCCAGACCGGTTTCCCGGGCAACCTTAACCAGAATGTCGTCCCAGTTGTGGGCGCGCAAACCCGGTATGTGCCTGTTGTAGAGTTGGTCGAACGCCATCACGGAGTGCTCTCCCGCGGCGGCCCGCAATGCCCCGATGTTGCCAGGACTGTCGTCTACGTACAAGCTGGCCCCCACTTCCGCCTTGTCCTTGACAAAGCATATACCCGGTATGTGCCTGTTGTAGAGTTGGTCGAACGTCATCACGGAGTGCTCTCCTGCGGCGGCCCGCAATGCCCCGATGTTGCCAGGACTGTCGTCTACGTACAAGCTGGCCCCCACCTCTGCCTTGTCCTTGACAAAGCATATATCCCTGTACGGTATGCGCTTGTCGTCAAGCCAGTTGACCGTATCGCTGACGGTGGCCGAGTGGGCGAAGTTCACCACGAGACGGTGGGTGATTATGCGTACCCGTATACCGGCATCGCTCATCCGCCACAGGGCCTCACTCGCCCCGTCGATGGGCGAAAGTCTGCGGAAAAGCCCGTGGGAGCTGACCGCTTCTTTGTGCACCTCCAGGAAGTGGGCCTCGTCATCGAAGGGCCACCCCGACTCCAGCAAGCTCCAGTGCGTGGCCGGAGGGAACTCGCTTTCGTCCAGCCCCATTATGTTCGCGGCTATCTCCCGGAGTTTGCTTTCGTAGTCGGCGACCACACCGTCGAGGTCTACTCCGATGGTGAACTCCTTCATGCTACCGGGTAGTCCTTACTTTGATACGGTACTTCGCGCCGGTCACCGCGGTTATCCGTGCGGAGAGACTGTCCTTCTCCCAACCGAGAAGATGGGCATTGCGCGCGTCAGCCGACAACAGCACCGTATTCCAGCGTATGCTGGCAATCTCGGCGTCTATGTTCTTGGATTCAAGGTGGGACCGGACTTCACCGGAGATCAGGTCCTGCGTGTCCACGCTGTCTATCCCCAGGTTTTTCAATATGGTATCGACTTTTTTTTCGTCCACCCCTACTATTGTGCGCGGTGCCCTGTTCCACGCACTCGTCCATGGCGGTGCCCGCGCGATCGCCCTACCTGAAGAGATTCCCGCCGCCGGTATAGGCGAACGGGGTGGAATCTTCACTAAACCGCGTGCAGGATCCCTCAAAACGCAGCCGGATCGTGCCCAGCGGGCCGTTGCGCTGCTTGGCCACTATCAGTTCGGTTTTCTCCGGGTGGACACTGGGGTTGTACACGTGCTCCCTGTACAGGAACAACACTATGTTCGCATCCTGTTCAAGGGAGCCCGACTCCCGCAGGTCGGAGAGTCCGGGTCTCTTGTTCTGTCTTTGCTCAAGCTGCCTGTTGAGCTGAGACAGGGCTATGATGGGTACATTGAGTTCGGTTGCCAGCCTCTTTAGTCCCCTGGAGATTTCGCTGACCTCCTGGTTTCTCGAGTCCTGCATGAACCTGGTTTCCCCGCTCATAAGTTGCAGGTAGTCGATCACGATCGCCCCTATGGGTCCTCGCCTGGCCAGACGCCGCATCGCCGATCTCACTCCGCCGATGGTTTCCGGCGGACTGTCGTCTATCAGTACGCTCAGGCTGCGTAGTTCGTTTGCCGCCACCGCGATTTTTCGTTCCATTCCCTCGGGCAGGTCCCCTCCTTTGAGCCTCAGCAGATCGCAGCCGGTGGCGGTGGCGAGCATGCGCGTGGCTATCTCGACCGTGCCCATTTCGTAACTCAATACCGGTACGTAACTTTGAGTGGTCTCCGCTATGTGTCGGGCTATTTGCACTCCCAGCGCGGACTTGCCCATGGCTGGCCGCGCGGCCAGTATTACCAGTTGTCCGCCCTGCAGCCCCCCGGTTATCTTGTCCAAGCCGTGCATACCGGTGGATACTCCGACCAAGGAGCTGGACTGCGCCTTGGCGAGACTATCGAGAAGAAGCGGTACGGCCTGGTTCATGTCCAGCATGCTGCCTATGTGCCGGGCGATTTGCACTCCCAGCGCGGACTTGCCCATGGCTGGCCGCGCGGCCAGTATTACCAGTTGTCCGCCCTGCAGCCCCCCGGTTATCTTGTCCAGGCCGTGCATACCGGTGGATACTCCGACCAGGGAGCTGGACTGCGCCTTGGCGAGACTATCGAGAAGAAGCGGTACGGCCTGGTTCATGTCCAGCATGCTGCCTCCCGTGCGCTCTTTACCGAGTTGGAACACCTGGCTCTCGGCCTCGGCGAGAACTTTCGATGCCTCGGCCTCCGGGCTGATGGCGCTACCAGCGATGGAGCGACCGACGGTCAGGAGTTTTCTGAGCTTGGACTTGTCCAGGACGATCGCCGCGTGATGCATCACGTTGTCCACGGCACCGCCCCTCTCTATAAGTGTGTCGATGGTTTTTTGGCCGCCTATTTTGACCAGTTTTTTTGTTCTGCGCAGGGTGTCGGCGATGGTGATGGCGTCAACCGGCTGCCCGTTCTGGTCGCACAGCAGGGCCGCCCTGTAGATGTCCTGGTGGTTGCTGACCCCGAAGTCGTCGGCGTTCAGCATCGAGGTTATGTCCAAAAACAGTTCAGGGGTGGTCAATAGGGCCGAGAGTACGCTCAGTTCCGCCTCGACGTCCACCGGCAGGTAACGGGGTACCGCCGACTTGGGATCGGTTTCGCGGGTCATAAAGTAATCCTCCACAGACCCAAGGTCAGCACCCAACCGCAGGCCAAATATGGCCCGAAGGCATATGGCGTGCCTCTGCCGAAATCCTGGACTTTCAGGTACTTAACCACCCAACCGAGAATACCCAGGATCAGGGAGGTTAGCAGTATCCAGTTGGTCATGACCCACATCCCCGTGACGGCTACGGGCACTCCCAGGGTGGCCGGCATGAGCATGAAGTCCCCTGTTCCCATTCCCGGCTTTCCGCGCAACTTGGCGTGCCCCAAACTCATGACGAAGACAAACCCGACTACGACAAGGGTGGCCGTCAGGGCCGTCAGGACGTTGGCTAAGGTTCCCGCGATGAACGCCCCGATCGCAGTGAGCGCCCAGGCGCCGCCGCCGAACAACAAGAGAGTCGGGACGTCGATGTACAAGGTGTCAAGATCCACTATGGTCCACACGATTCCACCGGAGAGCAGTACGAGCATGCTCGCCGCGTAGGCGGCCGCGACAACCCCGCTGCCCATCGCGGTCCCAACGGACAGTGAGACAAGGGTCCCCGCAAACATCACCAGCAGGTATACGAGGATGTGCGCCTTGGTCGGCCTGGAGGCGTCGCGCATCAGCGGCACCAGAGGATCCCCGGTACGCACCACTTTAGAGTTTCCGACGTATCTCGTTCGGTCCAATCCGCTGGAGTATATTTTTTCCGCAGCAACCACCATGGCCGCCTCGTTCATGATGTCCGCGTCGCCCTCGACCGCGGCGGCGTTAAGGACGTCGACGGTCAGCATCTCTTTGAAGTTTTCGGGAAGTTTACCAGTCAACGTATCCCTGTTCCCGAGGGACTGCTCCCGAGTCGTCTCGTCACCGTGTTCGACGTACTTCATACAGTGACTTTTCATCTCCGACCACAGAGAGCCCCTCGCCGGATCGACGAAATGTTCGGCCTCAAGGTCCAGTACGAGCGCGGAGTCCTGTGGCCTTTTCAGCAGGGTCCGCAGGAGAAGCACCTCCGCCTCCGGATGGCACGACATGGGCTGTTTTTGCGTACGCCAGGCGGCCACCCGCACGAGAACGGGCACACCCACCGCAGCCATGAGTATTCCGGCGAGAATGTGGTATGTGTTTAACACAGGGAGTTACAGTATCAGGATCCCCATTTTAGTCAACTATTCGCGCTTCCACGGCTAGTATGCCGTAATCCGTGTACTGCGCACTGTAATACCGGTGAACGCAACAGGTGCAGATTTTCCCTACTCCCTGAGCATGCCCGATATAGACAGCATACAAGCAGGCACCAAGCACAGTTACGCCGACATTCCTCTGGTCTCACTGGACATAGAAACCGACACGTCCGGCGGCGGCGGCCTGGATCCGCACACGTCAAGAGTGGTCGCCGCGTCGCTCGCCTACAGCGGCACGGACAAGGTGGAGGTTTTTGACAGCGGCAGCGAGGCGGAGATACTGCAGAGCCTTGAAAGCATCCTCGCAAAACGCAACGGGCTGCTTGTAACCTGGAACGGTGCGGGATTCGATCTACCGTTTCTATCCCGTAGGTACCAGTTTTCCGACATGACCACTAGTCTGCGGGTAGCCCCCGATCCAACCATACCCGTAAAGTACCCTCCGCCGCCCGGTCTGGGCATACCCGTACGCTCGTCCTGGGGCAGCCTGGCCCACGTGGACATCTCCTACCTGTATGCGGGGGTTGCCCGTGAGGGCAACGTCAAGTGGTCTCTTAAGAGTATCGCCAAGTATCTAGGGTATTCACCGGTCGAGGTCGACCGCGCCAGAGTGCACGCCCTGACCCCGGAGGATCTACGCAAGTATGTGGCCTCGGATGCGGTGGTCACCGTGGAACTCGCGCAACTCCTGCGCCCCCAGATACTCGTCCGCTGCATACCGTTCATGAACCTGTGACGCATTCAATACCGCCTCTCCGCCTTAACAGTAGGAAACATGGGTAAACACACAAAAACCACCAGAAAATCTTCCACGTCCACGACAGAGTATTCCAATACTCTAGTGGCCGAGGATTCGATATGGGCTGACAAAAACGTCAGCCTGAGACGGGCCTACTTGGCGGCCGAGAAGGCCCTCAAGTCCCGCAAGGCAAAGAACGACCCCAAGTACCGGGCGAAGAACGAGAAGATCATACGAGACACCGGCAGGGAATTTTACCTGATCAACCAGGGACTCGTCCATGCTCAGGCGAAGATGTTCCACCGTAACCACGACTCCGACAACGACAACGTTGCCGCAGCCGCGATGGGACTGTGGGAAGCCTTCACCAAGTTCGATCCCGACCGCGGGGTAGCTTTCTCGACGTTCTCGCGCCAGTACATAGCCGGTGCGCTTCATCGCACCGTGCGGCGCAACGAGTTCGCACACCTGACGCAGGCGGAGTTCAACCTCCGCAAACAGGTACGGATGGCGGAAGCCCAACTTCAGGCGGCCATGGGTAAAACCCCCTCGTACGAAGAGATAGCCAAGTATTCCGGGGTCCCCCTGGACAAGGTTATGCGGGCCTATTCCGTGGGTGCAACCTCTCTAGACATCGCTGTCGACGAGGAGGGGCACACGCTGGGATCCTTGCTGGAATCCATCGAGGAAGTAGTTGACACGGGCTTGGACCTGGAAGACTACATCGACGACCTCAACGACCTTGAATACTGGATCATATCCCAGCGTTACGGTAGTTACGGCACCGACACCCCCTCACTTCTAGAGGTGGCCGGATCGCTAGGTTTGGGTAGGGAGATCATCCGCAGGGCGGAGACCAGGGCAAAGATACGCCTGGTTGCCTCCTATCTCGCCGGCGAAACCGGCGAAATCCCCAGCAACAAGGATATCGCCACGCGCATGAGGGTGGACGAGAGCCATGTAGAGGAGTATCGTCGCTTCAGCTATGAAGACCTCCGTGCGAGACTATCTCGGATCGACAACAAGGGCCGGGAAAAGACCGCAATGGACACCATAGGCAAGGAGTTCATGCACATGTCCTCCGCTATCGTATCGGAAATCGCCTGCGCCCACGTCAAGCAGGACGGGGCACCAGTATCCGAGAAAGAAGCCGCGCAGTTGGCGTGGAAGGCTTTCGAGTCCTGGTCACCGGCGCTGTCGAATTTCCCGAACCATGTGCGCAAAGAGATCGCAAGGGGGCATAAGCCCACCTACGCGAAAGTCAATCGGACAAAGACCGGCTACCACACCATGTGGAAGATGGTAGCCCGTACCGACAAGACGCTCTAGTCATCAACACGCGGCGGCAGTATCCTCAGGGATGCTGCCGCCTCGGCGTATACTCCCGGAAATCCTAGGGTTCTAAAGTTTTCCGTACCTGACCAGTTTTCGCCTGACCACCGGGTGGTTTAGTTTGCTGAGGGCCTTTGCCTCAATCTGGCGCACCGCTTCACGGGAAAGTTTAAGATGCGACCCTATGGCGCTGAGCCTCTGCACGGGATCCCCGTCCAGACCGTATCTACGGACTATCACGTACATCTCTCTGTCGTCCAGGGACGACAACCCGTAGCGCTCCAGACTCGTGACCTCTTGTTTGTTCAACACTAAGTCCTCGACCGTGGATCCCGGGTCCACCACGGTTTCCCCTAGGTCGCCCTCCCCTTCGTCGCCCAGCGGACGGGACAGGGAGTCGAGGGCGGGTGAGTGCAGCACGCGCTTGATAGCCTCGATGCTGGCCCCGGATTCTTTCGCGATCGCCGCATAGTCTATGAAGCCTGCGGGGCCCTTGCCGGCCAATTCTACTTTTTTGGCGGCCCGTAGTATGTCCGGTCTCTTCTCGAAATCCCCGGGGTTGAGTTGCTTGAAGTCGGCGTCACGCACGGCTTTCAAGCATTCGCGCTGGATGGGCTTGTACGCCCATGTGGAGAATTTGGAGCCATACTTGGGGTTGTACGAGTTTATCGCCCGCATAAGTCCCACCACCGCCGCCCCCTCGAAGTCGCGGGAGTCGTCCCTGGTGGATGACGCCGTGAACTTTTTCACATAGTTTATGACCAGTCCGTAGTTGAGCATGACTATTTTGGTGTCGATTTTTTCCAGATCTTTGCGCAGCTTGTTGACTTTTCGCGCCACCGCCGCGGATTTGCTCGGCTTTTTGGTCAGCGCCCCCAGGTCCTTGACCGTCTGGGCCCTGAGGCTGAACAGTTCCTGGTTTCTCAGGTTGTACTCCGTGCCGCTCATGCTGGCAACCGGGAGGCCGTCGGGCCCCAATGGTTTAACGTTGTTCGTCATATACTATAAAGTAAGTACAGTATCGGTACTTCCCCCGACCTAGTAATGTGCCCTGCCGCCGCCGTGCCGCACTCGCTCCCACCCGGCCGTTTACTGCGCCGGCGCCTACTCCTGCCATTCGTTCATCGCTGCCGCGTCGCCTACTCCTGCCATTCGTTCATCGCTGCCGCGTATATGTTGTAGCCGTGCCGCCCGGTTACGCTCTTTCGGCTACCGGACTCCCCGAGTATGGCGTCGGTGAGGTCCGCCTTGGCGCCGACCATCTTCAATATGCCCTCCTCGATGGTTCTACTGAGTGTAAAGTTTATGATCAGGTACCTTTTACTTACGTCCCCGTCGATCCTGTGTATCCGGTTGGCCCGCTGGACCATGGTGGATGGTTTGAAGGCGAGGTCGAAATTGACCAGGGTTGAGCAGCACTTTCCGAGGTTCAAACCTTCGCTGGCGGCGTCCGTGGCCAGGAAAACCGTGGGTCCGGGGCTGTCTTCCGTCCCGGGGGTGTTGAACTTAGCCACGGCCGTGTCCCTGTCCTGCCGACTGGTCCCCCCGTTGAAGGTGACGTAACGAATGCCGTCCTCGTCGAATCTCTCGGCGATCAGATCGGACATGGATCGAAAACCCGTGAACACCACCAGTCTCTCGGCGTTGACCTGCATCTCCCCGGCCAGCAGGCGCAGTTCGTCGAGTTTCGGGCCGTCTATGTCCGGTATGAGACCCGCTAGGACCATCGCATTCGCGCTAGCCGCCGGGCTGCCCAGGACCAACTTAGGGGATGAGCACATCAGGCGCAGCATTCCCACCGCGGTCATGGCCGCGCCGGACTCTATCTCGTCTTCCACCTGGCCGTCGAGTACGCCGATATTCCGTTTGTCCATGGCGGCCCGCGCTATCTCTTCGCGCGCGTCCCGGTGGGCCTGCCTGAGCGCGTGGGCGAGCTTGGGGTCAGGGTCCAGCACCTGGTTTTTTACCAGCAAACTCGGCAGATGGGCGGCGACCTGTTCCTTGCGGTTGCGTATGTAATGGGGGTTGGAACGTTGCTTTAGTTCGCCCAGGTTGCGGGCGCCTTCGAACCCGCCGAATCTGCCCGGGTAGGTGTAGCGGTTGAAAAAATCCATCACTCCACCGAACATGCCGGGAACCACGAATCCGTTCATCAGGGTGTACCATTCTCCCGGGTTGTTCTCGACCGGTGTTCCGCTCAGGGCCAGTCTGCGGGAAGCCTTTACGGCCAGGTTGCGCATGGCCGAAGTACGTTTGCTTGTCCGGTTCTTCAGGCGGTGGGCCTCGTCTGCGACCAGCAGGGAACCATTGACCAGGGGCACTATGCGCTTGTAGTCTATGTGCAGCAGGTCGTAGTTCAACACCACCCACCTCGCCCCGGTGGCTTCCCCGTACAACTTCTCCCTTTTCTTCTTGTCACCGTCGATGACCACCACGTCCTCGCTGCCGGTGAACCTGGTGATCTCGCGCGCGAACTGGGTTTTTATGGCCCCGGGCACGACTATCACCGTTCTCGTCGCCGCCTTTCTATTCTCCATGAGTTCCCACGCCCATCCTATGGCCGTGGCCGTTTCTTGTCACCGTCGATGACCACCACGTCCTCGCTGCCGGTGAACCTGGTGATCTCGCGCGCGAACTGGGTTTTTATGGCCCCGGGCACAACTATCACCGTTCTCGTCGCCGCCTTTCTATTCTCCATGAGTTCCCACGCCCATCCTATGGCCGTGGCCGTCTTCCCTAGTCCAGGTTGGTCCCATACCGCAAAACCGCTACGCTCTACGGCGACCGCGACGTTAAGGGCCTGGAACTCGAAAAGTGGCTCCAGGAGACCGGCCGGCTGGAGGCTCGGCCCGATGCGGGCGCGTTCACCCCTGTAGATCTCTTCGGTTAGGGGGTCCAGGAACGTAACGTCGAAGCCTTTGTCCAGCCATTCCTTGACCACGTCCCTGCCGGGGAAGTTTTTCACGAAGGCACTGTGGGCCCTGGGGTCACCGACCACCTTGAAGGCGCCCACCCGGGTATCGAAGGTCACGGTTATCGCCGAGGGGGTGAGTATCCTCGAGGGGTCCGCGAGAACGCCGCGGGCCACCAGTTCGCTCAGGGCCGCGGCACTCGTACCAGGGTAAGACAAGCCCTGTTCGCTCTTCTCCCACTGGGCCCCGGCCACGCTTCTCAGGCGCGAGAACAGGTTCTCATCCCTGGAACCGACGTGCACCACGTACGGCCGCCTGAGGGTGCCCGCCACTATGGTGGCAGGTGCGGCCGGTTGCACAACCTCGTTTTCTTCCAAGAGTTCGTCCACATATACGTCAGTCAGGCCGTCTGTTTCGAACCATTTTCTCAGGGTTTCCACGGCCTGGGAGGTGACGTCGACGCTCCAAGTTTTGGTCTGCCCGTCGTAGCGTGCGTACGGAAGGGACTTCACTTTCTCCACTAAACTAGGGTCGTACCTGAAAGAAAGCTTGAAGGTGCTTCCTTCTCGGGTCAGGTATATGGGCCTGTTCAGGTTGGAGGTAATGCTGGCCACACGTTCTATTGTGCCTGTGTGCAGGTTTTCCACACTTAAGATACCCGACCCCGGGTGAAAGCCCCCGCGGGACCGAGTGTTACGATAATAAGCATCATGCAAGGCCAGACGCGGTACGGATCCCCGAGGGTACCTGCCGCTAGCGCCTGCGCTGTCCTGAGGGCTCGCGCCGCAAAGAACGTGAAAGATCTCCGCATGGTGGACGTGGTGGACATGGCCGCTTCCGCCCTGAGCGCCGACGCCTGGGTGGCAATAACCGGGAGTTCGGACATGACCGAGGCCTACAAATACGGACCGGCCGCTTCCGCCCTGAGCGCCGACGCCTGGGTGGCAATAACCGGGAGTTCGGACATGACCGAGGCCTACAAATACGGACCGGACGCCGTTAAGGTGTTGGCGGCGTGCCTATCGAGGGCGTGCGGCTACCCGGGGGAGTACGATAAGGACTACTGGAAACAAGGCAGCCCGTCTCTACCGACCTCGGACGATTACCTGGTTTTATTGAAGGATCACCAAGGATGGGCGGCCGAAATGTGCCCCACCGCCTGCAATCTGGTGCTAGCCAAGGCCGGCGCAGACCTCCTGGCCGCGGGGGACAACAATGACTACGGCAGGTACGGGGCCCTGCTCATCCTGGTGGCCGAGCAGACATAGGCAAAGGCCACACGTACCCGCCCTATGACATGTATGAGTCATAGGAATAGGTACGTGTGGCCTTATTGCTAGAGAGCGGTCGCCGTTTTGTAGGTGACCGAGAACTCTTGGTACACCGAGGATCTGTCCTTGGGGGACCAGAGTGCCGCGGCGGTTTCCGCGTGGTCTCTGTACGACGATTTCACGTCCCTGACCACGGGGGTCAGTTCGGGGCGTCGTCTGCTTTTGCAGACGTTCTCGATATACCGTGCCACTATTTCAGGGCATACGATCACCGTAGTGATGAATCCTCCCGAGGCGGTAGGATGTCGCACTATGGTGTGCGCGGTCATCACCGGGTCCGGCAGTCCGCCCATGAAGCTGAAGTCGTATTGGTTTCTATGGTCACCGTACTCGACTTTGTCGCTGGATACCACACCAAACGCCACCAGTTCCGACTGGTTGAAGTAGGTTTCATACCTGTCTACCCACATGGAGGCGACGTCGCTCAGGACGCTGGTCACTTTATGGGACCATGCCCGTGTCGCGAAGGCATTCAAGGTTTCTCCGGTCGACGGTTGGCTGTCGACCGGGAAATCGAAGAGACTCAACTTCTCCGGCGCGCCCACAATTCTGGCCAAGTCGTCCTTGCCTATCAGGGAGTACACGCTCTCCACACTGGTTGCGCTGTTGTCGCACATAGAAAACCACAATTCACGCAAATTGCGCAACGGGTTGTTCTTCGTGTAATTGTAACCTTCGGTGTCTCCGCAGACGGATAAAGCCGCGCGGCCACCCCAAATGTCGCTGTTGTACGAACTGCCTGATTGCTCCAGCAGGGTTTTGATGCAACTAAGGGCGGCGTAGCGCATCGATTCGCTGTGTACGGTTTGCGGGGATTCCGGGAGTAGGGAGTTGTCGATGAGTGTCAGGCACTCGTCGCGCATATTCTCCAGTCCGGTGAATTGCCCCTTGTTATTCACGTGCTCGCGAAGGTTTCGTAGCCCCGTGTTGTAACGCAAGGCCAGCAGACCGGGGTATCCTTTGAACTGGTCCACGGCGGACTTGTCTAGCAGGTAGGAGACGCCGCTCGCTACCGACTCGAGGAATTTCGCGGCTGCCGTAAGGTCCTTCTCCGCACTGGTCTGGATGATGCTTTTTTCGCATTCGACGCAGACCTTTTTTTGGCCGCTTAGTACTTGGGTGAAACTAAGGTCCTGGGTCACTACCCCGGTACTCTTTAGTTTTTCGCAGTAGCGGGACGCGTGCAGGTGGCCCCGCGTTCCGTTGGAGTACCAAAGTCTGTTGCCTTGGAACTCGCTGACCCCCAGGCCTCTAAGCTTTCTTACCAATTCGATTACGTCCATAAGATCTGGCTCCTTTTCGGTGATCTGGCTTGTGATTTGGTGTCTTTACCGTTGGCGCAGGGATACGTCGGGGAAATTCCCCGGCCGGTTACGGGGCTATGCTGCTACGGAGTTTCTCCAGGCCCTTGTCGCGTTTTTGGCGGATCTGTCTGGGGGTTACACCGAGTCTTGCGCACGCTTCCGAGGTGTCCAGGTCCTCCAGCACCAGCAGGCGTATGGCCTGGGCTTCCTCGGCCGGCAACATGTCGACCAAGGAGTTCAGGTAATCTTTCTCCAAAGATTCCAGCACGGCCTGCTCCACGTCTTCCGTGGATTTGAGGTTGCTGAGCGCGGTGCCTCCGTCCTCGGTGTTGCCGACGTCCAGGGAAGCGGCGGGTCTTGTGCGCTGGATTATCTCGAGATGTTTGGTGCTTATGTTGGATTTCTCCGAGATTTCCCGCAAGGTAGGAGTCCTGCCCAGGCTCTGGGTGAGGTCGTGCTCGACGCTGTTGGCTATGCGCGCCATGGCGCCCAGTCGCTTGGGGACGGGGCTTTCCGCACGTATCCCGTCCCGCATGGCGCCGACTATTCGGGTGCACGCGTAGGTGGAGAAGGCGAACCCCAGCGAGGGATTGTACTGTCGCAGGGCCGCGCGCAGGCCGAGCCACCCCCAGGTGAGCAGGTCCCCGGGTTCTATTTCGCCGTAGTTGCGCGCGAGTTTGTTCACCTGGTGCCATACCAGGTTTACGTGTTTTGCGCTCTCTAAGCGGACCATTTCCCAGCCTATGTCCGCCAGGGGACCTTTGCACAGGGGGGAGGCGATGGTCACGTCGAAGGTTCTCTCACTGGTGGCGAAATTGTCGTAGATTTTCTCAAGGTGCTGGCAGTAGGCCCGGTCTTTCAGTTTGTTCTTCAAGTTCACCAGATCATGAAGGTGTTTTACGCTCAGGGCCTTGGTGGTGCCCCTCTGGGCGTCCAGGTCCCGCATGTCGTCGATATAAATTCCGTCCTGGGCCAGCACGGCCAACCATCCCGAACTCGTTCGTAGAGCCGCAGGCGGTATGGAGGTTTCGTACGATAGTTGGCTGCTCGCTGAGACGATTGCCGTCTCCACGAATTCCTCTGCCGCGGGCAAAAGTCCGTGCAGTACGCATTCGTAGGGTTTTTCCAGGATTTGTGTCCCCCTGAGCCAGTTCAACGTGTAGGCATAGAGGTATTCGGTGGTGTGCGGCACTTGCCGTCTCTTCAGGGCTCTGGACACGACGGAGGTTACGTGGGCGACGCGTTCGATGGTCCCGGATATGTCGGGATGGCCGTCGACGTTACTTTTTACTCCGTGTGTACTCACCCTTACAACTGTTCTAGCCGGACAACCCGATGCAAGAGTCGATTATTCGACCATCACCGCGCTCAGGGTGCCGAGAAGGTGGGAAATTGCCGCGTCTCCTTGCCCGCGTTTGGCGAGATAGTCCGCCCGGACGGCGGCTTTGAGCAGCAGTTTGAGGTTTTCCTCCCCGACGTTTTGCCCGAAAGTACGCGCGGCGTTCCGGGCGTAAGGGGTCGTGTCTCCCACGTATCTGCTCAAGTCTGTGTCGCTGATCAGGGAGTCGCGGCACAGGACAAGGGAGGTCAGGCATCTTTTGCCGATGTAGGCTATGGCGGGTATGGGGTCCAGTACGGGCATCAGGGAGCGCACCGAGTCCCAGTCGCCTTTTTCCGCGTAGCCCAGGACTTCCCACGGTACCCCAGTTTTGGTGTCCGTTCCGGCCAGGACCGCTATCTGCCGCACCGTGGGTTCCGTCCACCCTCCGGCCGCTAGTGCCGTCACCACGCCAATCGCCCGGTCCACGTCGTGGCCCAGACGGTTGTTTATTTCTTTGATGCAGTTCAGGTCCAGGCGCACCCCCAGGCGTTCCCCTACCTGCTGCCATAGTTTTATGTTCATGTCCTTGCTTTTGAAAGTCAGGTCGCGGATCTTTACTTTGTTTTCTATGAGCCTAGCGAGGTCTTTCGAGATTCTGGTCCCTTCGCCGCGGTTGCCGGACCCCTGTAGGAGCGCCCGTGCGGCTTTCGCCGCGTCTTTTTTCTCCACATCCTCCAGGTGGGTCAGCAGCAGGGGGGTGGGGAACAGCGAACCGGTGTCGACAAGGTCCGTCCATCCTTCTTGCGAACAGTCGACCAGCGAGTATGTGCGGGTCTTGTCGCGGTACAGTTCGCACAGCAGCGGATGTCCCGTGTACACTTCGGCGTCGGTGTTCTGCATGTCCTCTACAGTCCCCTGCGCGCCTCCGACCGCCCTTATCGGTCCCGTATCAGTGCTGACCCGTACGCGGCGGGTACAGTAGTGCCCATGCGAAGCAATAAAGTCTCTGGTTGGCGTTTTTTTGCGCTGGTTCTGCTGCTGTCCGGGCTTTCCGTTTCCTGGGCGTCGGCTCTCAGGGCGGCTTTCCGTTTCCTGGGCGTCGGCTCTCAGGGCGGCTTCCGAGGACTCCGAGTCCTGTTTGTCGGGACCGGAGGACTTGGACATGTTGGAGGAATACATGATGACCGTGCTTTTTGAAAGGCCTTTTGCCGACACCATAGTGCGTGTGGAACTTAAACCGACCCGCGGCAAGATGACTAAGGGGCGCGTGCCTTTACGCAATTGGCGGACCACCGTAGGGGACGACGGCGTAATTTTCGAGAAGACCACCGATGGCGCGAACCCCGCCGACCTGGGTTTCGTTGCCGGGCTGAAGTACGGTACCCGCGTGGATTACGTGGAGGTGGCGATGGTCCTGGTGCTGGAGGACGGCACCACGCTTACCTGGGGCGGGGATGCGTCGTCCAATCTGCCGTACCAGCGGGCATTTTGGCGCGAACTACCCGAAATACCGGGGATAGGCGATGTCACCGAGATCGTGCTCGACGTGGAGCCGTGCTACAACGAGGATTTCATCCCCAGGCAAACCGGTCCCAGTAAGGCCATAGTTGCGGCTCTCGGTACGGCTTCCTTGGCCCTAATAGCAACCGTGACTTACTTGATTTGGGTCAGGATGCGCTTACGATGATAAATATGGTTAAACGCGCGTTGTTTGCGTCCCTGTTCGTCTTTCTGGGTCTTCCGGTTTCCCACGCTCATGCCGCCGCCCCGGCGGTGACCCCTCCTTCGTCGCCATCTGCGGTTTCCCCGATTTGCCCCCGTCCGGGAGGGACTTTAGAAGGCGTTACGTGTTTTTATGTAATAACGAGATATGGTACTGTTTCCACGGTCGCACAAACATTCGTGCACATTAACACCTACGAGGCCACCTGGGTCCAGACGGTTAGGAAGGAAATCCCCGTCGCGCCCTCTATAAGTATACGCCCGGCTGTTAACAAGACAGAAATGGTCCCCGTGCCGGGATACTACAGGGATGTAGTAGTGAAGAAGGAAATTCCCCAGGACCCGATCTGGGTCCCGGCTGTTACTAAGTGGGAGCCCGGCAAACCGGCAGTGTACGGCACCGTATACGATAACGTTCCCCAGGACCCGATCTGGGTCGCGGCTGTTACTAGGTGGGAGCCCGGCAGAGAAGTAGTGGTTTCCTCCGGCTACTGGCAACCGCAGCCCGGCATACGGGTGCCCAGAACGGTAGTGACAGGCTACGAACCATCGTACAGCACGCGTCGGGTTTGCGCCGAGTACTGGCGTGGCCGCTGCGTGCAGTACCGGAACGAAAGTTATGTGAGCGGTCGGAGCCCCGTGTATGGCACCGTATACGATAACGTTCCCCAGCCCTCGATCTGGGTCGCGGCTGTTACTAGGTGGGAGCCTGGCAGAGAAGTAACGGTTTCCTCCGGCTACTTGCAGAGACAGCCTGACAAAAAGGTGCCCAGACAGGTAGTGATTAGCCCTGCGACGGAGCCCAAACAAGTAGTGGTTACCCCTGCCTTCTTTCGCGAACAGCAGCCCAAAGTCGATACAATCATCGAGAAAGTGTGGGTTCCGGCGAGCTCGTATGCTCAAACAGTATTGACTTGCCCTGATATGGGGGTGGTTAAAGGGGAACTAAACGGCAAG
>Ga0194133_10005583_pt1 | contig 15957 bp, 13 predicted proteins | sample TA2KigOf40mmetaG_FD_155448 | JGI IMG/M metagenome (GOLD analysis project Ga0194133, IMG submission 155448) | Freshwater microbial communities from Lake Tanganyika, Tanzania - TA2015055 Kigoma Offshore 40m | ecosystem: Environmental > Aquatic > Freshwater > Lake | place: Tanzania: Lake...
TATCAAAATATATTGGCTGTTTAGCCAAAAGGAAGCACTTTAAGAAATTCAAGGGCAGATCTAGCTGCACAGCATTAGTTAATAGTTCAAATCACAGATAAATTTGTGCGTGGAGATTATCAAGTTACAACTAATTATTACTATATATATGTAAGTGAAAAGAAAATGTACAAAATAATTGTTTCTGCTTGTTTGTCAGTTATTGTACTTCTCGACAAACTTTTTCATCATAGCATTCAGCTCTTTAGGACTATCTTGCATGACATGATGACCAGCCATTGGTATGAGTTCTAAATAGGCTTTTGGTAGTGTTCGCTCCATCTCACACATTTCGACCAGAGATACGAAACCGTCCTTAAGTCCATACACCAATAAAGTGGGAATTGTTATGCGACGATGAAAAGCGACATCCCCTAGAATAATATTGGTAAAACTTCATATGAAGAGACAGGCTATGCTACTTAATAACCTAAAATACCTTCGGGCCAAACTTGTCCTGAAATAGTGTGTCTGATGACGTACTCTGGAACATCGTACAAATGACTAACACCTGTGAATTTTCCCTTGGACTTGACACGCTTTCTTTGCATGAACCCGCACTTGAGCAGAGGAGCAAGACACTTCATAAATTTGGGAGTTTTTAGTCCAAGCATCTGAGGAGGAGCTAGAGCTGTTGGGCCTCCAGATGCTATTAAAACCTGTAGAAAATTTATCCCGTAATTTGATGGAATCGAACAGATGAGATCAGAGGAATGGCTTACTAAAACTTTGACATGATCTGGTCTTGATCTTGCAATCGCAGTTGATATTGAGCTTCCATAAGAGTGACCAATAAGGACAACAGGATTCTGCCTTCCCATTCCAACACAAAAATGATCAAAGACAGTCAAAACATCTCTGAATAGTTTTGTAAATACATATGCTTTTGGTTTGTTTGGTGTAGACGAAAATCCGTGGCCAAGAAGATCAGGAGCAATGACTTCATAGCCAAGGCTGGAGAAATGACTGAGTTGGTTTTGCCAACTGTCAGCTGATCCACCAACTCCTGCATTATGATGAGTAGTATGTAATAGAAAACTAAAAAGGATTGTGCCCAAAAAATTCCCTCACCATGGATGAAAAACAGAATGGGTCGTTTTTCATCTGGAGCATCACCACGTTCACTTCTTTTAGGCTCTTGGTCTTTGTCAGTATTATTGGCCTCTACAATCAACGGACGCTGACAGTTCTCTAAGGGGTGCTTTATTGTATCGATGATCTCTTCAATTCTAAAACAAGAAAAACTCCCATTATATTCTAGGAAAAAAATATAGGCAGCAAATAGAAAGCTCCTTACTTTTCAGTCAATTCTGAAATTGCTCTGTTCCGTTTATAGCCAGCATCTAATGAGTCAACGAGACTAGAACGACTTGATGATAGCTCCTCGTCGGCCTCAAAACCTATATTTGCAACACCTCCGAGGAAGCTCCTAGATAAGGTCAATAAAAACACATTTCAATATTAATTACTAATTGAAACTTGTAAAATATTTTGCTCATACCCACTAACAACTACACTGGTTGGAATAGAGGTCTTTGCGTCATCTGTTGAGCTCTCACCCGGATTGGGAAGGGTTATTACCCTCCTACAAACAAAAATGGTAATAAATATTCATTTATAATGTGGTTTCTCATTCAGAGAAATGATGACAACGGTTAGAAAGTTGTCCATTTTCAGTTCAGATATGTCAATTAAAAAGATATCTTTGAAAAATTGAGTCGATATATTTTTTACACAAATTTACCTGAGAGTTGATTCAGGACTTTCAACATCAAAATTTTTGGGGCTTCTTTTCCCGCTGTCTGTAGGGGACTCACACCTGTCGTCTAGGTATTTTATTTGGATCTCGTTCAGGTTGGATATTAAGTCAGGAACATCAATTGAAAGGGGGTCGCTCATTTTTAATCCTTCATCAATCTTTACTAGGGGATCAACAACCGGATCCTCTTCCAATGTGGGAGTTACCATGCCGTTACGTTTAGGGGGAGACTCAGATCTACTAAAAACGAATTTACATTGGTCATTAAGTAAAAGTTAACCTATATTTTAAATAAAATTGTGTTTTTTGTGATAGATAGAGTGACCTTTACCTGGGTGATTTCGAGTCTTGCTTCTTCGAATCTATTTCATCCATAGTAGCTGCAAACTTTTTTCTTGGAAGCCTTCCAGGAGATATAAAATTTTTATCGTGCTTTGTTGTTAAATCATGCAGCGTAGGTCTTTCCTGAGGGGCCAATTTATGAAATATTCGCCGCTGAAAAAAAGTTTAACTTATGAAACCCATCAAGAACAAAGTATCAACACAAGCCTCCATAAAAGGAGCAAATTTTGAAAGACTGGGCGATTCAAATTTAATGAACAATGTATTCGAACCTGTTGCACATTTGCAGTACTTTGAGCTTCAATTTGGGGTCGTTTGGGATCTGCATTATCAAACCAGTATTCTTCTGAATCAGTATCTGAGTTATTGTCTTCTGCCTGGGAACCATTTCTACTGGATGTTTGTCCTGCAGAATAAAACATGCTTGTTTACCACAAAAAGTTTAGGCAACATGTTTTCTGGTCTACCTCTTTTAGATGAATTTGTGCCGCCTGGTGGAATATGTATAACTCTGAGCCTCCTGTGAGGTTTTAGCTCCAAGTAAATGTCATTTGTGGGCTTAAGAATAACAGGCTGAATCTAAAGAACAAATACATTTACAAGGTTGGCAATTAGTATTTCACAATGAATATGCTAAAGAAACCTGGTGGATAGGAGTTGAAGTGTCACTTTGATTGCAGGCACATCTGCAACACAATGATGAGGAAAACCGCTTTCTCCAGCTGTGATTTTTTTCAAAAGAAGCTTGAAATATTAAATAAAAGATCCAAATCAAAGAAGTTCTTTTTACCTTGGACCATGTGATGGTGATTGAATATTGCAAGGAGCTTCTCTTGTCACTTGATCAACCAAAACAGGAACGTCAATGGCTGCCTCACGATATCCAAGTTCTGGCGTAACACCTTCCAAAGGCACCTCGCTCATCATATTTAGAAATATTTATACATAGTATGTAACTGTCAAACATATATAAGCCTGCAGATCTAATTAATTCCGACTGGCGTCTCACTTATAATGTCTTCTAGGTACATCAGAAATCACAGAGCTGAAAATGAGAGAAAACTTTTAACATTGACAAAAACTACTCACTTCATTTGAAATTAAAAACACGAACTTGAAGTCAAAATTGACAATTTAATATTTATCTAAATTTATAATTTTACAGAAAGAAGGAAATTCTGGCCTAAAACAAACTCAAACTTGAAAAAAAATGAATTTAAGTTTTAGAATTTGACAAACCTTATTCTAAATTTGTTACCCATTATTTTGGACAATAAATTTAATTTATTAGTTTAACTTTTTTTGTAAAAAAACAGAATAAAAACTAGAAAGACTCGAATAACGTAATTTTTTGTTTGTTTTTGTTAAACCATCATCGCCATACTTTGAAAGTGAATTGCGGGTCGCTTAGTTTGAGTAGAACCTTTGCCAAAAGGAAAAAAACATAATTTGAATTTCTTGAAAGGTTTATTTCTTGCACTTAATTAGGTTTTTTCTTAATAGACAAGTAAAGTGAATATTTATTCTTTTCTTGTATGAAAATATTCCTTCAAATCAAAAACAAATCTCAGCTATAATTTTTCTATATTGATGCCACGGTAAAAAAAATATTCTGTTTTCTATGTCCTCAAATTATCACATAACATAAGTCTTTGATTTTCAGATGAAATCTTCCTTTATCTACTAATTTTCTACCTAGTGTGATAATTTGAGGACATAGAAAATTGAGGGAAATAGCTGAAAACGGAAGACTTTTTTTACCATGTGATAAAAGGTTTTTTTGTTTAATAATTATGACCCCTAATCAACCTCTATATCCATCCTGATAAACTTTATTTCCATAGAGTAATAAATATTATTTCTTTTACACCCTCTTACATGTGGCCATATTTAAATCTATTTTTATAACTTTCTTTTATGATAAAGATTTTCAGATTTTATTGAAAGTTAAAAAATTGACTTCTAAAAAGCTGCTGATGGCAAAGTCTTACTTTGTTGAGGGGATCCTTTCCTTTTTTTTGCTAGTAGGTATGTTGTAAGCGAGTGCAATTATATACAATAATAGTGCAGGCAACCGGCTATCTGTATGGCATTATGCGTTAATTTTACTGGTTCAACAATAAGAACAGCGCCTGCGTTACAAAACAAGCGCGTTGCGGGCGCGTACGTTTTTGGCGCTGCTGTTGCTGTCTAGTGTCAGTCAGCTTACATTGTACAAAATATAAACATAAAATCTAAACCTTATATTAAAATATAAACTGCTTTGTAAGTATAACTAATAAGTGCAACTTAGAAACACATAGTATTAAACCTGAAGTTTGTTGATGGGGCAGTCATTAAACCAAGTGAATTGCTGAAGTAGTAAAAATGCACGATTTGCCAGAAAAACTTCCTTCCATCATCATTGAAAGGCCCAAGATGCCAAGGGCAACCTGGGAAGCCCTAAGAGCCCATATTATGAGAGAACGGTTGAGGAAGAAGCAAGAGCAAGAACAGAATCAAGCAGTAAGACTTCGCTTTCATTCACGAATCACAAAATTCTCAAATTTTTCAATTAATTATGACTTATTTTGCTTCCAAAAGTTTGAACGTCAAAAGAAGGAAAGAGAAAATAGGAAAAAACAAGACGCCATGACCCTTGAAGAAACCAAGGAGCAAATAGCAAAACTTGAAGTTCAACTCAATAAGGTAAACTAGTCGTTACATTCCTAATAAACTGTGAAAATCTGTTTTGTGTTCTAAATTGATATCACGTTTCAGTATAAAGAAGAAAAGCACCAACTATTTAACACATTGAAGAAGGTTTTGTATGAGGATGAAACTCGACGAAGAAGTAGAGAGGTAGTTCTCATGAATTTTACGCTAAAAAATAGTGTTTTGTGATTTTAAATCAAAAGTTTGAAACTACATAACTTCAGTTTTTTGCTCGAATCTCAAGCATTATGGCAAAGATATAGAGGATAACCTTTTGTAAAATTTTAATATTCAAAACAGGTACCCCAGCCTCATCTGTATCTGCAATCTACTCGGCCAGGCGGTTCAGGACATAATCCTTCAAATGCTAGCTTGTACATGAAGCCTCATCCCCAAATTCTCATGCCGCTTTCTACCCCCATGGCGTCAAGAATATCGACGCCTCAAACATCAGTCACTTTACAACAGCAACAACAACAGCCAACACAAACAACAGCTGCAAAGAGGCCAAAGTGAGTTTCAAGCTTTTTTCTGTGTTTTCTCTTAGCTCTTTTGCATACATAAACAAATCAAATTCATTTATTATTAAGTTGTTATACTTGTATAAATAACGGATGAGTCTAATAAATGATGAATGAATGAATTTCCAGTAGGTCTCCTTCGCCTGTAAGAAATGCATCTTACTTTAGACCTTCCACAACACAAGGTAATAAAGTGTGCATGAATAATCACTGGCCAAAGGTTTGAGTTTAATTTTTCACATTTAGGACCATCTCCAGCCAAGATATCAGCGTACCCCCAGAGTACATCCAATAGTGTTCCAGTTGCTCATCAAGCACCTTCAGCTGCAGGATATCCTCCGGCAACGAGCTCTTCAACTCCAAGACCAGCCCACTTGCCACACCATTATGCTGCCTATCCCCCTACTACAGCAGCTACAATACACAATCCAAGGTAGCCGTTTAAGATTCGATTAAAAATTCCCAATAACTAAGGCATCATTAATTCTCAGGTTGGTTGAGGAAGAGCGTAAAAAACAGCAACAGCAGCAAGTTTACTTGGTAATGCCATTTTGTTGAGCCAAATAGATTCAAATTCAATTGTCTCGAAATACACAATATTTTCAGTTGCAACATCAGAGGCCCCAACACCCGCCCATTTCAAGTGCCCCGATTCCCAGTCACTCTTCTCCATCATCACAGCAGGTCTTTAGGTCTGGCTCAATTATCTCAGGCTATCCTAGATACACCACAGTTTCAACTCCTTCAATGCCTTCTTCACCAGTAACACAACGGCCAGCCCAAAATCCTGCACCACCACCTGGACGATACTATCGTGAATAGAACAACTTAAACCAAGATAACTCACAAAGCCCTATTGGCTAATTCTCAATACGATACAAATGTTGAATGGTCTGATGGAATCAAGAGGTCTTAGGGTACCTAATATTCGAACCAAGATAGTGGTTTCTACTAACAACACTATTTTCCGACCACCACTGCCTTAAACATCACCAGCTTTAACACAAACTTCAGTGTCCACAAAAACTTTATGATTTCACCATTCACACTTGTTATTTTTGTTTAAATGGGCTCATAACTTTTTTTAAAGTTTGAGGTCCCTTATGATAATATTGAATTTTCTTTGTCCTCTTGTATTACTTAAAAAAGGAATAAACATAATTTCCAAATTTACAAGAATTTAAGCTAACAAGAAAGAAAAAAAATTGTCAATTCTTCAGTAAGTTTCAAAAAGGGGAGAAATTCCTTTTTAGCCAAGAGGGACAATTCTTCCCCGTGGACTTTTGGGATTCACAAGCTGGGTTTAATTAATTTGATCTCTGATGGATGGACGTTCTAGCTGATTTAAGGTGTATGATGGAAAAACACTCACCAAATCACATAGCCCCATGTTCTTACAGCACTGAAATCTTTTTTTTTACTCTAAAACACATTCACACCAATTACATCTCCCTAACCTGACCTCATAATACTGAGCACTAGCCACAAACCCCACTCACCTTCCATAAATATCTGACAGCAGTCACTAACCTCCACTTTCCCCTTACAAACACACCTCACCTAAATGGACCCCCTTGCACACATTCCAACTTCCCTAACACCAACATGCCATTAATGACACCCCCTCACCCAATGATTTCATGCCCATTTCATCAGCCCCATCATTCTGTTAACACTACCGAAAAAAACTCTTTTAAACCCCTTAAGAACCCTGTCCTCAATATTTCTGAACTAATAAACCCACTCTTCCTTGCAATCTCCTTAGCTTTCAAACTCTCCTTATTACCCAAACTGAGGCTATGGGATCTTAATTCAACGTTCCATCTTTCTTCAGCATCCAAAAAAGCCAGATTTTGGAGCTGAGACCCTGACATGTGCACATCCCCATCAGCGCATATGGCAATATCTGACCTCGCAAAAGAAAACCTTCTCGTTCCATAGATGTATATGCATGTTGACTGATAAAACCACCATAGATACTTAAATGACACACCTTCCCTCATATATAGATAAATAACAAATGATTTGGTTATTTTGAAAATGGTAAAGATGAGATCCAGAGAGAAAGTTGCTTCAAATTTATGGTAAAATATTGTGAAAAAGTACTTATATAAATAAATGAGCGTGTTGTTGAATGACCAATAAGTCTTTTATCTATCTATTGGGACACATTTTACTCGCAACTGGCATTAAAACCCTTGAATGTCTTCTTTGGCTGAAAAATCAACTTTCAATAAAATTTTGTTAATCTTTAGGTACTGATATATCCAGAGGATCAAACATGTCTTCCACATTTTGGTCTGAGCTAGAGCAAGAGCCATACGACCCAGAGGAATTTGTTGAAAGGCTAGCTTGGAGAGCGACAAATCATGGAGCTTCCAGGTCCCCGTCAGAGGACTTTGATGCAGCACAACTTCAAGATGCCTTCATTCAGGTACCTTAACACTCTTGATTGTTGCCAAAAAGTCTTTTTAAAGGGTCAAGAAAATTTAGGCCATCAACAACCTCACTGCTATGCATGAAAAGCAAAAGAAAAAGTGTCAACTATTGGAGCAAGCAAGTCTTTTTCTTACATTTGACTGAACCTTATTATTTTTATTTTAGACTTCAATTCATTACAGAAATGCAGGGATGAAGAAACGAACCATAGAAGGAGAATACTTGCTTTAATCGAACGAAATCGAAGCTCAGCCACTACCTACAAGTCTCTAGATGAAAAGATAAATTCTGTAGCCACTAAAGTCGTACATCTAGGCGATCAGCTTGAGTCAGTCAACACACCTAGGTTCTAGAGTTAAAAGAAATCATTCAAAGCTTTTAGAGTCTTCATCTGAAGTGCTCTTTGATTTTGTAGATCTCGCGACGTCGAAGCTTTAAGGCTGATTAAACATTTCGAGGAATTTTTAAGGAAAGAAAGCCATTCTCCTGTTTTTACAGACAAGTAATGAAATGTTGGGTAAAAGTTTAGAGTTCATTTGAATAAAAAAAGCTTTCCCTTTGAGATCAAGGTTACACGAAGCTGCCGACATTATTCAAAAATTGCAACTCATTGCACAAGACTTACCACCCGGGAAATTTGTCGAAGCTCAGTCTGATATTGATGCAAAGTACAATGAGATTCAGAAGTCTCTTGTAGATGAATTCATTAAAGGACACAAATCGAATGACAGGCAAAGGATGAAGGAGCTGGTAATCATACGTCATAAGTTTCCTAAAAATCTTGAATTCTTTTTCGTGAAAATCAGCTTCAAAAGTTAAAGAAAGTCTAAGTATTGTTTTAGTTAATCAAAAAAGGTTCCTCAAAGTTTAGAATTTTTAACTTTACAGGCTGCAATGCTTTCACAATTTAAACGCTATAGCGACTGTATTGATGCATTTATTGAGCAAATTCAAACTCGCAGGAGTCACGAAAAAGAAATTTTTAAACAAATTGTGCCGTTATGCGAAGAAAGTTGGGCTACCATTCATCAGGTATGAAAGAATCAGTGATTTATTTGAAAAAACAGTCGATGTGGCTTTTGAAAAAATGCCAAAAATTAAAATAACCAAACAAAATTTTTCAAGGTGTTTCCCAATCCTCAACAAGTGATGTCAAAATTTGTGCTAAACATTTTCCATGGAAAAATCAAAGAGCATATTGAGAAAAAACTAACAGACAAAAACAACACCGAGATATATCTTACTAACTTAGATCAGGTAACAACAGCATCTTTCACCCTGAATAACTTTAGACTTGATACTACTTTACAGCTGTATTCGGAAACATCCAGGCTCAAGAGTAGATTGTCTCACTTTAATCTTGGCAATACTTCTGGCGACATAAACTTTTTGTCAAACTTGACCAGCAATATTTTCAAAATTTATTTAGAGTCTTATGTGACTGTCGAATGCAGGTTAGGAACTTTGTATATGCAAGTCAAGTAGGTATTATCAAGATGAAATTAACTTGCTCTTTTTCTCAGGCATCTAAATGAAAAATGTACCAAAATACTCCAGAAGTTTTATGAATCCAAAGGTCATGTCAAAAAGCAGTTTAGTGGTAAGAATTTGTCATATTACTTTTCTTTCAAAACTCTATTAAAATGAATTGAATTTTAAAGGCAATGCAAACATGCAAGAATTGAAGCGAGAAATTCACGAATTCATTGCTAGTAAGGCAAACATCAACCTAGACAACCCAAATTCTTACGGTGGAGAGACTTTTCTCAACGAAGAAGTTGCAATCAATATTCTTCAACTCACCAAAAAAGCTTTCATGCGTTGCCAGGTACTCAAGCCTTTCAATTAAATCTATTTAAGATAACGAATTAGTCGAACAGTTCATTAAATGAAATATGTCTAAACAACAATTTTTAAAAATTGTTCGTTGTCTTACAGGTGCTCTCACACTCCAAAGATCTTCCAAGTAATGCTGTAGAAATACTAGGAATACTGATTAGTTACTTGTTAAATGAGCACATCGACTATGCATTAGAAATTGGTTTACAAGGAATTCCCTCTCCTGGTATGTTTTTCTTGTCACGTTTTCATCTATGAAGTATATGATGTAAAATCATATTTTTAGAATCCAAGTCTGCTCCGGAACTTTTCTTCTTTGATGTTGTTTGTCAAACCAACGCCATTATTCACCTTTTTGAGAAACAATTCAGCGATAGCCTCATACCTTTGGTAAGCAAGCTATCCAAAAATTTAACTGCCATTTTACATCAGAAATCGTGGTTAAAAGGAAAATCTCAATATTTTGTATTTGTTTAGGTCGCCTCCACTCCTAAATACTCTGATTGTCAACAGAGAAAGAAAAGTGAACTTTCAAAATTGGAACGGAAAGTTGATATAGGTTTAGACAGGACTTTGAACACCTTAGTTGGCTGGGTTCGGACGATTCTTAATGCAGAGCAGAAAAAGTCTGACTTTAATCCATCCTTAGCTGACTCGAGCAAACATAATGGTGTTGGTCTAGCCCAGGCCTCGAATGCTTGCCTGAAGGTTGTCAAGTTTGTTAATAGTCAGGTTAAGACTTGAAACTTTTATTGTTAACCATTCAACGTCAGACACAACTTAGAATAATATGTTTTTAGCTGGTAAAGATCCGAGAAGCTTTAGATGGAAAAAACATTGAGATTGCCTTAACTGAATTGGGAGTAAGACTTCATCGAATTATTTACGACCATCTTCAACAATTCACCTACAGTCCTGGGGTGATGGCTGTTATTTGTGATGTACAGGTGATTCAATTTCAGTATTTCTAATCTTGTGACTCGATTAAATTCTCAAGATGTATCCTTTAATTTTGGTCCTCGAATATTGCTAGATTTTTTTTTATTAAGGATCAACACTTTTAATTTGATATAGGAATACAGAAAGTGCGTAGCCGACTTCAAAATTCCCATCATCAATTCCCTTTTTGAAACCCTTTATGCAATGAGCAATTTGCTGATCCTACCTCCCGAAAACTTACGCGGAGCATGTCAGGGTGACCAACTCAAAGCACTGGACAGAACTATTCTCGATAACTGGATCCAACTAAGGTACTTTTCATTTGATGATCCTGTTGATTGTTTAGATCTGACCTCGTCCTTTTTTGTTCCAGAACTGACTACAGGTCCGATAAATTAGGAAACTATCTTTAGGCAAGACTGATGCAACTCAAGTTATCAGAAAATCTTTGGTTCATTTGTGTGATGTTTTTAGATTAACTTAATATTTTCAAATATTTGTTAGTGATTTTGTAAACAAAATCATTCTGAAATGAAAAAGTATTTTAATGTTAAAAGAGTATTCTAATTTTTTCAACATTTTTGATATAAATTTTTGTCACATATATTTATAATCTACTGAAAATCGATATGAAGGCAAAATATTTTTAGAAGTGAAAGTGTCAGGTGGGGATGTGTAGTGGGGTGCAGAGAGGTAAGGGTAACAGCGTGGATGGGGATTGATCATGATGTGATGCTGAGTGTTAATGGTGATGCAAACTACCCAACAGGCAAAGTTATTTAAATAAAATTTCTGACTGCTTGAAAATAATTATTTTCTATAAATAAAAAGTATCACATAAAGAACAGAAAACTTTAAACAAGCAACATTTTCTTCGACATCTTCTTTGCAGCTTGATGAATGTTTGAATCCAGCTTAACTATTGATAATTATAAATAAATATCCTTGCGAAGTGTTTAAAATCAAAAGGGGACTTACATATTTTGTGCTGCCCGCTCATGGGAAACTTCACCAACAACTCTTGGGGGTTTTTGCAAATAAAGACAAACGGAGAGTCCTGATTATTTTGAAGTATGAAACTTGGTATTTAAACTATTTTCGCTTTATTTTGTCCTTACTGATTCACCATCAGGATACTGTTGTCTGTATTCTTCTTGACCGAGGCAGTCCTCTACGTCGACAGACCCAAGCAAACAGCTTGTTGGAAGGGAGGTTGGAAAGGACATTTTTTCGACTGCCAGAAAAAAAGCTTGCAAAAACTTTTGTTTTGATCATTTGTAAAATAAAAGTAAAAACCTCCTGTACGTAAAATCGTTTCATTCTGTATAAATGCAACATCCTCAGGGGTAGGTTCCTTTGAGGCAGCGTGGATCCACAATCTTCCTCGATGTGGCGTGTACCTTAATTACATTTGGAAAACATTTTTTCAAAGTTATGCAGCTTAATAGAAAATATTGAACAGTGTTCAAACCAAGTTCTTCCCTCGTGAATCTTTATTCCTGCGACAAGGTATGAGGCCCATGGCTGGTGCATGCTTAAACAATACCCATCATCAGACATTTCCTATAGAGTACAAAATGGTCCTTGAATTGATTGAGAACAAAATATATGCTACCTTTCCAGAATAAACGTATATTAAATTTAGGTCGAAAACTTTACTTTCAGCTGGGCATCTTGGACTCTCATTCCTCGTTGTGATGGCTTCAAGCTTAGGTGACTTTTATCTTCCTGGTTTCTCATATCATTGATCAAATTTTCTACTAGCTGAAAAAAAAATGCTAGTAAACTTTTTGAGGTTTTATCCTGGTTTTTTTGGCTTAGTTACCATAGGTCTTACTGACAAACTTGGATTATTAATCCCCATCTTAGTTATGTCAGATATTTGTGAGCTTGAGCTGGAATTGATCAAAAGATCGTTACTTTTGACATTCAGAGTTTCTTGGAGCATTAGATCATCTTCGTAATTGTAAGAAAGATAATCATTTTGAGCTTCTTTGATTTGTCTCCCTAAAATATTTGAAAAAAGGTGTCAAAAAATGTTCAACAGACCACTCAAAGTAATTTGCCAACCTGCAAAGTCAAATATATACTTCCTCTCTAATCTTGAAGCATGCTTTATTTTTGCCATTTCTTCTTTCCGTTTGGAAAGTGACTGTCTTTGAGCAGGAGTGAGCCACTTTGAAGAAAATTAAAAGCTGATCAAAATTCTTGTTTTATTATTATATATATATATATTTTTACTTGATTGGAGTCCACAGAAAAATAATCACTCTCATCGTCAATAACTTTCGTTCTCTGCTCGCTTGTGCGATCGTAATTTAACAGGGTATTTTTATGCTTCTCAGCTTTGGTTAAACCATCATCTAGAAACGTCCAAAGGTTAGTGTAAAGTTTTGGTCACTTAACTAGTTTGTTTACCTTGATTATCTGATGACATGAGCTTTTTACGAAGGACTTCAGATTTTTTAGAATTCCTTTTTAAAATTTCATTTTCTTCCTTTGTGCAAACAAGCGCTCCACAGAACAAACAGGGTCCCGATCCTAAAATTTTAAAATGGCATTATCTTTTTTCTTTTATGTTTGTTTTTTCAAGTTTTTCTTTTCTTACAGATCCATTTAGTTACTTTTGAAAATTGTAATCAGAAATAGAATTTGGAAATTTTGAGGATGTTGTTGTTACCTTCTTGGGCACAAACGATTTTTCCACATTCTGTGCAGTTGTTGACCAAAGTGTGCCTCGAAGCCTGACATTCACAAGGATGACGACCTTTCAACATAACCACATCTCTAGCCTTTAAATATTTGCATTTTGATAAATTCTTTAATATTTTACTGTTCAACTTACTTGGCCCTCCGATGAGTAAAGTGAAACAAATTTTGACTTTTTCTTTGTGGTTGACTCTTCTGTACCTTCAGTACTTTTCTCACTGTAAATTGACAATAAAAATGTGTCACATGAAATGAAAATTAGGGTCCATACATTGTGTTATTAGAATAGAGCTTTCTTAATATCTACTGACAGAAATTTATTTTACTTATTGACAATAGGCTCGTACACGTTGCATGAAAAACACAGGAGTTTACACATAAGCTTTACAGGAGCCGCACATCCGATTACATTATTATTATGTTTTCAAAGGCATTTAAAATTAGTTGTTAAAATCAATAAAAAGATATTCACATTGTTATGAGCTTTCAAAATCAGTTGTAAAAAAACCCTAAAAATATTCACTGCAGTACAGTTTTTTGAGACTGGTTCTAATTACAGAGTCACTTAAGTCGGGACCATTATACCACGTTAAACTTAATTTTTTCATCTCTGTGCCAATCCAGTTGAAGATTATCTTCTTTCCCACCTTTCTAAGGGAGTGATCTCTCAGGATGGTTTTGGTATCTGTTGCTGTGGGATAGATTTGAACTCAGCTTCTCCCACAAGTTACTAGGCATCTTAGATCTGGAAATCTTTAGAATGAAGGAGCATGCATTGTACTTGCACCAGGCTTCAGGGGGAAGTCTTTGTGTGAGTCTGTTTAAAAGAATCCTCGACATGTTTCTTCTCCAGTCACCTTGTATAATGCGAAGGGCAGCGTAGTGGATTCTCTGGAGTTTCTTGAAATTCTCATGACCGAGTGAGGGACTGAGCTATACTACATCACAGTAATATAGTATGCTGAAAACTTTCTGGCCTAGCTAGAGGGTACCATTAACCCACCATCTCAGCTAAGCTCTAATTGAAATAAAGCAGACTAAATGATTAGTTTATTACCTGATAATGGTCGAACCCCTAGAATCTTTTGACTTGACTCCAATATCGCTGTCGTTCAGTTGTGGCTTTCTGTAAGCTACTCCTGACCGAGCACCCTCCCTCTTTTTAAGCTCATCGAAAAAGGTATTGCTGCTTTCAGGATCAAGCATGTCTCGTAAGTAAAGCTCTCTTTCCTCGGGACTCTCAATGGAAACAACATATCTTGGTAAATACAAAAGACAATGCTGAGATAATGGAAATTAATTGCCAGAGCAACAGGCATAAAATGGCTTTACCTTGCAATATCTTCCGTGTCTGGAAACTGTAATAACTTAGCTAAATGGGCCTGTAACCAATCTACTGTAACAGCCGCCATTTCACTTATGATGCTTCGAAAATTATTCAATTCAGCAAATACTAAATGATTTAATCGGGATTTAAAAGCCACAGATACTGCTGAAATGTGAAATGTTGTGAAAAAAAAATAACAAGAAAATTTGGTTTGTTTACTCATGATTTGGAACCGATAGTCCAATTCTTTAAGTAATTGGTGTTTGCCAATAGCGTAATGATCAACATTTCACTTTGTATTCCAAACACTTTCTGTTTATAAAAAAAAGGTTTACAGACACTGGATGAGAAAATGAGATCCAGCCAATTGTTAAATGTTCTCTCCAGGAGAATCAAAATTGAGTGACTCATGAAAAATGGTTCAATTCATTAACTACCTGTTGTAAACTTATCTTAAAGAGCATTTTGGAAATGACCTTTCTGAATGTTTGAGTTTTAGGGCATAACATAAAATAAGGAAGAAGTTTTAAGAAAAATAAAAACAAGGACTAAATTTTTGAACACTTCATTACTGATTCATATTAAAAGTTTCACAGGGGATAAAAATTCAAAAGCTATAAAGTAAATTTGGGTGGCTTAGATTGCCTAAGCTGGTAAGCTGTCAGCCATGGCTATTTAAGAAGAGACCACTTCAGTTGATCCTTTGCAGATTGAAGAACCTAAAATAAGAGAAGATACTTAAGACAAAAGTCGTGTGACCAATTTTTCTGCCCACAGAGAAACACTCAAGATACAAAAAGTCAAATTTCCCTCTCGAATAGGTTTTAATTTTTGAAACAAAAATTGAAAAAGAAATGTTTTGCTTTGATAACCAACCACCAAAAGACAGATCAAGCATCCAGAATGTGAGAAAAACGTTGACTCTCAGTGAGGCCTTAAAAACCTTTATACTATAACTTACTGCAGTTGTGGCAGCCACTTTGGCGCCTATCTTTGCTTGCACCTGATCCAAAAATTCATAAATCAAATGTTTAATTTTCGGACAAACATGCTTTTTTAAGCTTTTAGATGTTTTGTGTACAATTGTAACTATGACATTGTTAGTTGCTACCAGTGTATAGGTATCAAGAATTAGTGCAGTGATTGGGCGTGTTGGTAATTACTAGGGACACACCAAAACAAACTGAGTGATATTGTTAAGGAATTCAGGCAGAATTTCTTCAAATTACTGTCTTGATTGGCATTGAAATAACTATTTTTTCTGCCTTGCCATTCCAACCTCGACTGACTTGCTGCTCAGAAACTCACCAAACGAATGAATAAAAATACTTTTTTTTTCCCTAAGAAAG
>Ga0194133_10005584_pt1 | contig 15956 bp, 13 predicted proteins | sample TA2KigOf40mmetaG_FD_155448 | JGI IMG/M metagenome (GOLD analysis project Ga0194133, IMG submission 155448) | Freshwater microbial communities from Lake Tanganyika, Tanzania - TA2015055 Kigoma Offshore 40m | ecosystem: Environmental > Aquatic > Freshwater > Lake | place: Tanzania: Lake...
AGCAGTGACCAGATCATTAGTTGGGTAATAATAATTTATATCTGCGTTATCTGGATCTTTGAAACCATCAAAAACAGAAATCGGCCAAAGCCAGGATGAAAACCAGGTATCGACCACATCCTCATCTTGTCTAATCGGGGTTGATTGTGAACCGGGAAATTGCTTTTTAAACTCATCTACAGCTTCCGAATGTGTTTTCGCCACCACCCACTCGCCTTTTGAATTATACCAAGCCGGAATTCGCTGTCCCCACCACAATTGCCTGCTGATGCACCAATCTTTCACATTCTCCATCCAATGCTTATAGGTATTGATAAACTTCTCAGGAATTAATCTGATATCACCATTTAAAACATAATCCAGCGCAGGCCCCGACATTTCAGACATTTTACAAAACCACTGCATAGAAAGTTTAGGTTCGATTACCGAATCCGTTCGTTCGGAAAAACCAATCTGCGATTTATAATCTTCAACCTTCTCCAGATTTCCGGATTCTTCCAGGATGAGATGGATTTTTTTTCTTGCTGCAAAGCGATCCTCGCCAACTAGAATTTGAGCATGCTCATTTAAAGTGCCATTATCATTCAAAATATCGATTACAGGTAATTGATGCCTTAAACCCAGCTCATAATCATTCAAATCATGTGCAGGCGTAACTTTAAGGCAACCGGTACCAAATTCCATGTCAACATATTCATCCTGAATAACAGGTATTTGCCTTTTTATCAAGGGGATAAAGACCTGTTTTCCTTTCAGGAAAGCAAACCTGGAATCATTTGGATTAATGCAGATTGCAGTATCAGCCATGATTGTTTCTGGCCGGGTTGTGGCTACAATCAAATGATCGGGTTGATCTTCAAGAGGATCTACAATGAAGTATTTTATGTAATATAATTTTTGATTGACTTCTTTTCTAATCACCTCTTCATCCGAAACTGCAGTAAGCCCTTTAGGATCCCAGTTGACCATTCGAATACCTCTGTAAATCCAACCTTTTTTATACAAATGAATGAAGGTATCGATTACTGCAGATGAAAGATCTTCTTCCATCGTGAAGCGGGTTCTATCCCAATCACATGAAGCACCAAGTTTCTCTAATTGCTTTAAAATAATATCCCCATACTTATCTTTCCATTCATATGCATAATTAAGAAATTCCTCCCTGCTGACATCCTTTTTATCAATCCCCTGTTCCTTGAGGTGGGCAACAACTTTTGCCTCCGTAGCGATGGATGCATGATCAGTTCCGGGTACCCAGCAAGCATTTTTTCCCTGCATACGTGCTTTGCGGATCAATACATCCTGAATCGTATTGTTGAGCATATGGCCCATATGTAAAACCCCGGTTACATTGGGCGGCGGAATCACAATGGTGTAGGGTTCTCTCTCGTTTGGTACCGAACGAAAAAATTTCTTTTCAAGCCAATATTTATACCACTTATCCTCAGCCTCTCTGGGATTATACGTCTTAGGAATACTCATTTATTAAAAGTGAAAATCAAGGGACAAAAGTACGTTTTTGAGTAGTATTTATAGACTAACAGCGTTCTGTATTTTAATAAAAATCTGTCTTTTGGTATAAAATCGTTTTAAATTATCGGGTTTTTGAATCAATTTTAGTGAAAAAACAACAGGATTTGAATGTAGATACTCTCAATTTATCTACTTAATCACATTAGACATTGTTTTTTGTTAGGATTTTTTTAATCAAATTCAATTTGACAAATCTAATCCTAATTGAATAATATATTTCTAAGTTTTTGGAAACCAGGGCCTATTGCTCCTGGCTTATTCCAGTCCCGTGTTCTGCCCTATTTTTTTTCTGAAAATTGAATCCTTATCCTAAGATTCAGTAAGGCAAAAAAGATAGGGCTGCCACCCGGGTTTGCCTAACTAGGAGCTGTTTTCCATCGGAATGGACAGTCCGCCAGGATGACCGTTCAATATTTGCAAGGGGTGAGTAACTTATAAAGGAGATTTAAACTATCCATCGCAACTATTGACCAAACTGCAATTCCGGCCTTGAGCCTGAATCCCCTTACTACACCTTTATACTTTTCATCCGATAACAATCGGATCTCGCGATTTCTAGGATCTATGCAACTAATTTCGCATATTTTTTTTCGAAATCTGCCCGAATCTCCTCTCGAAAACTACTGCACTATGCGATAAGAGGCAGGTTTTGCTTTCAAAAATCAAACAATGCGCGTACAGAATATCATGAAATCCTTCATGAGGGTAATTTTAATCATCCATACATCAACCTCAGGTTAATTAATTAAAACCGGTGAGCAGAAAGATTTCTTTCTTGATCAACCATTCGACATTTTTTTGGTTCTTGAGTTTATTTAGTCTTCCTGCTGGTTCAATATCGGTATTCATCATTTTTTTCATTTCAACTTGATATCTGTTACTTTTGCATCCTGTTATACTAACCAAAAAATTATGAAAAAGAATTACATCAAATTAATGCTTTGCGGAGCTTTTAGTATTTTGTCTTTGCAAGGCTTTGCTCAACATGATTCAAAACCCGTAAAAAAGCTTTCATTCATCGATAAATCGGGTATGGATCTTAGCAAAAAACCCGGTGATGATTTCTACAATTATGCAAGTGGCACCTGGATAAAAAATAATCCGGTTCCTCCAAAAGAAACCAGATGGGGAAGTTTCAACTTGCTTCGCGACTTTAATATTAACGCGGTAAAAACAATTCTTGCCGAGTCGGCAAATAATAAAAATGCAGCGCCAGGTTCTGTTGAAAAGCGGCTTGGTGATTTCTATGCTGCCGGGATGGACAGCATCACTATTGAAAAACTTGGATATGGCCCCATCAAAGCTGAGCTTGAAAAATTGAGTCAACTATCAGACATCAAAGGCCTGATAAACTTTGCTGCTGAAATGAGAACCACAGGTGCGGGCTCACCATTTTTCGGATTTTTTGTTGGACAGGATAGAAAATATGTAAAAAATATTGTCCCACAGCTTTCTCAGGGAGGAACAACTCTTCCTGATCGTGATTATTACTTAAAAAGTGATCCAAGAAGTCTAAAAATTCAGGAATCCTATAAAAATTATATTAGCAAACTTTTCACATTAACAGGATCCGGTCTGGCGGTAGCTGAAAAAAATGCAGAAATTATTTTTAACCTGGAAAAAACTCTAGCCGCTGCCCAGATGAGCCGTGTGGAGATGCGTGATCCTTACAAAACCTACAATAAGTTTTCGATTGCAGATCTTAGTAAAACTACTCCAAATTTGAACTGGGAAACACTTTTACCCCTAATGAAGGTAAATGGTCAGGATACGGTTTTAGTAAACTCTCCAAAATTCTTTGCCGAATTAAATAACTTACTGGCTTCTTCTACATTGAACGATTTGAAAATTTACCTTCAGTGGAATGTTCTTAAAAGTGCAGCACCTTACCTGAGTTCTGATTTTGTGAACGCTAATTTTGGTTTTAATCAGGTTCTGACCGGACAAAAAGTACAAACCCCACGCTCGCAACGAATGTCATCATTAACTGATGGCTCTGTTGGCGACCTTTTAGGCCAGATTTATGTTAAAAAGTATTTTAAACCGGAAGCTAAAGAAAGAATGCAGGAACTGGTCAGCAATCTAGTAAAGGCTTATGAAATCAGAATTAAAAATCTGGATTGGATGACCGATGTGACTAAGCAGAAAGCTCTGGATAAGCTATATGCCCTTACCCCGAAGATTGCCTATCCTGACAAATGGAAAAATTATGAAGGTCTGGAAATAAACAGAGCTTCATTTTTTCAAAATCTTAGAAATACAGCTTCCTGGAGTTATACTGAGATGGTGAACCAACTGGGTAAACCTGTGGATAAATCACGCTGGGGAATGACCGCACCCACAGTAAATGCCTATTATAATCCGGTAAATAATGAGATCGTTTTCCCGGCGGGTATTCTCCAATTCCCTTTCTTCGATCCAAATGCGGATGATGCAGTCAATTACGGAGGTATAGGGGCAGTTATTGGCCATGAAATATCCCATGGATTTGATGATTCGGGTAGCCAATATGATAAAGATGGGACTTTACGAAATTGGTGGACAGATGAAGACAGAAGTAAGTTTAAAGTTAAGGCCACGGCCTTGCAAGAACAATTTGATGCTTATACCGTGCTTGATTCTATTCATGTGAATGGGAAACTGACTCTGGGTGAGAATATTGGTGACCTTGGCGGATTAAACGCGGCTTATGAAGCCTTCAAAATGACCAAACAAGGAAAAAGTAACGTAAAAATAGATGGTTTTAACCCGGATCAGCGATTTTTCCTATCCTGGGCACAGGTTTGGAAAGGGAATATCTTGAACGAAACTGCGGCTCAATTGATTGTTACCGACACCCATTCTCCTGGTCCTTACCGGACCATTGGGGCACCAGTTAATATGGATGCCTGGTACCAGGCTTTTGACATCAAACCGGGTGATAAGCTCTACAAAAAACCGGAAGACCGTATCAGAATTTGGTAAGGTTTATAAATTTTTCATAAGCTTAGCAAAAAAGCCCTTTGTTTGACTAATTTCGGACAAAGGGCTTTTTAAATGAATTATATCGACCTGATTTTAGTTACAGTCATCATACTGGCAACTTGGCATGGCTGGCGAAATGGTTTTCTGGCTTTGCTAACTGAAATTGTCATTTGGCTTGGGAGCTTGATCTTGGCCTGGCTTTTTTCAGAACTCATTAACTCCTTGCTGTATAAACTCTTTGATATTTCCATACTTTGGCTCAGACCGCTTTGTATTATTTCTGTTTTGGCTTTTTTCAGCCGATCGATATATTCAAGCATAGATAAAATAATCGGGTTTATCCCCAAGTGGAAGCATGATCAACTCTTGAATAAAATTGGCGGCATGGTACCGGGCTTTTTATCGGGTTTATTTTATGCACTCCTGTTATCCTTATTCTTTCTGATTTACCCTGTTGGGGATGCTACTGAAAAAGCAAAACAAAGCAGCATAGCGGGTATTTTGACCCAAAAACCAGATTGGGCAGGAGAAAAGGCTAATGGGTTTTTGAATAATATCCGCAATACATTTGGAAGAAGTTTAACCATTTTTCCGAATGGAAAAGAAATTATCTCGCTACCATTTAGAGTTAGGGAGCCATACGTTCGAAAAGACCTTGAGATTGAAATGCTTGACATACTTAATGAGGAACGAAAAAGAGTAGGACTTTCAGTTCTTTATTTTGACGAAAATCTGGCTAAAGTGGCCAGAGCGCATTCAAAAGATATGCTAAGAAGAGGATATTTCTCCCATTTTAGTCCGGAAGGAAAAAGCCCATTCGACAGGATTAGAAAAGAAGGTATACCGTTTATAATTGCGGGTGAAAACCTTGCTTTGGCTCAAAATTTAGATTTAGCGCATAGTGGTCTAATGGAATCACCCGTTCATCGTGCCAATATTCAACATCGGTTTTTCGGAAGAATTGGAATAGGCATAATGGATGGTGGATACAATGGTCTGATGATCACACAGTTATTTGGTAATTAATATTTATGTCATTGGGGGAGTCAAATTCGTATTCATTTAATAAATTTGATCGTTAATTTTAAGGATTAAAATCAATTTGATCGACATGATCAGTCGATGATGACTTCGGTTTCAAGCAATCTACAAATCAATTCAGCGGTGTCCATGCACAGATATTTACTTATTCTATTTTGCCTTTTCAGCGATGAATTGATTGCACAAATCAAAAATCCTGAATATAAGCAAACACTTGATAGTCTTTACCATCATACCGTTCCTTTGATTACCATTGAAGAGTTTTTAAATCACGAGAAAATCAATTTACATATTCTTGATACCCGTGAAGAAGATGAGTTTAATGTAAGTCACATAAAAAATGCGCGCCAGGTAGGAAATTTTTGGTTTGATATGCGCAAAATTTATGATATCCCGAAAAATGCTACTCTTATCGTGTACTGCTCGGTAGGAATAAGAAGTGAAAAAATAGGCGAAAAGCTGATTTCTGCGGGATATAAAAATGTGTTCAATCTTTATGGCGGGATTTTTGAATGGATAAATCAGGGGCATCCGGTACACAAACAAAGTGGTGTTCAAACTGCTGAAATTCACACTTATAATAAAACCTGGAGTAAATGGGCTGCCCGCGGAACCAAGGTCTTTTAATCACAATGGCGGCCAATTAAGCTCCCCTAGAAAAAGATGGAAAATCTCAGTTTTGTCCTTACATCCGATGGCTCAAGAACCCTCTTCAATGAAGAAGTTGGTGAGCATTATCATTCAAAAAATGGGGCTGTTCAAGAGAGTATACATGTATTTCTGAATACAGGCCTGCGCTATTTTATTGAGAATACCAGGTTTCAGGAAATCAGCATTTTGGAACTTGGGTTTGGTACCGGACTTAATTTTTTGATTAGCGCAGAATATTGTCTAAAAAACAAAATTGCCCTTGATTATACCGGAATTGAAGCCTATCCACTTCGGGAGGAAATGATCGTCGACACCGGTTATGAGTCCTATGTCTCTGAAAATCTATGGAATTCATTTATTTCTCAATATACTCAAGGTCAAAAGACCTCGGTAAGCATTGAAGAATCATGTTTACTGAAAATTGTGCCAAATAAATTACTTGAATTTAATTCTCAGAGACTTTTTGATGTGATATACTTTGATGCTTTTGCAGCGATTCATCAGCCTGAAATGTGGAATCAGGAATCATTGAAACATATTTCCAAATACTTAAAAACAGGTGGAGTGTTTGTTACCTATGCTATCACCGGTGATTTGAAAAGAACCATGAAAGGCTTAGGTTTCACGATAGAAAAAGTACCGGGTGCAGCAGGTAAACGTGAAATGTTACGGGCAATAAAAATGTGAATTTCATCTGATTCCTAATATTATTCCGTCTCAATAAATATCAAAATCAAAATCCTATTTTTGAAGAATCAATCCCATAAAATGGCTGCAAATCCAATTCCACCTTACGCCGATACACCTGCCAAATCTTTTGAACGTTTATTGACGATTATGAATACCCTGCGTGAGCAATGCCCATGGGATAAAAAGCAAACGATGAAAACGCTCAGGCACCTCACTATTGAAGAAACCTATGAACTTTCTGATGCCATCCTTGAGGGGGATATGAATGAGATTAGAAAAGAATTGGGTGATATCATGCTTCATCTTGTATTTTATACACGTATTGCTTCTGAAACAAATGATTTTAACATCACTGACGTTCTCAATGGTATTTGTGATAAACTGATCCACAGACATCCACACATCTATAGTGACGTTCAGGTTAATGATGAAGCAGATGTCAAACACAACTGGGAGCAATTGAAATTAAAAGAGGGAAATAAATCGGTCCTGGAGGGCGTTCCTGCTTCCTTGCCTGCCCTAATTAAGGCTTCCAGAATTCAGGAAAAGGCCAGAGCGGTTGGTTTCGACTGGGAAGAAAAGTCACAGGTTTGGGATAAGGTGGAAGAAGAAATGAGAGAATTCAGGGATGAATTCAATAAAACTGATGACACGATAATTGATAAAGGGAAGGCAGAAGAAGAGTTTGGCGATCTGATTTTTTCTTTGATCAACTATGCTCGTTTCATTGACATCAACCCTGAAGATGCACTTGAAAAAACCAATATGAAATTCATAAAACGATTCCGTTACCTTGAGAACAAGGCGAAAGAGCTTGGCAAAAACCTAAAAGACATGACTTTATCCGAAATGGATCTTTTCTGGAATGAGGCGAAAGCTCAAAAATAAGTTATTCCCTTAGAAAAAGGAGAACGGTTCCTTTCCCCTATATTGGATGAGCGTTCCGGATTTATTGCTATATGGGAAAATTACTGATGCGAATAGAAATCTGTGGCTGATTTACCCGATAATTGTCAGAAATGAATATACTATTTGAATCGAATAGCCTTTAGCGGCGATATTCTTGTGACCAGTAGTGAAGGTAACAACAAGACCACCAAACAAATTAATAAGGTGCCGATATTCAAAAGAATCACATCGGCAAAGTTTAGCTGAACCGGAACAAAATCTATGTAATATGATGCCTGATCCAGGCTAAAGAAATGTGTTTTAGCCTGAAAAAGCCCGAGACCAACACCTAAAATATTACCATATATGAGTCCCCAAATGATTAAATATGCCGCATTACAAAGAAATATCTTTCGAATATGCCAATTAGTGCTACCCAGAGCCTTCAGTAATCCAATCATATTTGTTCGTTCCAAAATCATGATCAGGAAAGCGGAAATCATGTTGATGACAGCAACTGCCAGCATGAGAATCAGTATTACCTGCGTATTCACGTCTAGGAGAGATAACCAATCAAAAATAGTAGGGTAATACTGCTTGATGGTATAAGATTTAAGATTCATACCCAAAGCTTCATAAACTCTGTTCTCAATTGCATCAAGCTGATCGAATTTACTCACCCTTAATTCATAGCCACCTACCTCCTTTTGACTCCAGTTGTTGAGATTTCGGATCAAGTTAATATCTCCAATGACATGTAATTTATCCACTTCATCTACCCCAAGTTCATAAATTCCAACGATTTGAAATTTTCGTTTTCGTAGGGAGTTTTCAATAAAATACATCAAAAAATCATCACCAACCTTCAATTTAAGGCGATCTGCGGTATATTTGGAAATCAAAATTTGTGTTTTTGACTTTAAATTATCCGAAAAATCTATTGGTTGACCACTAATCAGAATCTTCTTGAAATAAGTCCAATTATAATCCGGGCCAACCCCTTTTAAAACAACTCCCTCAATCTCTTCATTGGTATTGATTATTCCGGGTTTGGTAGCAAATGACTGTATCCATTCAATCCCAGGCTCCCCTGCAATTTTACGGAACAAAGAATCTGCCAAACTAAAAGGGGTGTTTTCAAAGGATGAATTCAGATCCAGCTTAGTTATTTGAATATCCCCCGAAAAACCACGTACTTTTTCACGAATTTCTGATTTAAATCCCTTCACAATCGCAATGGCGAGTATCATTACGGCTAAACCCAAGCTAACTCCCAAAATTGCAATACGTACAATTAGCTTCGAAAAGGTTCGATTAGCATTAAAGGTGATTCGCTTTGCAATGAAGAGTGATAGATTCAAGCCTGAAAAGGTTTTTTTGTACCTTTAACAAAGATGCATTTTTTTTAAATTCGATTCCGAACCAATTCATAAGAAGCTTCAATAGTAATTTTTAAACTCACAATCAATCAAGATCATGCACCAATTTATCTCTATTATTACAAGCTTAAGTATTATCCTCTATTTAAGTATTTCAAATGTGAATGTCAGTTTCTCGAAATTTAGGTCTTTCGAAAAGCAAAGTTTCACAACTAGATCAATCGATGGCATCAACGGTACGATAAAAACCGGTGCAGAACAGGTTAATCAGTATCTTCCCTACTTAAAAGGAAAAAGGATTGGAATGGTTGTAAATCCAACATCAGTCATCGGAAATACCACGGTAGTTGACAGCCTGCTTAAACTTGGAGTAAAAATTGTCAAAATTTTCGGTCCGGAACATGGATTTCGTGGTGATGCCAGCGCCGGAGTAAAAGTAGATAACAGCTTTGATGCGAAAACGGGTTTGCCGGTAATCTCTCTTTACGGCAAACATTTAAAACCAACAAAAGAAGATATGGATGATGTGGATCTGATGGTTTATGATATACAAGATGTCGGTACACGGTTTTATACCTATATCAATACTCTGCAGCATGTTATGGAAGCTTGTGCGGAAAATAATAAAGAAGTTCTGATTCTTGATCGTCCAAACCCCAATGGCTTTTATGTTGATGGACCTGTTCTTGACCCAAAATTAAGGTCAGGAATCGGTTATAATCCAATTCCAATTACCCATGGCTTAACCATGGCAGAATATGCCCAAATGCTAAACGGAGAGGGATGGATGGCCAACAAAGTAACCTGCAAAATAAAGATTATTAAACTTGCTTATTATACGCACAGCAGCCCTTACATTTTACCGGTAAAACCATCTCCCAACTTAAATACCGCACAATCTATTTTATTATATCCCTCGCTTTGTCTCTTTGAAGGAACGATCATCAGTCAGGGTCGTGGAACTTATTACCCATTCACCGTCTTAGGAAACCCTGATCTGAAGGATAAATACAAATTTAAGTTCATGCCAAAGAGTATAAAAGGGATGAGTGAAACCCCTTTACATATGGATAAAGATTGTTTTGGTATCGACCTAAGACAATACAATACCAACAAAATCAGGAAAGAAGGAAAAATCAATTTGAGCTGGCTAATCGAACTGTATAAAGCCTATCCGCATAAAGAAAAGTTCTTTGATTTCAAGCAGAGCAACCAGATGGGTAATTTTGATAAGCTCGCCGGGACTTATGATCTTAAACAGCAGATCATAGCCGGTAAATCTGAGGAGGAGATCCGCATGAGCTGGGAACCCGGACTCTCACAGTACAAGATCATGAGAAAGAAATATTTATTGTATGAATAGAGTAAATGTTGTCAGTTGTCTGTTGCCAGTTGTCAGTAAATTTTACCAAATGTCAAATGAATACTATTTCTCATTCTCAACTCTGCATTCTCCACTCTCAATTACCAAAGTCAAATAATAAATTAATATGAAAATCGTTTTCATGGGCACCCCTGATTTTGCCGTTGCTTCACTACGCGCCCTTCTTGAGGCTGAATTCGATATAGTTGGAGTGGTTACCGCTCCGGATAAACCGGCAGGCAGGGGGCAAAAAATGAATGAATCCGCTGTCAAGCGCTTTGCAATAAATCAGGGCTTGAAAGTCCTTCAACCCCTGAAATTGAAAGACTCTGATTTTTTTCATGAACTTAGGTCGTTAAATGCTGATTTACAAGTAGTTGTTGCCTTCAGAATGTTACCTGAAGTAGTTTGGAACATGCCCCCAAAAGGAACGATCAACTTACATGCATCGCTTCTACCGCAATACCGAGGAGCAGCACCGATTAATTGGGCCATAATTAATGGCGAAAAGCAAAGTGGGGTTAGCACCTTTTTCCTGAAGCAGGAGATTGATACCGGAGATCTTCTATTTTCCGAAGAAGTTGACATAGGAGATGAGGATACAGCCGGCGACCTTCATGATAAACTCATGGTAATTGGTGCCGGATTACTGGTAAGAACTGTAAAAGCAATTGAAGCCGGTAAATACAAAGAGATGCCGCAGGACAATTTTCAGGAGGATCAGTTGAAAAAGGCTCCGAAAATCTTTAGAGAAGATTGTCAAATCAATTGGAATCGGCCTGTCAAACAGGTTTTTAATTTCATCCGTGGGCTAAGTCCACACCCGGCAGCATTCTGTACCCTGCAAGGCAAAACACTAAAAATATTCAGTGCCGCATTTGAAGAAATCCTGGTGGATGATACGCCGGGGAGTGTTTTGACCGATCATAAAACCTATCTTAAATTTGCTTGTCGCGATGGCCTGATTTCGGTAAAGGATTTACAACTTGAGGGAAAGAAAAGAATGAAAGTGGATGAGTTTCTGAGAGGCATAAGACTATAATTTGACCTGAGTTCGATAAAAAACTCCGCTGGCGCATGCGTGTACCTCCAAATTATTCACATAACCCGTGGCACACCTACACCGCTATTGCCGGACTGCCCTTCCCAATGAAATTCTGCAGCAGCTAAACTAAACCTTGCCAAAGGAGGTATCTTCCGGCTATGGATTATCTGAAATAAGATACAATTACTTGCCGCAAATACTTCGGAGGAAAGGACTGAATTAAGCTGTAAAATACAGGTTTTGCTTAATAAAAAAATAATTGTCATTCCGGAGCCTAACTAAAAAAGCGTTTTACCTTAATCTTACTTGTATAGAACCAGGGTGAATTCAGCACAAATTTTTAAAGCAAATTCAACTTTTCATTCAAAAATCTCGAGACTTCATTAAAATACCTTTTGTTATTATACCCCATTACCCATTGAATTCCTCTGGTCGCATTGGTTAAAAACACCTCATCAGCTTCATTCAAAATATCAGGATTTATCTGTGCCTCAATTAGTTCAATATTATTTTCTTTGGCCAGCCGCATCACCACCTGACGCATGACTCCTGCAATGCAGCCTTCATTCAATGCAGGCGTATACAATTTACGGTCATAAACCATAAAGACATTGCTACTCATAGACTCGCAAAGAAATCCATACTGATTGAGAATCAGCACTTCATCCAATGCGTTCTTGTTTTTGAATATGCCCGATAGGACATAAACTAAGGCATTACTCGTTTTTAGATTGGATAAGGAATTTATAGACTTGGGGATTTCATCATAAACATCGATTATAAGGCCCGTGTTATTTAGAACATACTGACTTTCACCCAGTTTTTGAGCTTCAAGCAAATAGCCAAACTTGTTCGAAACAGGACTATACAAACCCTCTGAATCACGAAAAACTGTTAACCTAATCCTGGCGTCGGGACCGATTCTGTTTCTTCTGACTAAGTCTTCAACCTTTTCACGTAAAAACCAGATATCAATTAGTGAAAAATTGTCAAACTTCAGGAGCTTCATACCCTTTTGAATCCGGTCAATGTGCATTTCCGGAAACTTCAATTTACCCTTTATGAATCTCATCGATTCAAAAAGTCCATCACCATATCTAAAACCACGATTAGTTGATTTAAATATCGGCTCATTGGCAGGAACAATGTTCCCATTAAAATCTATATACTCTAAACTCATACTTACACTTTAACGTAATTACGCCACTTCTCAAGCACCGTACTAAAATCAGCAGGTAAGGCTGTTTCAAAATGAATAAACTTACGGGTAGTCGGATGAAAGAATCCTAATGACTGTGCATGAAGGGCTTGTCTGGGCATTAGTTCAAAACAATTTTCCACAAACTGCCTGTATTTATTAAAAATTGTACCCTTCAGAATTCGGTCACCTCCATAGGCACTATCATTGAACAAAGGATGACCAATATGTTTCATATGAGCCCTGATCTGATGTGTTCGACCTGTTTCCAGCTCACACTCAATAAGAGTCACATAATTAAATCGTTCGAGAACCTTGTAATGAGTAACTGACCATTTGCCCTTTTCTTCATCATCATAAACAGCCATCACTTTACGGTCTTTTACGCTTCGACCGATGTATCCTTTGACCGTCCCATCTTCTTTTAAATCTCCCCAAACAAGAGCAATATATTTACGAGTGATACTATGATCATAGAACTGTTTGGCTAGAAAAGTGATTGCCCAGTCGTTCTTACTTACGAGTAGAAGTCCGGAAGTATCCTTATCAATCCTATGTACCAAACCCGACCGACCTTCATTACCGGGCATTTGAGGCGATTGTTGAGCGTGATAGACCAAAGCATTAACCAGGGTACCGCTGTAATTATTGAAACCAGGATGAACAACCATTCCTGCAGCCTTATTGACGATGATCAGGTCATCATCCTCATAAACGATGTCAATGGGAATATTTTCCGGGTAAACTTCAGTATCGCGGGGTGGATGCGGTAATACCACTGAAATAATATCAAATGGTTTTACCTTATAGCTGGCCTTTACAGGCTTATCATTTACTAAAACATTTCCTGCATCAATGGCATTTTGTATCCTATTTCGAGAGGTATTTTCAGTACGTATAATCAAGAATTTGTCAAGCCTTAACAGTGACTGCCCCTTATCCACAATGATTCGGAGGTGTTCATATGATTCCTGATCTTCTAAGTCCGGATTTTCTTCTCTCATGCTACAAAATTAAATCTTTGGAGGGAATCCAAGGTATAAACCTTCAGGGATATTCTTAATCTGACTAAATTGATGAATTAAAATCCATAAATAATCAATTTTAACCTGAAGACCTTAACTTTATGTCGAAATCATTACTATTCATCGAATGAAAAAGCAACTTAGCTTCCTGTTAATTTTGAATGGCATACTTTTCGCAATACCCATAATCTCCTATAGTCAAAGTGAGGTCTCCGGACTTATCAAATCAAATCCGGCAGATGCTACAAAACTAGCCCAAGCCTATTTAAAACCTCTTTTTAAAGGTTTGGGCATGGGGTTAAACTCCGGTTGGAACAATACAGCCCACTCCAAGAACTTACTCAGGTTTGATCTTCGTATTGGGATAAGTGCCGCTGTTGTCCCTCAACCGGATGAAAGCTTTGATCTAAGCAAATTAGGCTTATCCAATCATATCAGGCCTGCAAATCCGTCGCAATCCCTAACTCCTACACTTTCAGGCTCAAAAGATAATGTGGCCAGACTAAGCGTTTATGATTCAAATAATCAAGCGCTAGAATCCTTCAATATGCCGGGAGGTACAGGAGTTGGACTAATCCCTACTCCGCAGCTTCAAGGTTCAATTGGACTATCAAGAGGAATTGAATTAAGTGTCAGAGCGATGCCAACTGTTCAAATGGGAAGCAATTTTGGATCCATTGGAATGTTTGGTGCCGGATTAAAAGTTGAATTGATCCCTATGATTTCGGGCATGGCGGATAAAATTCTTCCATTGGATATTGCTCTGGCTGCAGGATACACGCGATTAAGCTATGAATTACCTCTGAATGTGTCTGCGCCTTCAAATGCATTACCTTCTTCTCCTAATCAACCAAACAATTTCTCAAACCAAAGAATGGAAGCCCAATTTTCAGGTATCAATACCGAACTGATAATTTCTAAGAGGATACTTCTTTTTACTCCTTTTGTAAGTTTAGGATATCAAACTGCAAAAACAAATGCGTGTATGAAAGGAAACTATCCTATAGTTGATGGGCTAAGCCCCCTCGGCCAGAGAACATATTCCGTTTTTTCAGATCCAATAACTATCAAGCAAACTGACATTAATGGATTCAGAACTACTATTGGATTTCAATTGAATCTGGCCTTTTTCAGAATTTTTGGTTCCTACAGCATGGCGGAATATAATTCGTTTAATGGCGGAATTGGTTTAGGACTAGGAAAATAATTGCATATTATAAACGCTATTTAGAAAACCGAATTTAGTGTATTTAAAAATACGGGTATTTTAAACAAGCTTTTCACTGAAAAAAATCTAAAACACCTATAAAAAGGTAATTAAAAAACCGTGTTCGGATAATTGAAAATTATAAAAGCCCTGTCTAACAAACAGGGCTTTTTAAAGGATTATCAACGCAATTACGCTGTGTTTCAGCCGCAAAACCTACAACCTTAATCCTTTGAGGTTGTCCGTTACTTACCCGCAGTTGTGCCTCTATATTACTCACAAAAATACTATTTTAAATTGTCTAATATCCTTTTATACTGACTTTCAAAGTCCTCAAATCTGTGAGGAGTTTCTATAAGAACGCTAAAGGATGGCTTAGTTAAAATCGTAGTTAACACAATATCACCTCCAATACCTACTTTATGTGTATTAACATCTAAGCTATCAGCATGCAGTTGTTTTAACGATTTAATAACTATTTCCCTTGCATTCAGCGTTTCATCCTTAAAAATAGATTGCTTGATGTTTTCATCCGCTATATCTGGGTGCATTATTAAGCTACCTTCGGAAATGTCTTTTTCAGTTAAATTGTAAATTCTTAATTCATTTAAGTTTGGCGAACTCCTCTGCCGTGACCCTGAAAATACTGCCATGACGGATACCCGGCGGCATGCTGATCTGATCAGATACATCGGTCCAAGTCTTCAAGTCAGCTGACATAACGGCGCCGTACTTGTGTTCAGTATATTTATCAAAAAAAACAAGCCATTTGCCAGCTGTCTTAAGTGTTGTAGGCCCCTCGGCCCAGTAACGGCCCGTGATCGGTTCTCCGGCCTTCGTATACGGCCCGGTGAGCGTTTCGCTATAGGCTATTTTCAGGTTTTTCTGCGGAGGAGTGGGCGTTTCGTCCTTCAGGAACATGATATAACGCCCGGCATCTTTCACAATTGTGGCATCGATTGAATTAAAGCC
>Ga0194133_10005585_pt1 | contig 15955 bp, 15 predicted proteins | sample TA2KigOf40mmetaG_FD_155448 | JGI IMG/M metagenome (GOLD analysis project Ga0194133, IMG submission 155448) | Freshwater microbial communities from Lake Tanganyika, Tanzania - TA2015055 Kigoma Offshore 40m | ecosystem: Environmental > Aquatic > Freshwater > Lake | place: Tanzania: Lake...
TGGACTGCCTGATTGAAAACCGGTATCCTTCCCCGCCTCGCTCAGATGCGGCTGTAGCTCAGTGGATAGAGTATTGGCCTCCGAAGCCAAGGGTCGTGGGTTCGATCCCCGCCAGCCGCGCCAATACACAAGCCCATTACGGATAAGTTTGCGCGGTGGAGAGAGCCAATTGTTTGGCTCTCGACGGGGATCGAAGGGATTCGCTTGCAAGCGAATCCGCGGCCCGAGTGATGTGGGCTGGGACCGAAGGGCTCAACCGTCAGGGTCTGACGCCTGCTCGGCATCGTCATCGACCAACACGTCCGGGCGCGCGCCATGCTTGAGCAACAACGGTATCGCTTCTTTAATTTCATAGTCGATGGCGATCATCATTGCGTTGCGACCGTTGTAGTCAGCCAGATCGGGATCGGCACCACCCTCGAGCAGGCTTTCCACCACCGCCATGTTGTTCGTCTCGACGGCTTCGCCCAGAGGCAGTGAGCCAGTCACCGACGGCGTTGCCAGCAACTCGGGCTTTAGGCGAACGATGTTTTCGACGGCTTCTTCATCTCCGTGTCCGATTCGGCTCGACAGTAACTCACGAAAAGAAGCTTGTGGAATGATCTTGCGCTCGGCATCTTTGATAAGTTTGACGCGCGAATGAAAGTACTCAATATCCTCAGCAGATCCTTGCAAGCTCGCCAGCGAGGACAAGTCGTTCATTGCACTCATTGATTTTGGTGCGTGCCACACCAGCGGCTCTTGCAAATCACCGCCCATCAGTGTCATGCATTCGCTCCGATGAATGCCGCTGATGTAAAACAATTTGAATGGGTCTACCTCGCAGTTCTCTTGAGCACAAAGATCAACGTAGCGAACGGTAGCGCTCAGTGAGCTCGCCATGTTGTCTACGGTCGTACTTTTCTTGCCAGAGTAAAGCAACAAATAACTCGATTGCCAAAGTGGATGATCGCGATTGATTTGCGAACGAAGCACGCCCGCTTCGCAACCTACGAAATGAATCAACGGCTTGGGGGCGTCAGGTGCCAAGGACAGCACATGTTGCGTACTCAAGTGGTTCAAGAGGGCCTTTGCCAACAATAATTCATCGTGTGTTTCTGAAAAAGCTAACCAAAGCCCTGGCTCATCGACGCCATGAATTTCGGGAGTCCAATTCTCACTATGCATGAAAATCATTAATTGCCGAGCCGTCGCCATGTGTCCGACCACACTGTTCAGTACATCTCCTATATTCAGTTGATTCAGCAGCACTCGAGCGTGTTTCATGTGACAACCCGCCAGCAAACGCTTGATGTACTGCTCTGAATTTGGCTCGAGGTCATCACCGAACAGCGTGACGAACTCCGGTGTCTCGATGAAGTGAATTGGCTGTGTTTCGCGAACACGCGGCCGTGTCTCGGCAATGGGTTTCGTCATGGGAGCAAAGGCGGTTAGCGGGTCGGCAGTTAGATCTAGCCCGTGTGTGCCTTGGGGGCCCTCCCAAGTTCGGCGTATGGCGCAACATGAAGTAATTGGGAGCGTTCAGGGCGGCAAACCATTCGCCATCACTCTTCGCATCAGGTCTCGGTCGGGCGAGGGGTCTTCGTGCGTAGTGAAGCTGGGGCGTTGATCAGAAGGTCGATGCAGCATTCTCAGCTCGTTCCCGACAATTTCCGTGCTGTGCCGCTCAAAGCCATCTTTGCCTGTCCATTTTCGAGTTTGCAGATAGCCCTCGATGTAGACCAGCGCGCCTTTTTTCAGATGCTGCCCTGCGATTTCTGCCAGCCGTTTGTAAAGCACCACGCGGTGCCACTCGGTGGCATCGCGTCGTGCGCCGACCGATTTGTTTTTCCAGGTTTCGCTGGTCGCGATGGACAGGTGAGCGATTGGCTCGCCGTTTTGTGTTGTACAAAGTTCAGGGTTGTGTCCGAGGTGGCCAATTAGCATGGCCTTGTTCAGCGTGCCTGTCATGATGAGAGAAGAGCGGATGAGCTTGGCAATATCAAGGGGAGGTCCGACGCGCAATCAATCCACCAATCGCACTGATACCTGTCAGCCCTTTGATGGAAAAACTGCCAGCCAGCTCCGGCGGCATGCTGCCATTGGCGGGCCCGAAGAACCGCAGCCCGGCGTAACCCGCGGCATCGCCGTGCATGATCGCGCCGATCGCGGTGTTGGCGGGCGTTGCAAACGGCAGCACATTGGTGCTGCCCACTATAAGTTTCGCAGTGGGTTCGCGGCTTGCTGGTAGCACCTCGTCAATGCGCAGATTCATCATGTAGCGTGGCTTGCCTGGCGCCAAAATCAATGTTTACTTCGATGTCAGCCGCAATCGGATACACCTCGGTCAGCCCATCCGGGCTGTACCAGCCACGGGCGTAACCACGGTAGGTAGCGGTGCCGGTGGTCGGCAGCGTGCCGACATCGGTCAACTGACCAAATGCGATTGCACCGCGTCGCTCTTTGTTGTGCTCGGTGCCACCCCCCCACTCCTGAATATTGATGGTGTCTTTGGTGACCCAGCCGGCGACATGCGCGTAACGGTAGTTCCAATTCCAGAGATCGCGATAGCCTTTGAATCCGGCGAACGGCACCTTATCTGGGGCCTGAGTCGCACCATCTTCCTGTAATCGGGTCGCGTTGATTTGGTCTGGTTTCAGGCCGCCGCTGCGCCAATTACCGGTTGCAAAACGCAAGCCATTGTTGGCTGCCGCGACGCAACTTGCTTCGCCGGTGTCACAACTTGGTGCGGGACGCTCGAAGTAGTGGTTATTGGCATAGTGGTCTTGCGTACCGCTGAAGGTCGACGCATTGTTATCCCAAAAAACGTCACCCTGAGGTGGCAAAGCAATCAGGGTCGACATGCCTTGTTCACCGAGTTGAACCCGGCCTCGTTTCAAACCAAAGTTTTCGATGATGCGTGGCCGCTCGTTTTTGCCATCCCAGAAAAGTTTGAGTTGAGACAGCAGCAAGTCAACCGCGCTGATGTTGGTATCGGCATCATGCAAGACACGAATTTCTGCGAAGCCTTCACTCAACGGCAGCAATCCAAATGCCTCGGCCGTGTTGGTGTTCGTCGGCAGTAAATCACTGCTTGAGTACCCGATGGTTTGCAAACCGTTTTTGCTGAGCTGTATGGTGCCGACTGACACGCCCAGCGCATTGCCACTGCATGCTGACACACCCGCCGGGCAATTGTTCGGTCCATTGCTGCCGTTACTGCCATTAGCCCACAGTGCGGATAATGCTGAACTCGTTAGCAGGCCGCCGCCGTTACCGCTTGCGTTGCTTGCGCCGATGACACCACTGCCATCACTGCAGGCAGCGAGTGCGCAGAGTAGCGCCGTGATCACACCCATCCGCAACTTCAACCATGCCATTGCTACCCCCATCAGTCGTCTGAAAAATGCGCGTGACGGTGTTTGGCCGCACGGCAGCGACGAACTTAGGGCAAGCCCCAAATAGCTTGTTGAGCACTGACAACCGAACAAGATCAAGGGTGCAGCGATATCGATTGAACTTATGCTGTAGCAAACTAGCCAAGCGCATCGGCTTGCCGAGAGCGTTCACACAGCGCCCGTTATAATTTGCGTTTCCCACGCGACACCGCTCTGGCCAAGCGCATCCTTCATGCAGCAGCAACAAAAAGATCAACTCATCCAGCTATTTGCCGAGGCAGTCGCACCACTCATCGCAGGTTCGGATTTGGTCATGCCGCCCATCACGCTGGAGCGACCGCGCGATGCAGCGCATGGCGATTTGGCTTGCAACATCGCGATGCAATTGGCCAAACCACTCAAGCGCAACCCGCGTGAGCTGGCGCAGGCTATTGTGGATGCGGTGCTGGCCAACCCTGCACGTATTGGTCTGATTGATGCGATTGATATTGCCGGCCCGGGATTCATCAATCTGCATGTGGCGCTGGCAACCAAGCACGCAGTAATCAGGCGAATCTTTGCGGACGCCCAGTGCTATGGACGCACAAACCTAGCCTCCAACCAAAAGGTATTGGTTGAATTTGTTTCCGCCAATCCGACGGGTCCATTGCACGTTGGCCATGGTCGACAAGGCGCCCTAGGTGATGCGATTTGCGCTTTATTCGAGGCGCAGGGTTACACCGTACAGCGCGAGTTCTATTACAACGACGCTGGCGTGCAAATCGCGACGCTTGCAAGCTCGGTGCAGGCGCGCGCCAAAGGTAGCAAACCGGGCGACAGTGATTGGCCCGAGTCCGCGTACAACGGCGACTACATCGCAGACATTGCAGCGGATTTCATTGCCCGAAAAACGGTTGCCGCTGCAGATGGGGAGCCAGTCACGGCAAACGGTGATGTCAACGATATTGAATCGATACGGCGTTTTGCCGTTGCATATCTCCGGCACGAACAAGATCTGGATTTACAGGCCTTCGGTGTGCGCTTCGATCATTACTACCTTGAATCTTCGCTGTATACCGATGGCAAAGTCGAGGCTGCAGTCGCTGCCATCAAGGCTGCTGGCAAAACGTATGAGCAAGATGGCGCGCTATGGTTAAGAAGCACCGAGTATGGTGACGACAAAGACCGCGTGATGAAAAAATCTGACGGCACGTACACTTACTTTGTGCCGGACGTGGCGTATCACATCAGCAAATGGCAACGTGGCTTTCACAAGGTCATCAATATTCAGGGCAGTGATCATCACGGCACTATTGCGCGAGTGCGTGCTGGTTTGCAGGCAGTGGGTGTCGGCATTCCGGTGGGCTACCCTGACTATGTGTTGCACAAAATGGTCACCGTCATGCGCAATGGCGAGGAAGTTAAAATTTCCAAACGCGCTGGTTCTTACGTGACGCTGCGTGATCTGATCGAGTGGTCTGCAGGCGATGCACATGATGAAAATGGTCAGCGTGATCTCACACGTGGGCGTGATGCAGTGCGTTTTTTCCTTATCTCACGCAAAGCCGACACTGAGTTTGTGTTCGATGTCGATCTGGCCTTGGCCCAGTCGGATGAGAACCCGGTGTACTACGTGCAGTACGCGCATGCCCGTATTTGCTCCGTACTATCGCAGTGGGGCGGTGACGAGGCTATGCTGATATCGGTTGATTTGTCTGCGCTGACATCGCCGCGTGAGGCGAGCCTGTTGGCCGCGCTGGCGGATTTTCCTGAGGTACTGAAAAAAGCGGCAGATGAACTCGGCCCGCATCAGATAGCGTTTTACTTGCGTGAGTTAGCGGGCGAACTACACAGTTACTACAACGCCGAACGCGTGCTGGTCGACGATAGCGTACTCAAACATGCGCGATTAGCGCTGTTGCTCGCCACGCGGCAGGTACTGGCGAACGGGCTGGCACTGCTCGGCGTCTCTGCACCGGCCAGGATGTAGAAATGGATTGTTTCAAGCGACGTCAGCTTAGTCTGCATCAGCAGCGTGGCGGCACGACTGCCGGCCTGATCATCGGTTTGATTATTGGCCTATTGATTGCGGTGGGTATCGCAATGATGATCATGAAGACGCCGCTGCCATTCATCGACAAGATCGGCAAACCGTCTCAATCGGCGGGGGACTTGGGTGACCCAAACAAATCTTTGCAGGGCAGTGCGCGCGATTCGCGCGAGCCGGCGACGGCTGCTGAGGTACAAACCCCTGCACCACCACCGGCCGTGGTCGAACCGAAGCGCCCGGCAACCCCTGCATCGACCGCGCGTTCGACAGACAAGCCGGCGGCTACGCCTGCACCATCTACAAGTAGCACGTCTTCAGCGACCGAAGGCTTCACCTATTATTTGCAGGCAGGCGCATTTCGCGAGCGACAGGACGCCGAGGCAACCAAAGCGCGTTTGGCGCTGATGGGCGTTGCCGCCTCCATTGCCGAACGCAAATCGGAGCTTGGTACGCTTTACCGAGTGCGGGTCGGCCCGTTTGATGATGTCGAGGGTATGAATCGCACACGTGTTCGTTTATCTGATAATGGTGTCGATGCCGCGGTAGTGCGTGTTCCAAAATAATTCACGATAGAGGGTAGCTCAATGCGACTGTTAAAACGTTTGCTAGTTATTGCCAGCATGGGTTTGGTTTCTGTTGGCGCATATGCTGCGCCAAACGCGCCAGTTGAAGGCGTTGAATATCAGCGCTTATCTCAGCCGCAACCGACTGATACTGGCAAGAAGTTCGAAGTGCTTGAGTTCTTCTGGTATAACTGCCCGCACTGCCATGCCTTCGAACCCCATTTGGCGGAATGGGCAAAAAAGCATGGTGACCGCATTGTGCTCAAGCGTATTCCAGTCGGGTTCAGGGAATCATTCGCGCCGCAGCAGAAGCTTTACTTTGCATTGGAAGCCATGAATCGGCTCGATTTGCATAAAGTGGTGTTCGATGCAATTCACCAGCGTCGCATGAAGCTAAATACTGAGCCAGAGATCATGGCTTTCATGGAAACGCAAAGTATCGACCACAAAAAATTTGCCGAAACTTTTCAATCATTCAGCGTGCAAAGCAAAGTATCGCGCGTACGTCAGTTGCAGGAAGCATTTCGAATTGATGGCGTTCCCACTGTTGCGATTGATGGCCAGTACCTGACTTCGCCATCCATCGTTGGGCAGAGTATGCGCGGCGCGCCGGAAGAAGTGCTCAACAGCGCCACGCTGACCGTGATGGATGCCCTGATCGCCAAGAAAAAGTAAGCGGCTACCCCAACCAAGCACTGTGTGGCTTTACGCCGGGCGCTTGAGCGGCCCGATCGGCCCCTGGCTGATACGGTCGCTGGCTGATACGGTCGCTGGCTGATGCGGTCCCTGCTACCCGCAGATCGGTACGGCTGAGTGCTTCGCCTTGATGGTACCTGCTAGCGCTTCTTGTATCCGCGCACCAAGGCCCGCAACATATCGAGTCCGAGATGTCGGTGATACTCATCCAACTGGTTCAACAGTGCGGCGGCTTTTTGATTCGTCATACTGACCTCGGCGCCACCATTTTTTCGGGTATCGCCATTGCCAAAGCGTAGCCAGTCGGCCGGCACATCAAGCCAAATCGCGAGTGCGCGCAACTTTTCTTGAGTCGGGATGGATTCGCCTTGCAGCCACTTGCGCGCAGCATGCACTGTGACGGGATGGCCCTTGAAGCGCTCATTGAACTCGCGGGCTAATTGGGTCGGGCTTTGTGGAGAACACTCGGCATTACGCAGCGCTTGTTGCAGCCTCTCGCTAAAGGCCAAGCGTTCTTCTGTTGAATTCATGGGGCGAAACTATTCCACGCGACGGTGTAATAGTCAGTTTTTATGTCGACGACAGTCTGTAGAAAAACAAACGCGCCGAAAATAAAAAAACTGGGTGAGTTAGCGCTTGGCCATGCGTCGGACGATATGTTGCGGCGCAAATCAATACCCTGGTTTCACCGGATAACACTGGGTGTTTAGCGCCGGTGGATGGCAAAGTTGGAAGAGGACTTCTCGCAGCAAACCGGCCATCCTGCAAAGGTTGCTAATAACGCAAGGCCGTAAAACGCTGCGAACGGTCAACAGCCCACAGAAACAACCGCTACTCAGGTTTGTCGCACAAAGCGAATGACGCCATCCTCATCGTGCGTGCGTCGTAACTCGCCCGCAAACCATAATCGATGCAAGTGCGCCAAGGCTTCGCCCATTGCAAAAGTGAGTTGGTGCATATCGAGATCGCGCTTGAACATCAACGGCACGATATCGGCAGCCGAGCGCGGTGTTGTGCAGGCAGCGCGCACCTCATCCAGCCGTGCCGCGTGGTGATCTTGAAGCTGCCGAACGCGCTGATGAATCCCGCGAAACGGCTTGCCATGCGAAGGCAGCGCCAGTGTCTGCGGCGGTAAAGAGAGAAATTGCGCTACCGACTCGAGAAACTGGCCTACCGAATCGGCTTCAGGTTCGATCGCGAACACCGAGGTGTTGGTAGAGATTTTCGGCAGCAGCATGTCGCCCGAGATCAACACACCCAGTGATTCGCAGTACAGCGCGGCGTGCTCCGGCGAGTGTCCGGTGCCAATCATGATGCGCCAACTGTTTTTGCCCACTTGCAGCGGTATGCGCGGATCGAGCCGAATGAATTGCGCGGGCACGCTTGGCACCAGCGTCGGGTAGTAGGCTTTGCGCCCCTCGAGTTGTGCCAGCTTTTCCTGGTCACGTAGCCCGTGGCGACGGAAATGCGGAATAGTGGCGGGGCCGTCGGCACCCGGCAGGCCGGCCGACATCATGCGCGCGAAGCCATACTCGCCCACCGTGATCCATAGCGATACCTGCCAACGCTCGCACAACCAATCCGCCAGGCCTACATGATCCGGGTGGCAGTGCGTCACGATCACGCGGGTAATCGGGCGGCCATCCAGCGCCTGCGTGAACACCTGCTCCCAGGCAGCACGGGTCGCGTCATTAGCAATTCCGCAATCCACTACCGCCCAGCCATCGCCATCGTCTAGTAACCACAGGTTGATGTGATTCAGCGCGAACGGCAGCCCCATGTGGAGCCAGCGCACGCCGGGCGCAATTTCAAGCGCGGCACCGGTGGCAGGCAGGGTGTCGCCAAATGGGTAGTCAAGCTCGGATTCAAGAGGGTTCATGGCGATGCTTTCGGGTGCGGCGTGACAGGGTTTGCAAAGCCCGCTGGCGCGCCTACAATAGCAGGCAATTGACGTTTACGTAAACGTCCATTCTACCCCTGCAGCGCGTCGGATCCGGCGCGTGCATTGCACTCCAAACTCATGGCCACCTACACCATCACCGAATTGGCGCGCGAATTCGACATCACGCCGCGCACTATCCGTTTTTACGAAGACCAGGGCTTGATCAGCCCGAAGCGCGAGGGCAGTGGTGGTCGGGTGCGAGTCTACGGCGCGCGTGATCGGATTCGGTTAAAGCTCACGCTGCGTGGCAAACGTCTTGGCCTGACGCTATCCGAGATCAAGGATCTGGTCGACATGTATGACTCGCCCAAAGACTCTGCTGCGCAGCTCAAACGCTTTTTGCTGGTATTGGCGCGTCACCGCGAGATGCTTGAGCAACAGCGCGAAGATCTGGAAGTTACCCTGTCTGAAATAGCGATGCACGAGGCGCAGTGCCAGCGTCTGCTGGACGAGGGCCTGCCCAAACGCAAGAGCGCGGGCGTGCGGCGCGTCGCTTGAATCAACACACTCGTCGAGGAGATTTTCATGCTTAACCTGCCCGGCCTCACCTTCGATCATGGCGACGATATCGCAGCACTGCGCGACGCTGTACGGCAATTTGCTGCTGCCGAAATTGCACCACGCGCAGAACAGATCGATCGCAGCGATCAATTCCCGATGGACTTATGGCGCAAGATGGGTGACCTCGGGCTGCTCGGCATCACTGCCGACGAGGCTTATGGCGGCAGTGGGATGGGCTATCTCGCGCATATCATCGCCATGGAAGAAATATCGCGCGCTTCCGCATCGGTGGGGCTTTCATACGGCGCGCACTCCAATCTGTGCGTCAACCAAATCCGGCGTAATGGCAGCGATGCGCAAAAAGAAAAATATTTACCCAAGCTAATCTCGGGTGAGCATATCGGCGCCCTCGCCATGTCGGAGCCGAACGCCGGTTCGGATGTCGTCAGCATGCGTTTGCGCGCAGATTTCAAAGGGGATCGTTGGATACTGAACGGCAGCAAGATGTGGATCACCAATGGCCCCGATGCCGATGTGCTGGTGGTGTACGCAAAAAATGATATCGAAGCTGGGCCACGCGGCATGACCGCATTTCTGATCGAAAAACATTTCAAAGGATTTTCAGTCGCGCAAAAGCTCGACAAACTTGGCATGCGCGGCTCGCATACCGGTGAGTTGGTGTTTCAGGATTGCGAGGTACCCGCTGAAAATGTGCTTGGCGGTTTGGGCCGTGGTGTGAATGTATTGATGTCCGGCCTCGACTACGAGCGTGCAGTGTTATCCGGTGGGCCGCTTGGTGTGATGCAGGCGTGCATGGATGTGGTAGTGCCGTATGTGCATGACCGTAAGCAGTTCGGTCAACCGATTGGCGAGTTTCAACTCATGCAAGGCAAGCTGGCCGATATGTACTCGACCATGATGGCGTGCAAAGCCTATGTGTATGCAGTGGGCCAGGCATGTGATCGCGCCGACACGCCAGAGCAAGTGCGGGCCTTGCGCAAAGATGCTGCCGGCGCAATTTTGTATTCGGCGGAAAAAGCGACCTGGATGGCAGGTGAAGCGATTCAAGCCTTGGGCGGTAATGGCTATATCAATGACTACCCGACCGGTCGACTATGGCGTGATGCCAAGCTGTATGAAATTGGCGCCGGTACCAGTGAAATTCGGCGCATGCTGATCGGTCGTGAATTGTTCGCCGAAACTGCCTGAAAGGATTGCGCCCACCATGCAGCACTTTCCCAAGTTGTTGTCATCGCAAATCGCATTCGATATTGCGCGCGTGATTATGGATGGCTTTGACAAGCACTATCGTTTGTTCCGCGAAGCCAGCCAGGCGGCGCGGCGACACTTCGAACAATTGACATGGAAAACAGCGCAAGCCGAGGCGCGCGAGCGTATTGCTTTTTATGACCGCCGGGTGCAAGAGTGTGTGCAGCTACTTGAAGATGAGTATGCGCAAGACGAACTGACCGATGCCGTTTGGCGTGAAGTCAAGCTGCACTACATCGGTATGTTGACCGAGCATCGCCAGCCAGAACTTGCGGAGACATTTTTCAACTCGGTTTGCTGCAGCATTTTGCACCGTACCTATTTCAACAACGACTTTATTTTTGTCTGGCCCACCATCTCGACTGAATACATCGAGCCACGCGACAGTACGCCAGCCTATCGTGTTTACTATCAAGCCAAAGACGGCATGCGCGAAGCCCTCCGGCGCATGGTCACGAATTTTCAGTTTGCAGGTGAATTTGCCGATCTCGAGCATGACCTGACCTTGGTTGAGGCGCGATTAAATGCATTACCTGGTAACGAGAAGCAGGAAGCCAACTATCAGTTGCAGATGCTGTCTTCACCTTTCCTGCGCAACAAGGGTGCGTACTTGGTGGGCAAACTGGTCAACGGTAGCCAGAGTCACGGCTTTGTGATTCCGGTGTTGCACAACCGCTCAGGCGCATTGTTCATTGATACCTTACTGACTGATCCGAGCCAGATTACCTTGCTGTTCTCGTTCACGCGTGCCTACTTCATGGTGGATATGGAAGTGCCATCCGCCTACGTGAACTTCTTGCATGGAATCATGCCTAGCAAACCACGCAGTGAGATCTACACGATTCTCGGTTTGCAAAAACAAGGCAAGGCAGCGTTCTACCGAGACTTCTTGCATCACCTCGCGCATTCATCCGACAATTTCGCGATTGCCCCGGGTATTCGCGGCTTGGTCATGGTGGTGTTCGCTTTGCCGTCTTTTCCTTATGTGTTCAAAGTCATCAAAGATCATTTCCCGGCACCGAAGGAAACTACGCGTGAACTCGTCAAAGAAAAATATTTGCTAGTGAAATACCATGATCGCGTCGGCCGAATGGCCGATACACTCGAGTATTCGAATGTTGCGTTTCCGCGCGCGCGCTTTCCGGATGAGTTGCTGGATGAGCTAAAAGAAGTCGCGCCTTCGCTGATCGAAGAAGAAAACGATCAAGTCATCGTGCGACATTTATACATCGAGCGTCGCATGACGCCCTTGAATATTTGGCTGACCGAAGCGGAAGCAGCGGGTGACGAAGTCAAGATGGAGCATGGTGTGCGCGAATACGGCAACGCCATCAAGGATCTGGTGGCGGCGAATATTTTTCCGGGCGACATGCTGTACAAAAATTTTGGCGTCACCCGGCAGGGCCGAGTCGTGTTCTATGACTACGATGAAATCGAATACATCACCGACTGTAACTTCCGCGATATACCGCCGCCGCGCAATGAAGAAGACGAAATGGCGAGCGAGCCGTGGTATTCGGTCGCAAAGAATGATGTATTCCCGGAGCAGTTTGGTGTTTTCTTGCTCGGCAATCCCAAGGTGCGCAAGTATTTCATGCAGCACCATGCAGATTTGCTGACCGCTGAATACTGGCGCCAAAAGAAAACCCGTATTCTCGATGGTCAAGTCGAGGATGTATTCCCCTACCCGCAAGAGATTCGTTTCATTCATCATCAAGGTGTGACTGCCTCAGCCGTTCAGGCGGCTTGAACCCAGGAGATAAAGATGCAAGATCCGATCGTGATTGTTGGTGCTGCGCGTACGCCCATGGGCGCTTTTCAGGGCGACTTTGCGACATTGGCCGCAGCTGATTTAGGCGCGGCTGCAATTCATGCGGCGCTTGAGCGCGCCGGCGTGGCGGCAGATGTAGTGGACGAAGTGATCTTTGGTAATTGCCTGATGGCGGGGCAAGGTCAGGCGCCGGCAAGACAAGCTGCAATTAAAGCGGGGGTGCCGGTGTCGGCGGGCGCGGTGACGCTATCAAAGATGTGTGGCTCGGCGATGCAGGCCACTATTTATGGTTTTGATTCTCTGGTGGCGGGTACTAACAGCGTGGTCGTGGCTGGCGGTATGGAGTCCATGACCAACGCGCCGTATTTAATTCCCAAGGTGCGCGGTGGTTATCGCATTGGGCACGCCACCATCTATGACCACATGATGCTCGATGGCTTGGAAGATGCCTACGAGCGCGGACGCTCCATGGGCACCTATGCCGAAGACTGCGCAGCGAAGTATCAGTTCACTCGGGAGCAACAAGACGATTACGCCATCGCCTCGGTCAAACGCGCACAAGCCGCCAGCGGCAGCGGCGCTTTCAATTGGGAGGTTGCGCCAGTCACCGCGTCTGGCAAGGGCGGTGATGTGGTGATCACTAAAGATGAAGGTCCGCTCAAAGCCAAGCCCGAAAAAATCAGCGCACTCAAGCCCGCTTTCAAGAAAGACGGCACCATCACTGCTGCATCGTCGTCGTCGATAAATGATGGCGCAGCAGCACTGGTGCTGATGCGCGAATCTACTGCCAAAGCCATGTCGGTCACGCCGATTGCGCGCATCGTCGCGCACAGCCGTCACTCGCAAGCGCCGAACTGGTTTACTACTGCACCGGTCGGCTCGATACAAAAAATTTACGATAAAACCGGCTGGTCAACCAGTAGTGTCGATTTGTTCGAAGTGAATGAGGCCTTTGCAGCGGTTGCCATGGCGGCCATGCATGATCACGGCATCGCGCACGAGAAAATTAATATTCATGGCGGTGCTTGCGCGCTTGGTCATCCAATTGGTGCTTCGGGCGCCCGAATTATTGTGACCTTGCTCGGTGCTTTGAAAAAAACTGGTGGCAAGCGTGGCGTTGCATCGCTGTGCATCGGGGGTGGCGAGGCCACTGCGGTTGCTATCGAGATGGTGTAAGCCAACATAATCACGCTACGGCGGCAACGACATGGTTCTGTCCGAACAGCATCAAATGATTCGTGATGCGCTGCGTGAATTCTCGCAGCAGCAATTAATGCCGCATGCCGCAGCATGGGATCTTCAGCGCCACTTTCCCCGCGAAGCACTCAAGCAATTAGCGCGGCTTGGCGCTTTTGGTGTGGCGGTACCCGAATCTTATGGCGGCGCAGGTTTGGATTATTTGGCGCTGGCGATAGTGATCGAAGAAATTGCGGCAGGTGATGGTGGTACGTCGACGATTATCTCGGTTAACAACTGTCCGGTGTGCAGCATCGGCCTGAGCTACGCAAATGATGCACAAAAAGCGCAGTGGTTAAGACCGCTCGCCAGCGGCGATATGCTGGGCGCGTTTGCGCTGACCGAGCCGCATGCAGGCAGTGATGCCTCGGCTTTGCGAACCATGGCGCGACGCGATGGTGACCATTATGTGCTGAATGGCGTCAAGCAATTCATCACCAGCGGCAAAAATGCAGATGTTTGCATTGTGATGGCGGTCACTGACAAGGACGCGGGCAAGCGCGGTATCAGCGCGTTTTGGGTGCCCACGGATACGCCGGGCTATGTGGTGGCGCGCGTCGAAGAAAAGCTAGGCCAACACTCTTCCGACACGGCGCAAATCGTTTTTGAAGATTGCCGTATACCGGTTGCTAACCGTATTGGAGAAGAGGGCATGGGTTACAAGATAGCCTTGTCCGGTTTGGAGGGTGGCCGTATTGGCATTGCAGCACAGGCGATTGGCATGGCGCGTGCTGCGTTCGATGCCGCGCTCAACTACGCCAAAGATCGCGAGAGTTTCGACAAACCCTTGTTCGAGCATCAGGCAGTTCAGTTCAAACTGGCCGAGATGGCCACACAAATCGACGCCGCACGGCAACTTGTGTGGCATGCCGCCAGTATGAAAGATGCCGGATTGCCCTGTTTGAAAGAAGCCGCCATGGCCAAATTGTTTGCCAGCGAGATGGCGGAAAAAGTATGTAGCGACGCGCTGCAGATTCATGGCGGTTACGGCTATTTATCTGATTTCCCGGTTGAGCGTATTTATCGCGATGTGCGGGTCTGCCAGATTTATGAAGGCACCAGCGACATACAAAAAATCTTGATTGCGCGCGCGCTAGCCTAATGAATCATAACCACACGCCCTGTCCTTGTGGCGGTAAGCAAGTGCATAGCTGCTGCGGGCCTTATCTGGCCGGCACGGCTGTGGCAGATACACCCGAGAAGCTGATGCGCTCGCGATACAGCGCGTATGTGACTGGGGCCGAAGATTATTTGAAAGCGACGTGGCATCCATCCACCCGTCCGCAAGAAAATGTGACTGACGCCAGCATGAAGTGGCTCGGACTAGAGGTGCGAGCAGTGACACAAGACGACAACAAGGCAACGGTTAGTTTTGTCGCCCGCTGCCGCATTGCTGGTAAGGGACACAGGCTGGAGGAGACCAGTCGCTTCGTGCGCGAAGATGGCCTGTGGTTTTATGTCGATGGCGAATTTCAAAAACCATCCCAAGAGAAATCGTAAACGGAGACAACCCAGATGCCGGTGATTGAATCCAAGCTCAATCCGCGTTCGCCCGAGTTTGCTGCCAATACCGCCGCGATGCAGGCGCTGGTTGAAGATTTGCGTGCGCATTGCGAGCGTATTGCATTGGGCGGTGGCGAACAAGCGCGCGCGAAGCATGTCGCGCGTGGCAAGCTGCTGCCGCGTGAGCGGGTCAATCAGCTACTCGACCCCGGATCACCGTTTCTCGAATTTTCGCAACTTGCTGCATTCGAGATGTACGACAACGCGGCGCCCTCTGCGGGTGTGATCGCCGGGATCGGGCGCATCAAAGGCCAGGAGTGCGTGATTGTCTGTAATGACGCTACCGTGAAGGGCGGCACGTATTACCCTATGTCGGTCAAGAAGCATTTGCGTGCACAAGAGATCGCTCAGCAAAACAATCTGCCGTGTATTTATCTGGTGGATTCGGGTGGGGCGAATTTACCAAACCAAGATGATGTGTTTGCCGATCGCGATCATTTCGGCCGGATTTTTTTCAATCAGGCCAACATGTCAGCACAAGGCATCCCGCAAATTGCGGTCGTGATGGGATCGTGCACTGCGGGCGGAGCCTACGTGCCGGCCATGAGTGATGAATCCATCATCGTCAAAAATCAGGGCACAATTTTTCTGGGTGGTCCGCCGTTGGTGAAAGCAGCCACCGGCGAAGAAGTGAGCGCTGAAGATGTCGGCGGTGGTGATGTGCACACGCGTTTATCGGGCGTGGTCGATCATCTCGCGCAAGACGATACTCACGCACTGGCAATTGCTTGCACTATCGTCGGCAACCTGAATCGCAGCAAGCCACAGTCGCTCGCGTTACGCGAACCAATCGCACCCAAATATGACGCTGGCGAGTTGTATGGCGTGATTCCCACGGATACGCGCAAGCCTTTTGATGTACGCGAGGTGATCGCACGTCTGGTCGATGCTAGCGAATTTGATGAATTCAAGGCCCGCTTTGGCAGCACCTTGGTGTGCGGCTTTGCGCATTTACACGGTATGCCCATCGGTATCGTTGCAAATAACGGCATTTTGTTTTCCGAGTCA
>Ga0194133_10005586_pt1 | contig 15951 bp, 17 predicted proteins | sample TA2KigOf40mmetaG_FD_155448 | JGI IMG/M metagenome (GOLD analysis project Ga0194133, IMG submission 155448) | Freshwater microbial communities from Lake Tanganyika, Tanzania - TA2015055 Kigoma Offshore 40m | ecosystem: Environmental > Aquatic > Freshwater > Lake | place: Tanzania: Lake...
TCGGCCCCGACCACAAGAGGAGTCACTATAACTCATAAGCCAGTCAACCCCCCTCCCTATCGGCTCAAAGGCAACGTGTTACGTGAATGATCGTTCTGAAAAGAATAGGAAAATAGCCAACAGATCGAGACTGGGTGCGACGCGCCGTACATTTACAGACGCGCACGTTTGGAATTGGGATCGCTCATCGCCTTCCTCTCTTGAATCCCATTAGGTGACGAACAAACACAATGCGTTCGACTTTGAACAACAAAAAGACGATCTGCTTGTTTGTGGACAAAACTTAGAGCCTGGGAAACTCCTAATTTACCATTTTTCATTTTTCACCCTGTAACTTATTGTAAAACACGTGCCGCTGCCGCCGCGTAAGACTCTGACTGTGACTGCCACGCTGTCGCCTGTCCGAGCGATGAAGTTTCTCGACTGCGGCGGAGATCCGATCCTCGTTTCAGATTTCACCTCACCTTGACTGACAGGAGGTGTCCGACAAAAGGGAAAAGACGGGACGGAAAGGATAGTTGGGCATTATTTCGCGTGGAAAATAATGAAAGCATCTTTTCCTGTTCGTAAATTTTTCGAACCACCGACCACGTGGGCCGTACTGGGGATTCTTCGCGATGCTTGCGTGACGTCACCGCCTCCTTTTTAACGTTCGCCCGACTTCCGCGAGTTTTCGATTTCGCCGCACGCGGCGCGCCGCTCTCTTCCCTACCTGGTCAGCCGCGCAGGCCAGCCGCCCACTTCTTCACCGATCGTCGCAAACATTTTCCGTTTCCATCATCATTGCTTCTTTAAGCTTCGCGGGGTGAGCCAGACCAAAAGCCTTATTTTTCAAACCAGACGATTGAATTGGAATTTTTATTTCAGACTGATCACGAGGTCAGCTTCTTGAGCAAATCGGACGGATCGGATTTTTACAGTACGGTAGGCGTGCACATTATTCAAGAGGATTGTAAATCTTTGCAGCCGGGTTATTTGTCTGTCTGGGGTGGGCGGCCGGAAGGGGGGGTCGACGGAGGGAAAGATTACCACTGATCTCCTTGTTCTATTTGACATGGATAGGAATGAAATCGCCCCGTGGCACGGCGTTGTCCAGCAACATTTTACAATCTGGCCATCTTCAAAAAAAGTGCTGTGTCACGTTTCGAGCACAAACCTTAAGCAGAATTATGTAAATTAAGGAATGCCTCATTTATAGTGGAGATTTACACACGGCAAAACAATGTAGTGACATATTTTTTTGTTTTTGTGTTTCACTTTTACCCCTGTGAAGGAAATCAATCTTGAATGTTAAAATTCCTAACAAAGCTTGTGGCCCCTTGATTCGAAGTAAACCATTTCTTAATTAATATGTCCTTAATGGCGGATGGGAAGCCTACCTACATTTAAAATGTTGGAAGTCATCCTGCCGTTACGTCACAACGCGTTTGTATTCTGTGAACCTGCCCGGGCCCCAAGTGAAGAGATGCCTTTTTGTTATCCTAAATGATTTCATTCCTCCTTTCAAATTGCAAGCAGATTTGACAATCGTTCCTGCCAGACGAGGAGGGAAAGGGAAATGAAATACTATGATGTGCACAGTTGATCGCTATTAGTGGGTGTTAAGAGGCTGACGAGTAAGCAGAACGAGCCCCCAAACCCGATTACCATCTCAAGGGTTGCGAGCTGGAAAGCAGCTATTAGTAGCTATTGCAAATTCATTTGTTTTAGGAAACTGTGCTTTAAAGAAAAGAGATGACAGTCCTTCTTTGTAGGGGCAGACTATTTGCTTTTACAAATCTTTTTTTTTTTTTTGGAGACAAAACTTTGCACTTGATGGCCGACTCTACCGGCTGCACAGATATCAGGAATTAAGTGTCACTTTGGTGAAATCTGAAGCTTTGGCCACGTACAGTTGAGACCCCAAATTTTAGCTCCCAAGGGTTCGCTTTTCGGCTGCTCAATAGTAGTTTTTGCTTGCTTTAAAAGGGCGACTGCTAAACTCTCTCATCCCATTGTCAAGATCAACTTTGCACTTCATAGAAACGTTAGGAAGGGTTAAACTATCCTGGGGAACCAAATTTTGGGGCTCAATAGTGCCTGACCAGACCAAACTATTCAAACAGCCTTGGTAAAGAAACGACGACCTGAACAGTAAATGTTTTCTTCTTTTGTTTTCCATATTTGTGTGCTCTACTATTTGATTCTAGAAGGTCTTGTATACTGGAATCAGTTCCAGTTCCGCGCCAAGTCTACTATTTTCCATTTAAACATTTAGCACGGTTTTCAGAGGACTTCATCTCTTTCATTTTACGTCTCAAAATCAGATCTTGGAGTTTTACTAATTCCGTGTTCCTTGGTTTTGGTTTTTATAAAATTCTTTCTTTGGTGCATGCTAGCCTCTCGATTAAAGGCGCAGCTCATGTTTCAAGAAAGTTTCGATAATTCTAAATTAACCCTCGAGATGGTGATTGGATTGGTTGCACAAGTATTTGGTATCTAAATAATTAAGTCAGCGCCTTTGATTATCTGTCTTGGAGTGAGCCTCTCAACACCTGCTGGATAGTACAGATGCTTGGGATAAGCACCTTGTCCAGTTTTGAGAAGATTTGCAAAAATTATCACAGGATAAAGTTGAATTGATCAGGATGGATTCTCGAAGTTTGGCCGTTCTGCTTCAACAAACTCTCGAGCCAGGCACACGACAGCAGGCAGAGGCGGACCTTGAGAAAGTATCAAAAATTATTGGTTTTGTGCCTGGAATTTTGCAGGTTTGTTGTCGGCACTTTTCTTCTCTTTTCAAAAAGCCTGCTTCAAAATGTGACTGTTATTCCAGGTTGTTATGACGACCACCATTGACCAACCTGTCCGACAAGCTGGCGTCATATATGTAAAAAATATGATTGGCAGTCATTGGACAGCAAAGGAAGTTGAACCTAGTCCAGCAGCAATTGCATCTGGTCAGGTGCCTCCGGTACCTGTTGATATTCCTTTCTCGATTCACGAACAAGACAAGGGACTGATAAGAGAAAACTTGGTAGCAGCTGCAGTTCAGGCTCCTGAAGTAATAAGGTGGGGTTGGTCTTACTTTGACTTCCATCAATACTCATTCATTACGTTTCACTTCATCCTCTAGAATTCAATTGGCAGTGTGTATATCAATGATAATTAAGCAAGACTATCCTCACAAATGGCCGGAAATAGTGGACAAGATCAGCATCTACCTTCAAACCCCAGGTAAGCATATAAAGGCTTTTTCGAAAGAAACTGTTATAAGACAAAACATGTTTTTAGATCTGAGCGGTTGGCCAGGGGCCTTAACCTGCCTTTACCAGCTTGTAAAGAACTACGAATACAAAAAGAGTGAAGAGCGAGCTCCCATCAACGATGCCATGAATCTTCTTCTCCCTCTCTTGTGTGAAATAATTTCAAGATGCATGAACGACCAAAGGTATAGAGGTTTTCTCAAAAGATAAATCTCTTGATCTTACAAAGTATTTTTCCACCCCTTTAGTTCCGAATGTGCAGAAGTTCGGAAGTCCATTCTAAAAATATTTCATGCACTCACTCAGTACGTCCTTCCATTGGATTTGATAAACAAGGAATTTTTTACAAAGTGGATGGAAGTAGTTTGCATGATTACAGAGCTCGAAATTCCAGCCGTGGCACTGGACACGAGCATTGAGGAAGAGGAAAGACCTCAACTTATATGGTAAAAAATAAACGGCTTGTGTAAATTCATGTTGCCAATGACATTTTTTTGACAGGTGGAAAGAAAAGAAATGGGCTTTACACATACTTACGAGAATATTCGAGCGTTACGGATCACCTGGAAACGTGGTCAACGAATATAAGGAATTTTCCACCTGGTATCTCAACACATTTTCTCAAGGCGTGTTGACGTCCATATTGAAGGTTCTTGATGCATACAGAAGAGGGGTTTATGTTTCACCCCGAGTCGTGCAACAGGCATTAAATTATGTTAACACTGGTGTCTCACATGGGCTAACATGGAAACTAATCAAACCGCACATCCTGGTAACGTTCATGCAGTACCGAGATTCATTAATGGAATAACAACAAATACATATTTTTCCAGGAGATAATGAAAGATATTTTGTTCCCGCTCATGTCCTATACTGCAGCAGATGCTGAGCTGTGGGAGAGCGATCCATACGAATACGTTCGTGTAAAATTTGATGTTTTCGAGGACTTCGTGTCGCCTGCCACAGCTGCTCAATGTCTCCTTCATTCAACATGCAAGAAAAGAAAAGATGTATTACCCAAGACAATGAGTATGCTGTTAGCAATAGTCCAGGTAGATTAAACCTTGGTCTTGGGTGTCTTGCATCTGTTTAAACAGCTTCTTCTTAGGATGGAAATTCTACACCCTCCCAAAGAGACGGGGCCCTCCACATGATTGGGGCAATTGCGGACATTTTACTGAAAAAGAAAAACTACAAAGACCAACTAGAAAATTTTCTTGTCAGCATTGTTTTTCCTGAATTCTCAAGCCCTCATGGTCATCTAAGAGCAAGGGCCTGCTGGATGTTGCATTACTTTGCCGACGTGAAGTTCAAAAATCAGGTGTGTAAATTAAGCTCGAATTAAATATTTGTAAGAGTATATTCGGAAATGTAAATTTGAATAGGATGTACTTGGTGAAGCAATCAGACTGACTGTTCAAAGTTTATTAAAAGCTGATGAAGAAGTTCCGGTTAAGGTAGAAGCTGCAATTGCTCTGCAGATGATTCTTAATAGTCAGGATGATGTGGCAAAAAAATATGTCGAGCCAAAGGTAGACCATATTGAATAGTCAGTTTTTCAGAAAATATCAAAAGCTTGTTTTTCAGATAAGAGAGATAACTTTGGAGCTTCTCAACATTATCCGTCAAACTGAAAATGATGATTTAACAACTGTCATGCAGAAAATAGTTTGCACCTATACCGACCAAATGGTACCTATTGCAGTTGATATGTGCAACCACCTGGTTGAAACTTTTGCAAAGGTATAAAATGACTGCATACCAGGTCGTTGAAAACTTAAGTGCCAACTTTTATTTAAAATCAGGTTCTCGAGTCTTCTGAAGATGATGATAAAGCAGTCACGACTATGGGCATTCTTAACACACTCGAGACAATTCTTGCAGTGATGGAAGATAAAGAAATTCATTCAAAGCTTGAGCCAATTGTGTTACAGGTTTCAAAAATGTTACCTTTCTGACTATTGACATATTTTTTACATGGAGAAGGTTAATTTTGATATGGGTTTAATGCTTAATTACTGAATGATTTTTTGACTCATCCTCATTTTATTTATAATTTTAAAAACTGCAAAGCATCTAGTTTGATAAAAAATAATTATTTTAATGAAATAATTTTTTTAAGTCCAAAATATGACTTGAAATTCAAAACTCTCTTGATTTTTGTTGTGCCCAGACCTCTCCAGTACAAATAATCAAGCTTGAGAAAAAAGTACCAATTGCTTTAAAAAATTCTGAAAATTTTTAGCCCTTATTATGAATGTCAAAGGGTAGCCATGAGCAAAAAAAAATCTTTATTTTTTGTAAATAGCTGAAAAGTAATTGATAGAGAAAGCCATAATGACCTCAATAAAAGGGGTTGTGAGTAGATTCAAGAATATCAGAAGAGTATAATTGATAATGAAAAAAACTATTAAACAAAATTAATAGGTCAATAATGCCTTCAAAAAATAATAGAATAAGAAGAGTTGGCCTCATAAGGTCAAAAAGCTCTACAAATTCCCAAACCTTTACTGAATATCAAGAGGTAAGAATTTTGAGCCAAAAATATTAATTGCGAAAAAAGCTGTAAATAATAAATTTTTTTTGAAATACTTTTAAATGGCATTTTAGCAATAGTTGTGATTGGATAAAACCTAAAAAATATATTAGATGATCACTAGGCTCCCTCACAGCCACCCACCCATTTACAAAAGTGAACCCTGAGACCCTACTATGACTTTCAAAAAAAGATTATTAACAAATTTAGTAGCTGACATAAAATTATGAAATTTATATTTTAACAAATTTCTGATCACTGTTACACCCTCATTAATTTTAGGCTCAGAATTTATTGATGTTTTTGCTATTGGCTAAAACCTCAATAAAATCCAAAGTTTATTCAATTGAAGTAATTTTTTTAGGGCGTATTTGTGACTAATGTTCATAGAATTCATAGCATAGAATGCTCGAGCACCATCCCAAAAATGTTAATAACGAGAATGCTAAAGCCCCATTTTTAAGAGCGGCCAAGTTTCCGGCCCTGTAAAATAAAAACCTGTGAAGCTAGAAAAAATTTGACTGAATAAAAAAAGGAAGAATAGTTTTTTTATAATTTATCCCAAAAAAATTCAGCTTGATACCATGTACAGTTCTTGAGATAATTAATTTTAAAGATATCAAAATTAGCCTTCCGCACCCTGTATTTTAATTTCATTTTTAGGCCATACATCACATTTTCACTAAATCATTCATGGAATTTTACGAAGAGGCTTTATCACTTGCTTGTGATTTAACAACCAAGAGCATTAGTGACGATATGTGGTCCATGCTAAAGGTCAGAAAGAAAATCAATTTCGACTTTTTAGCCTCAGAAGGATCTAATTTTTTTTTAACCATAGGTCATATATGATGTCTTCGAAGGGGATGGGATCGATTATTTTACCGATATGATGCCTGTGCTTCACAACTACGTTACTGTAGACACAGAGAGGTAATAAATCAAATTTTATTAAATGATACCTTCTTTTAATAGATTTATTTTAATGTAGGCTTCTCTCAAATCGTGATTACATCACAGCCATCTTTCTGATGTGTAAAAAGCTTTTATTGGAAGCTGATCCAGGTAAGCTGCTTTGACTTAACAAATAATTCGTTTTTAAAAAACTCAACAATTGTATTTTGTAGGTGAAGATCCTCAAGTACATGCAGCGAAGCTTTTGGAGGTTGTCATTCTCCAATGTAAATGTAAAGGGCACAATATAGACGAGTTAATACCTTCCTTTGTTGAAGTTGTTTTCGTTCGGTAAGATACCATTATATATTGGCATTCGTTTTTTGACTCAATGGCACCTAGAGAATAAAGCAGGGTTATGCTCAACCGGGGGGAGGGGGGAACCTATTATATATCTATTGTTGAATTTTGCTAATGACGCTTCACATACTTGCAGGTTAAGCAGAGAGATAAAGACATCAGAACTTCGTACAATGTGCCTTCAAGTTGCCATAGCTGCTATGTACTACAACTCAACCTTGTTCTTCCAAACTTTGCAAAATAGGTATGAACTCACCGAAATATCTAAAGTAACCATGATTAACCTTTATAGTTTTGATGTTACAGCTCAGTCCCTGGAATGGAGGGGTCATTAATAAAGAAGTTTGTCGACCAATGGATTCATGATACAGATTGCTTTATTGGCCTTCACGACAGGAAGTTGTGTGTTTTGGGTCTTTGTATGCTTATAACAATGCCAGATGTTCCCGGTTTAGAAGAAAACAGTGACAAGGTATGAACTGCCAGCATTATTTGGTCTTCAATCTCGCCTCGAAAATGTCCATTCAGTACCAAACTTTCATCTAGATTAATGTAGTTTTGTTTTTAGATATTGCCAAGTCTTATAGTCCTCTTTTATGGTCTGAAGAGAGTTTATGAAGCGCAAGCGGGGGACGACAGCTCAGATGAGGTACGCAAATAAGATAATTATCTCAATTTAGATTCCCTTTGCAAACTGCTTCTTTTTTTTAAAAGGATTCCGATAGCGAGAATGGTGATGCTGACGATGATATCCTTGAATCAGATGAAGATGAAATCGATGAAAATTCTGCAGTTTATCTTGAAAGTCTCGAAGAAACTATCAAAACACGGACGAATGGTGCCATGCAAATCAGTGCCTCCCTTCAAGATGGAGACACGGATGATTCAGATGATGATGAAGATGACGATGATGAATTTGATGAAACTGCATTGGAAAGTTTCACAACTCCTCTAGATGGTGAAGATTCGAACGTGGATGAATACGAGGTAAACAAAAAATGTTGTCGAAAGTTTACAAAGTAGGCTTCAGAGTTAAACGACATTTCAGGCATTCACTGTAGTTATGCAGACGCTGCAATACAGTAATCCAGACTGGTTAGCTAAACTCATGAAACCTCTGAAAGAAGCCGATCAGGAGTCTCTCAAAGAAATTGTAAAGCTTAGCGAGCAAAGAAAGGAAGCAAGAAAAAGCAGAGATATTGAAAAGCAGGGTGGTAAGCGTTTCTATCAATAGTGTTTTCATTTGTGCTTAACTACTATTGTCGACTGTTACTTTTTGTCAAATTATAAATTTTCAGGTTACAAGTTTCAACAACAGTCTGTTCCTGGATCATTTAGCTTTGCTTCATCGGATTCAACATTTGCGTTTGGGAAATAAGGACTTTCGACCAATGATCTATTTAGATGTGGCGTAGTTTTTGTTGCCCAAATGTTTTTAACTTTTATCATTCATAAATAGAGAAGCTACCTGATGTCAATTCTCTCCTTAAATCTGTTTGGGTCAATCTTATCAAGGCTGTTTGAATGTTGTAACGTTTATCAGAGTTTGGTGCAATAGTAAGGCATCAGGGATGGGGAAGGGGAAGGGGTCTGGTCTGGCTTGTGTATTAATTTTTTTTCCATCTAGGTTTTCCAGGTACAGCATCTTACTGGAAATTTCAAACATCAAAGGTTAATACTTCTTTATTTGCAGTGTACTGTACGACCCCGGCGAGAAAATGGAGAACACCTCGACGGAGCCCATGACCGCTGATGTTAATGGAACTGCTATTGATGACTCCGTAACTGTGGAGAAGCTGGAACCGTCGGCTACCTCTTATGATGACTTATTCCCTTCCCTGCCAACTGTTGGACCTTCAAGTAGCACTGATCTTGGTAGTGGAGGACCAACTGGCGGATGGAATAGAAAACCAGTGTTGGCACCTTCGACTGTGACACAGGTAGTTAACAATCGATTTCCTGGTTGAACTGTCTCATTTCAAAGTTTGGTCGGTACAGGTTTTCCACATTCCAATGGAAGAGCGTAAAGGCCAGCTTGCTGCAGGTGGCTTTGGTGTCGACGACTCTGTACGGATCATCAAAAACGTAATTGAAAAGACTAGTGCTAAAGTGGAAATGTCTACCAACAAGGACCAATCGCTGACTTTCCTCATTTCTGGGAAGGTCCCCAACGTCCAGAATGCCAGGAGGGAACTGCTGGCTCAATTTCAAGTAGGTTTAGTTGAGGATAAGTTGACCTTGAGTTGCCTTCAAGTAATTGGGTTTTTTTCTTTGCCTCAGACTCAGGCTGTCGTTCACGTCACTATTCCCAAGGATCACCATCGCTATATTCTTGGCAAGGGTGGTCAAAAGTTGCAAGACCTTGAAAAGAAAACTGCCACAAAAATCTCTATTCCGAAGCCTAACGATTCGAGTGATCAGATTACCATCTCAGGACCTAAGGAAGGAATTGAGAAGGCGATTCATGAAATAAGGTAAGTAGTCTTACTCTAGTAATTAGATACTTGAGTCGTGTGTCTTTGTTTTTGAGTCAACGCCTTTTTATGCCGATCCAGGATAGCTTCAGATGAACAGTCGAAGCAAGCTTACGAAGTTTTGCAAATACCCAAGCAGTTTCATCCGTTCATTAATGGACCCAATAGTGATCGAGTTAAGAAATGGATGTCTGAATACTCGAACGTCCGCATCAACATTCCACCACCTGGGGTCATGAAGGATGAGCTGTCCGTGGCTGGTGAGAGAGAAGGAGTTCTGAAGGTCGTCGACCAGATCAGAAAGTTCCACCAAGATCTGGTAAGACATACGATGCTTCAGACCTTTACTAGTCAGAATTTCATTAAAATGATGTGAATTTTTTACTTTCGTTCTCCTGACTCCTGATGAAAGGTTTTTATCTGATTAGCTTTAGTTTTATTAAATGCCAATTTTTAAATATGAAAAACCAAAATTCAGGCAATTATCTTTACTCTAGGAGCGCAAGATTGCTGTTGTTCCTGTCGAGGTGAGGAAGTCCCAGCACCGTTATGTTATTGGACCAAAAGGGAATCACATCAATGAGATTTTGGCCGAGACCGGAGTGTACGTGGAAATGCCCAGCAGCGAGTCTACCTCTGAGACAATTATTTTGAGAGGACCTCAAGACAAACTTGGACTTGGTAAATTTCTTTCTCTTTTTTTTAGGAACGTTGTCTCTGTGATGATAAAAAACTTCTTGATACTCGTGAGAGTTTGTGATTTAATGAGCCTGAGCCTTTTTTTGAAACTCCTGTCTCACAATGACGCAAGCATTTGGTTAAACATTTCTTGTTTTTTCAGCATTGACTAAGGTGTATGAGAAAGCAAACTCGATCGTGATTCAGGATATCCATTGTCCAGCTTGGTTGCACAAGTACATCATTGGAAAGAAAGGAGCAACAATACAGAAGCTCACGAGTGATTTCCAGAAGGTAAAATTAAATTGTCATTCGACCTGTTTGTGTTTAAACTTTCAAAATGATGAAATACCTTTGCGTGTCATCTGAAAACTCGTGAATGTTACGTTTACCTCGTGTACCTGAGCTCCACTAAAATGTGGCAATAATCTGTTATAAGATTCATTTGACCCTTGGTTTGTTTAGGTTCATGTTGAGTTCTGCGACGGGGCAGATATCATTCGGATTGAGGGTGCGCCGGAAGAGGTGGACAAGGCTAAAGACGTTCTAGAAGGTCAAGCAAAGGAACTCATAAGGGCCATGGACTATGCAGAGATCAGTGTTGATGCGAAATATCACAAGCATATAATTGGAAAGGGGGGCTCGACCGGTACACGCCTTTGAACTTTCTCTACAAATCAATCTGGCCATTTAGAGGACAAGTCTAAATAAGTTTATTTTTTTCAGTTAATAAGATTAAGCAAGAAACTGATGTTGTTATCAACATCCCGGACAACGACAAGGGCTCAACGTGCATAAGAATCGAGGGCAATAAAGAGGGGGTCAAAAAGGCCAAAGATGTGAGTGTGTTCGCCAGTATTGATCAATCATATTTTGATTTGCAAATTTCCATTGCAGGAGCTCGAGGCCATGGTTCAGAGAATGCAAAACGAAAAGGACAAAGATTTGATAATTGAAAGCCGCTTTCATAGGCAGCTAATTGGCCCTAAAGGAGAAAACATTCAAAAGATCAGAGACGACTTTGCCACTGTTCAGATTTCGTTTCCAGACTTGGGATCAAACTCTGACATTGTCAAACTTAGAGGACCGAAGGATGATGTAGACAAGTGTGGAAGGTAGGGGTTATCTTCTGTATGTTTCACTTTGGAAATTCTTACGAATCTATTTTAGGTACTTGACCAAGCTCTACAAGGATCTTCTTGAGAGCAACTATCAAGTTAAAGTGCCAATATTCAAGCAATTTCACAAGTTTATCATTGGCAAAGGAGGATCAACCATTAAGAAAATTCGCCAGGAAACAGACACGAAAGTTGACTTGCCAGAATCTGGATCAGAGAGCGATGTCATCACAATCACTGGAAAGAAAGAGAATGTTGAGAAAGCTCAAGCCAAGATCCAGCAAATTCAGGTGGGCAACGTTATAAAACCTAAGATAATAATTCTTCAATAAAAAACTCAACTCTTATAGAGTGAAATGGCAAATGTCGTGTCTGTAGACATCATTGTCCCAGCCAAGATTCACAACACAATGATCGGTACAGGTGGAAAGCTGATACAATCTATCATGGATGATTGTGGAGGTGTCTCGATCAAGTTCCCAGAGGCCAATTCAGGCTCTGATAAGGTATGTTTATTTTATTAAAACGTCTTTGTTATTTCAGTTTAGACCAAAGTTTTTTCATGATGACTTTGTATTTGCTACTCACGATAAACGATGATTAAAAATCTCGAACCACCTATTCGACACTGAAATATCGAGTCAGAACTAGGTTTTCTATGTCTTAGTGAGATTCTGATGTTTCCTTTTCCCTTTAAAGGTAACGATCCGTGGACCTAAAGATGATGTTGAGAAAGCCAAGAAAATGCTTATGGAAATGTCAAATGAAAAGCAGCTGTCCAACTGCTCGGCAGAGGTCAGGGCCAAGCCAGAGCATCACAAATTCCTTATTGGAAGACAAGGGGCTAATATACAGAGCGTAAGAGATAAAACTGGAGCCCGGGTTATTTTCCCCGGAGAAAATGATCAGGATCGTGAGGTGATTACTATTCTTGGGACAAAGGAGGCTGTTGCTCTGGCAAAGAAAGAATTGGAAGCAAGAATTAAAGACCTGGTACATTTTAAGACGTATTCAATAAAAAAAATTCTTTTTATGACGAGACTTATTGCTCACCTGATGGGTATTAGGCCTTTTCCCTTCGAATTTTTTTAAAATATATATATTAAAAAATTGTCAGTTTTATGCAAGTAAGATAAAGAGAAAAGGTCTAATCACAGTGAGGTCATACCGTGCGACTGAGTCGATCTTCTAAACTCAATTTCGAATTATTTTAGAATATTTGACTGAATAATTGTCTGGTTTTAGGATAACGTAGTTGAAGAGTCGATGACTGTGGACCCCAAGTATCACCGTCATTTTGTTATCAAGCGTGGCGAAGTTTTGAGACAAATTGGTGAAGAGTTTGGTGGGGTTGTTGTCTCGTTCCCACGATCTGGCGTAGACAGCGACCAGGTAATCAAATCAAAATCCAAAGTTGTTATGCTGGCATCATTTAATAGTCACCTGGTCCAGTTCATATGGTTTGTTGACAACTAGTGATGCAATATCAATCGGCTGTGAAGTTTGGCTTTTGTCCGGCGAAATCGTATCGGCTGAAGACTGAATACCACAGCCAACATTGCGATGATTTCGTTAAAATCCATACTGTATTTTTCAAGCAAGCTTTTTTGCTTCTCAGGTCACTCTGAAGGGAGCCAAGGAATGCATTGATGCTGCAAGAGCCAGGATCCAGGTACGTTTTGGAATTTTTTATTCGGCGTAAATTTCATGAAAATATGCATCCTTGTCTTGATTGTGAAATTAGGCTTTCTTCTAAATCAAGTATTTCTTTGATCACAGGAGATAATCAGCAACCTTGAGTGCCAAGTAACGGTTGAAGTTAGTATTGACCAGCAGCATCACAGGACAATTATGGGAGCTAGAGGCTCAAAGTTGCAAAAGATTTGTGCTGATAATGACGTTCAGGTATTTTGACTTTATCTCTTTCGACGACTGTAAAAAAGCTTTAGCTAAAAAAATTTCTTGCAGATAAAAATTCCAGATCGCCAGCGCGAAACTAACGGAGAAGCTGCCGCAGTGAATGGGAATCACACGAATGACATCATTAAGATAACGGGAAGACCTGAAAATTGCGAGAAAGCGAAGCAGGCACTAATTGATATGGTCCCCATCAATATTGAGGTTAGACTTTCCCTACTTGTTTTGTGGTCTTTATTTAAGTGATGAACAGTATCTTCCCAGTTGAAGAAATTATGAAAACAAAAAGATATATCCGTTCCTTAAAAGATCTGAAGAAGTCGAGAAACCTGCCTCAAACGTCATTATTTACAAGAATTTAATGTGTCTTAATTTTTTTGTAGGTTGAGATACCTTTTGAGTTCCATCGTTTCGTCATTGGCCAAAAAGGTCAAGGTGTAAGGCAGCTTATGTCAGATCACGACGTCAATATCAAAGTGCCTCCGGTGAGTCATTTTTTCCTCGCCATGTTTTTATATCAATTAATATTTTCGGATATTTCTAGTCTGAAGCTCAATCAAACATAGTCGTAGTGACAGGTCCTCCTCCAAATGTCGAGGATGCCAGAAAAGCACTACTCGAAAAACTTGAAGATTTAGAAGCTGAAAAAGCTGATAGGGTATATAAAAGCACTGTTTTGAAATTAGTTTTATACTACAAGATTTTCATATTTCAGGAGGCCAAGAGTTTTGAAATAAAGGTAGACGTCAATCCCGAATACCATCCTAAAATTATTGGACGTAGAGGAGCAGTTATTACCAAGCTCAGAGACGACTTTGACGTCAACATCCAACTGCCTAAGAAAGGATCTCCTGGTTTGTGTATACAATTCTCTTCTCTTTAAGTGTTCGTTCTTTTCATGGTAAATTTTTTGAAATTAGATGAAAGTATCATCACAATCACGGGGTACGAATCGAGTGCCTTGGCTGCCAGGGATGCTATCCTAAAAATTGTCAACGACTATGTAAGCAAAGTTTTTTTTCTGTCCCTTTTGTTTGCAATTGATTGATGATACTATTTGCTATTTGAGAATAGATGAAACCAACCCATACCACCAATTATTGATCTGAGCATTTTCTACAATATCAATTGTAATTTTCATGAGGGTACTGTAATTCAGGCTATTGTTTGTTTTTTAGGAATCTATGGTGAAGGAGGAAGTGGAAATTACCCACAAAGTCCACTCCATGATCATTGGACGTAAGGGAGCAGGGATTCGCAAAATCATGTCCGACTACCATGTTGACATCAAGCTACCCAAACCAGGAGATCAAAATCCTGATCTGGTTGTTGTCAGCGGAGGTGACAGGGAGATGGTGGAAAGCTGTATAAAGCATTTGGTCTGCCTTTCTGAAGATTTCATGGACGATGCTGACGACTGGATGGATGAATACATCAAAAATTCTAGCCGCAATGACGCCCATCAGAAGGTGAGATTGTAAAAAAGAACCTTGTATTTAAGGGTACGGTTAAGTAATTTTTTTTTCTTTTTCCAGGCTGCTCAGAAGAACGAGCCCAAAGGATTTCACGTTGCCAAGGGTGCTCCATGGCAAGGAGCTAGTGACGAAGCTTTCCCTTCTCTTGGGAAGAGTGGTGAATCTGCATCTGCCACTCCAGTTTGGGGACCAAGGCGTTAAAATTTGATTTGTTTGAAGAAACAAAGTTAATTTTTTAAGTTTTACTTTTTGTTCAAATTTTCATTTTACAGCTCTATGTTTGCAACTGGATTGTTTTACCTTATTTTTAAGCAGTTTTATTTTTGATCAATTGATGAGCCCAATAAGCATTTATAACCTCTAGCATTATGCCATCAATGTAGAGTAGGCTTAAGCTACGTTTCTCGTAAAGAAGGCAAACCTTTTTCATTTCTTTTAAAACCAATCAAAACTTTCAATGGAGAAGCAAACGACCCCTTAACTGTCATGGATTAATCGACTTGGAATTTGGAACCATTCGTTTAACACTCAATGTCTTTCTAAAAGACGAGTTTGTTTATTCCCTTAACCTTTGGCCCCTCACCTTTACCTTCCTCCCAGTCACAAGCAACCTTTTCGTCCCTTTAAAAATGTGATTTAGCAATGAGAATTATTTTTATCAAAATATCCAGCAAAAAAACTTCAGTGCCTGAAAACGAGAATTTCCACCCAAGTGCTAATGATAAAATTATCAATTTAAATGCCCTTAAGTGAATTGTCGTGTTGACATTTTAGCAAATTGAATTGGAACAAGAAATATCCATCTTGTTTTTGTCAAATTTCTTAATTTTATGAGGTCGTTTATTTGGTTTGGGGAAAGTTTGTTATTGACGTTTGAAAATTTTGAATAAAAAGTATTTGTCAACACAGAAGAACAAACATAGACATAAATAAAATTTTATTTGCTAGAGCGTTTCTTCAAGGCTTAGTTGGTAGCTAAAAAGAGGCGGCTGTTTGCGTTCAACATTTACTCTGCTGGGATTATTAAAGGGTTGCCTGGCTACCTATCTTTATCTTTATTTACGCCAGACCAAAGTTTTCAACTCATAGGTAAAGTGCTCTGACAGGCTTGGAGGCAAAGGAACAAATGGGTCATCCCAGGTTGGACCCTTCCAACATAGACCGAGCACTCTGGCCCATGCCCTGCCGTGCATGTAGGGAAAATTTGCCCCTTAGTAAAATCAATGGGTGCTCCAACAGCTGACCCAGCTAGGC
>Ga0194133_10005588_pt1 | contig 15946 bp, 31 predicted proteins | sample TA2KigOf40mmetaG_FD_155448 | JGI IMG/M metagenome (GOLD analysis project Ga0194133, IMG submission 155448) | Freshwater microbial communities from Lake Tanganyika, Tanzania - TA2015055 Kigoma Offshore 40m | ecosystem: Environmental > Aquatic > Freshwater > Lake | place: Tanzania: Lake...
GTCCGAATTACCCCCAGACTTAATACCTGTGGGAGGACCCGCGAGTTGTGCATAACTTGTGCATAACTAGGGTCACAGGATCGATTTCTGGGTTGCGAGAGCGAGTTTGAACCCCGCTTCAAAGTTTGTCTTAAGCCGTAGGTTGACCGTAGCCTCTACGATCTCATTGAATCGTAGGCGTTTTTTGTACGTAGGTGCCTTGCTTACATAGATGAACAAGGGTCGGAGTGTTTTACCGAACCCGCCACTAATGCGTTCGTATATGCCCGGGGCGAGATGCTTGTTTTTCTCGCGGTTGGGGACGACGTTAAAGATTGGATACCGAGGCCGAGCCTTCGGTCGTTGTAGTCCTCGGAGGTTGGCTTCCTTCCTTCTCCTTGCTCGAGCTGCGTTGCGTCGTTGTGCTTCCTCGATTGGGCTGACGTTATCGCTCTTGGGCTTGGAAGTCTTACGAGGCGTTGGCCCTTTCGGTGTGGTGCGTTTACGTTGGAATGGATCGCCAATCTCTAACTGTGAAAGCACTCGAGTATAGAATCCGGGCGACACGTTACCGAATGCATCTTTCGGTGCGAAGTTAGTCGGGACAGCATAATACCCCGGGAGCAGTAAACCGTTATAAATCAATAACTTCTCAAATGCGTTAGGTCGTCGATCTCCGCCTTTTATCTGTGAGCGGAGGTATTGGTCGGGCGTACCGCGAACGCCATCGTTATTAGTGACAGAGTTATATCCGTCTTTTAACTTAACGACTGCTTGAAGGTTACGCTTCGTTGCAGCCTTAACAAATGTTCCGTTGAGCGTATAAGGTTTCGGTCTATCGAATACACTCTGCATATTGTCAATGATGCTTTTTTGAGCATCCTTGGCCGTCTGCGTTAAGGCGTAAGCCGTAGCGAACGGCACCTGATCCTTGCGTAAGCCGTTGAGGTAACGCTCTGCTTGCCGTAGGTCTGTGCGAACGTCGAGTTGCATAAGTGCCTCGGTGGTCGGCTCTTAGTACCAGAGTAGTCATGTGGATGTGTGCCGGTCGAGGCGTGGGGTGCATAGCCCCCAATTATGCGAGCGTATAGCATTATTTCGGGGCAGCGTCAACTAACAGATAGAAATGCACCTTTTCCTCTGCCGTGCGTAGTCTCCGCATTAGGGTTCGGCGAGACATATAGAGCCGTCCTGCCTTGAACCATAGCGGCCCTATCGTGCAGTAATAAGCGACCAAGACCTGACGTAACGGTTGCCCGATCTTAGCCACGGCTGCGTCGATCTCTGCGATGTCGTTCGGTGCGTCAGTTCCAGAATGTGAGGCTCTCGCTCCCATGTTCGCCCAAAAGAAAGCAGAGGCAGACGGATAACCAGAGACGTTACGGCCACGGCACCACTTACCCCATTGACCTAGTCGTACTCGAGTCCATTCGATCACCGCATATACTCCTGCTTGATCTTCAACTCGTACCGCTCGACCAAATCCCTGACGGTTTGTTCCGGCTCCCGAGCCTCGATCCATTCTCCCCGAGGTTCCCATACGTTCTTTGCTAACTGCTGCGTCTCGGAGAGTTTGCCAGTCTTGCTCTTGATCTCCAGCCAACAGACGAAATAGTTAGGGCCGTCGTACTCGGCGGGTTGCGGTAAGAGTTTGAGAGCGAGTTTGTCGGGTATTCCGATTCCGGCTTTGGTGTAGTCGATCACGGAGAATCCTGCCGCTCTCACGGCTTTCGTGATTTCGTTGTCGTTCAAATCGCGTCGGGCGGCGTGGCGCATAGTCTCGGGAAATCGTATAGCAGGGATCGGGTTGCCAGTCATCAGCCCGAGCCGTATTGATAAGTCTCCCTAAGAATATGCGCCACCATATCCTTTTAGACTGTTTGAGGGGTGGCCCCTCCTCCGGCGGATAGCCTAGCGATGCCTCGCTCGCCGAACAGGTGCCAGACCATTGATTTAAGATGTGGGTCACCGAGAACCTCTTTCGGATCAGCCTGTCTAATAAAATCCCCTGCACGGCCTTTCAGCCATTGGATTCTCTCGGGGATGTCAGGGTCACCGGCTCGTTGAGTATAACGAGCAAGCAGCGCATCGCAGAGTCGCAGCATACTAATCGGGTTGCCTTTGACGCTATCCCAATATTTTTGACTCTTGCCTTCGTTGATCTCGAATATCTGTTGATCGGCGGCTTTCTGTTTGTCGGTTTTCTGTTTCGGCTCGGTTGGGTCGGTCTTGCCTTTTCTCAGTTCAAATAGTCCCTGCCATTGATTGCTCACCGACTGATTCACCACCTCCGCTTGATCTGCGCCGTACTTCGAGAGTTTTAGTGCAGCGGCGTGGAGCGATACGTCTTTCAGAGGCTTGCGGATTGCTTTCCGGTAAGCGACCCACCGATCCCATGCCTCGGTGTCGAGTCCGGCAATGTTCTCAATGCTCATTGCGACCCCCGATTCGTTTTTCGATTTTCGCTTTGATAATTTCTACCTGTTCGGGAGTAATTCCGTACGAGAGATCGTTAGCAAGATCGAGAGCAAGATCGGTTTTGACTTGATCGGTTGCTGTGATTGCTAACCAGAGTGCTTGTTCTAATGCTTCTAACTGTGTCATGTGATTCCCCGTATGTGTAACCTAAACAACCTTTGACCTTTGGTGAATTCTGCGTGGTGTAGACGTAGTACGCCTACACGAATCACGCAGATTTATGACCTTCGGAGCCATCCTGCTGCGAGCGACTTTTCTCGAGTTTCCTCGATGCGGTTCGCGCTTCCTCACTAGTGCTGCGCGCCTAGAATCCCGCTACCCCGGTCTAGGTTTAAGCCCTGTCTGCGCGTGGTTTCCCCGACCAGATGAGCCGAGAAGATAGGGGATTGACGGAGGTAAAGCCTAGCCTTACCATACGCCGATCCCTTATCCCCGTAGGGGATCATACCCGCACCCCGTAGCGGAGTAAAGCCCCGGCCCCTCAAAAGGTCGGGGTTTTGCTTTCTGGGCCATTCTGGGCCGATCCTAGCCACCCTGTCCCTGCCTTTGCCCGAGGCTAGGGGTGGCCCCATACGCCTTCCTATGGGCTTCTAACGCAGCGGGTAGTTGGTACTCCCGCCCTCTCGGGAAATAGCCCTGTTTGCGCCACCGGAGGATCGCCGGAGCAGTCACGCCGAAAGCCTTTGCCATCTTGTTCTGGCTACCAAATAGCCGGACTGCCTCTTGGGGGGTCAATTATTTTCTCCTAGGGGGGTTTACATCTGTTTATGGCTTTAGTATAGTTTACGCCATGGGGGACAAACAACCCCGCCCACAGAAAGGAGTTAGACAAATGGCTTACATGAATCAGGAACGCAAAGCAAAGATCGCCGAAGCCCTCAAGCCGGTTCTGGCGAAGTACAAGATGAAAGGCACCCTTTCGGTGCGACACCATAGCGCAATCGTCCTTACCCTCAAGAAAGGCCCGATCGATTTCGGCAAGACCGAGGGCAGCGTCAACGTATTCTGGATCGACAAATTCTACGAAGGCGTAGCGCGTGACTTTCTCAAAGAAGCCCACGACGCTCTGCTCTCGGCGGGTTGGTACAACCGCAGCGATGCGATGACCGACTACTTCGACATCGCTTACTACACCGACATCAATATCGGCGCATGGGGCAAGCCTTACGAGGTGGCGGCGTAAGCCGCCCCTCATTTCCACAGACAGGAGTTATCACATGAGCCGTTATACCTACGTTGAGCATCCCGCCCACGAAGTCATGCACCCCGTCGTGTTTGACTCATCACCGCGCATCACTCAACAGCAGCGCGTTGATGTCTATAAGGGCGACACGTTGATTCGCACTTTCATTCACAACGCATGGCACGACTGCAACGGTCGCCTTGTGCGTTACACCACGGACGAGGTGGCGGCGTAAGCCGCCCTCTCTCATGGCAACCGCAGACGTTAGGCTCTATCTGCTCGGCACGCTTTGGGAAGTCGAGATCGATTTCGAGTACGACTCCGAGGACAACTGGGAAAGCATCGACATCACCGAGGTCTGGCTCCTTGGGTATTACCCCGAGGAGTCGGGTATTACCAAACGCGACTATGTGCGATGCAAGATCAAGGCGAACTTGCTAGAAATGAGCAACGTCGACTATCAGAACTGCGTCGAGATCGTTAAAGAGTTCATCGAGGATGCGCGGCACGAACGCCGCAGAGGTGACCTATGAAAACCGAACCGGTGATTGCATTTCCTCTTCTTGGCGTAGAAGCCGAAGCGATTGTAGATATTGAAGTGCTAGGCGAGGGCGAGGATACCTACACCTACTCGCTCGACTGCATCACTATCGTCAGCATCGACGGCGACTGTGTAGAAATCGAAGTCAAGATTGATGACCTACCCGCCGTCAGCAAAACGGGACTCATCGCTAATCTCGATTGTTGGCTCGACAAGTACGCATCAGAAATCATGGCTAGCGAGTCCGACTACATCGCAGACATGGCCTACGATCGATTCCGCGAGGCACACGACTATGAATAAGCAACCCGTCTGGCCCTTGATCGCCGCTATCGTTGCGGTCTTTCTTATCGCAGCAGCCGTCGAGCCGTGCGATGGTCACTCATGTGGTGATAGCCATGAGCAACGATGATTTCTGGAGACAACTCGAGGAGCAGTCAAGATACGAATTCGAGATGCGAATGCAGCGTCTTAAAGAATCCGCGAACGAGAGTCTAACGATTGACGCGAGGCAGAACCCACGCCTCTCGGCTGCGTTAGAGGTCACGTTGCGAGAGATAGAAGAAGTACTAAACAAAGTCAACGGAGTAACAAAGTGAATCAATCACAAACGATTGGTGCGTTAGCGGCTGCTCTAGCCAAGGCGCAATCGGGTATAACGGGAGCCGTTAAAGATTCGGCTAACCCGTTTTTCAAAAGTAAGTATGCAGACCTAGAATCGGTCTGGTCGGCTTGCCGTAAACAACTTACCTCAAACGGGCTTTCGGTAATCCAGACCACGCAGCCTACGAAGCACGGCACGATGCTCGTCACGACTCTCGCGCATGAAAGCGGAGAGTGGATTCGCGGGTATATGCCTATCCTTTGTAAGGACAACTCGGCACAAGCACAGGGCAGCGGTATCTCGTATGCCCGTCGCTATGCCCTTGCTGCATTGGTCGGGGTCTATCAGACCGATGATGATGCGGAAGCCGCACAGGGACGCGATCCGCGAAGCATCACGGTAGACCCGAGAGGGGAACTAGGCAAGAACGTCGATCAGAAAAAGAAGGAGCAGTTCATCGAGGATTTTAAGAGAGCGTTCGATCTCGACGCAGAGGAAAAAGAGATCGCGCTAGCCGTTCGCGCAGTCCATGAACGGATCAGCACAGATCACGACCTCTATATCGCGGTGAGTGATTCTCTCTCTGCGAAAGAAAGGTCAGCGATCAAAACATATCTACGCATAGCGAAGGAAAGCAAGTAATGGAAAAGCAATACGACAATACGAATCGCGGCGTTCTTTTTAAGAATGACCCGCAGGGAAACCCGAAGCGACCGCAGTATCGCGGCTCTTTGAATGTAGGCGGCGAGGAATACAACCTCTCTGCGTGGATTAAGGAAAGCAAAAAGACAGGCGATAAGTTCTTGAGTCTCTCTGTAGAAGCGAAGAAAGATGCGCCGAAACGTGCTGCGGCCCCTGCTGCCGAGCCTGACTTTAACGACGACATTCCTTTTTAGAATCTCGGACCCTAATTGCTAGGATTCCTTTACGGAGACCGGCCCCGTAGCAATAGCCGGAACCTATAAACAACACGGGAACTAGACAAATGAAAAAGCAAACTGAATCTGAAATTCAAATCTTGGAAATTTCACAAGGAGAACTGAACGTCTGCATTGTTGGAGAATCACCGTTAATTTATAACCGTATGACAAACAAAGGCGCGCAAGAATTGCTAATGCCGAAAGGTAAAAAAACAGCAGCCGAGAAAGCGTCATCGGTGAAGCATGACGTTTTGCGTGAATACCGAGATTCGCCTTACGTTTCGGTTGAAGAGGGGCCGACTCGATTGCAACTTCCGTCGGTAATGTTTAAGAAAGCAATGATGGTTGCGGCTCTTGATTTGCCCGGCGCAAAGAAAGCGCAGATGGGTCGATTGGTTTATGTTCAGAATGATCGACTAGATTTATATGGAACGCCGCAGTTATTCATGGCAGTTACTCGATCCGCAGACATCAATCGAACGCCAGACGTTCGCACGAGAGCCATCGTTCCAAAATGGGCTTGCTCATTAACTCTTAAGTTCGCTCGTCCAATGCTTACCGCAACGAGCGTTGCCAACTGTCTTGCAGCAGGAGGCGTGACCGCAGGAATTGGAGATTGGCGAGTTGAGAAAGGGTCTGGGTCTTATGGTCGATACAGGCTTTGCTCTGCTGATGATCCAGAGTTCATCGCATTGATGAGCGAGAGCCGAGAAGTGCAAGACGAGGCGTTGCAAAATCCTGTCCCTTACGATGATCAATCTGCTGATTTGCTTTCTTGGTATAAGGCAGAAGTCAATCGTCGCGGCTTCAAGGTGGTCGCGTAATGGAAAATCTTAAACTTAAAGCCTTGCAGCAAATCGAGGCGGCTTCTGGGGTTCTCACCCCAGAGGCTGTCATCGAGGCTGCGAAGAATCCCGAGTCAGTATTGCATGACGCTTTCACTTGGGATGATACCGAGGCGGCTCATTCATTTCGCCTGTATCAGGCACGCAAACTAATTTCTAGCGTGAAGGTGCAGATAAACACGGAGTCTAGAACCATCTCGACCGTTTTTTATGTACGCGATCCTAGTGCAGCGAAAGATTTGCAAGGATATGTATCGCTCAATCGATTGAGAAATGATGAAGAACTAGCGAGAGAAGCATTGTTGCAAGAATTCTCTCGCGTAGCGTCGATGCTTGAGCGAGCTAGACATCTTGCTTCTGCTCTCCAAATGGAAGCGGAGATCGAAAATTTACTAACGACTGTTCGTTCAATACATGAGCGGATAGAGCATCGCGTTAGTTAATGATTCAGCATAGAGAATCATTCTTTAAGGTTAGATGCGACAGATACGGATTGGTTGAATTAGGTTGGGTGCGGTAAGTTACGGACTGGTGTAGTGAGGCAGATAAGATGTGGATAGGCAAGATGGTTTGACATTTGGTGCGGTGCGTAACGGCAGATCAGGAACGGATGGAATTATGTGGTGCGGCGGGGTGTTATGGATTTTGGCAGATTAGGCGTAAAATAGTTAGGTCGGTTCTGGATTGGTAGAGTGAGGTCTGATGAGCCAGATAAGACGCATATTCCCTAAACGCACAAGCAAGGAGGCCATCGCGCAAGCGGTGGCTGTCCTTGTGCGTGATATCGACGAGTCGAAGGCGTGGCAAGTGACTGTCGAGGAGTTTAAGAAGCCCCGCACGAATCAGCAGAACGCCTATCTCTGGGGTGTCGTTTATCCGGCGATCTTGGAGGCGGGTGGCGAAATGCTGCGAGGATGGCTAGCAGATGATTTGCACGAATATTTTTTGGGCGAGGTGTATGGATGGGAGACGCTTGAAGGCATGGGCAGGAAGCGTCTACGTCCGTTAAAGCGAACGTCTCGGATGACTCGTTCGGAGTTTATGGAGTACCTTGAGCAAGTTAGTCAACGCTGCGCGAATTTAGGAATCGTGATACCGGAGCCGTCATACGAATGAGCCGGTACATCAGCCTCACCCCGACCGAAAGAAAGTTAGCGGAATACATCGCCAAATCTCGATATGAGCGTAGTCGTAAGTGGGGCATCGAGGATCGCAAGATGGGCGATCAAAGCAATGAGATGACTGACCTAGAAGGCATCGCAGCGGAACTGGCTTTCTGTAACTACATGAACATCTATCCGGCTTTAGACGTGAGCCGATACGATGATTGGGATTGCATACTGCGAGACGGCAGGAGGGTAGACGTTAAAACTACGGCATACCCGAGCGGCAGATTGATAGCGGCAACTTGGAAAAAAAATAAACAGATCGACTTGTTCGTGCTGATGCTAGGTCAATATCCGACATATCGTTGCATGGGATATATGACTGCAAAGGATTTGTTGAGCGAAGAGCGACTGACGAATTTAGGGCATGGGCCTATCTATGCTGCATCGCAAGCCGAGTTGTTCAGCATCGAGGAATTGAAGAAATGAATCTGCGAAAGATAGCGAAAGGGAAGCCTTGCATGGTGCGGCTCCCCGATGTCTGTAATCACAACGATGAAACGACCGTGCTTGCTCATATTCGCATGGCGGGAATAAGTGGCATGGGAATTAAGGCTGACGATTTACTCGGCGCGTGGGCTTGTAGCGCGTGCCACGATGCGATTGATCGAAGATCGCATACTGGTCTTGATAGGGATTACGTCCGTCTTGCCCATCTCGAAGGGATGGCTAGGACGATTGCTCAACTACGACAACATGATTTTATATGACCTGTTTTTCGTGCAAGTGGTCTATCGCTAAAGACGGCCAACTCTGGTGTCGGCTTTGGGATTGGTTAGCGAATCTGGATTGCTCGCATTTTGTATATGAACCCGGCACAGATGAAACGTAGAGAAGAATTGGAACAGGTGAAAGATGAGACAGGATATCGTCGGCTATGGGCTGCGGTACTGAAGAACGCTATCGCAGAGATGGAGCATCGAGGTGAGCGAGGAAGTGCAGCGCATTGGATATTTTCCGACAAGCATGGGATCGGGTCGATGCGGTGGATTTGTGACGTACTCGATCTCGATCATCGCAAACTGCAAGCCCTGTGCATGACGCGAAACGGTCGTAGAAAGATACTGCGGAAGCCTCAATGAACTGCCTACATTGTCTCGGGCGGCTATGGATGCAGGATATAAGCGGAGACTTTTATCGTTGCCCAGTTTGTAACGCGACAGGAGATCGAAATGATGGAGGAGATATTGCTCAACCTACTGATAGCAACATTGTTAATCTTGCTGATCGGCGGGCTGCTTTACGGAATAAAAAAAGGGTGGAGCAAGTACCGCCGCCTACGGGTGGAGATGCAGCGTGATTGGCGATGCGTGCCACCCCCGATATGGGCGGCTAAACGAGGCGGGAGGGATTACTGGTGAATAAATCAAACGAAGTGATTGAAAATCAGAAAGCGATCATTGAAAAACTAGAAAAGGAAATCACCGACTTGCAGCACGAATGCTATTTCGGTGCGATAATTTCTTTTTTGGGAGGCGTAGCGTTAGGAATCACAGCGGGAGTTGCATCAATATGGCTGTAGATAACGAATCACCCCCGGGAGCGTGGGAAAAGGAACTGTCGCGGTTGCCATGGGGATATGGACAAGAGAAGCCGCAGACGGTTGAGGATGTAATTGTTCGATTACGCCGTGCGGGTTTCGATCACGAAGCCAACATCCTCATGCGAGAGTTTGCGATTCTTAAGGCGAGACAATAGTTCCGTTGATTTTCCATGGGCGACGCTGCTTGAAGTATCGCCCTCCGCATTTGCACTCGCCTTCGAGTAGATCAAAAACGGTTTCGTGACTGCACCCCCATCCCTGCCCGTTCCAAGGACAGAACCAGATGCAGTTCTGGCACATATCCGGCTCCGACCATGCGAGTTCTTCGTAGACCTCGTCTATTTTTCTCATTTGTACTTTCGCCTCAAGTAGTCCATGCGTAACGGCATCAAGTCGTAGTCACCATCTTTAACTCCATTCAGCACGACGATACCGTTCCATTCGTTGCTCTGCACATCGTCAGGGCGATATGACTCATGCTCTAGGTAGAAACGCCCTGCGACTAGGCCATGCTTTACATGGTCTGGATACTGCTTCGAGGCGTACAGGAAACCCTGCTGATGGCCTTGTACGAACGAGTTGCCGATAGCATTGAGGCGATTGACGATGGTGCCGCCGATAGGCTTGCCGCTAAACGGATTCGGGAAGTAATGGCAATACTTGATGCCGTCGACCTCTACGATCTTGAGGAACGGGAACCTTTCCCAATCTAAGGTTTGGCAGTTCTGGGAACCGATGATGCCTTCCCACTTCGGGTCATTGTTAGCGATGCGGTTCGCTCGATTCTCATGGTTGCCTTCAAGGAATATCTTGCGCGGCTTCCATGTCTTACTGCGCGTTTTCTTGAAGTAAGAATTGAGAATCTTAAAAGCGGCGTTCCCCGCAGAGATATCTTTAAGATATCTCGTACCCTCGAGTTCTGCGCTGCCTTTTTCAACGTGGCTGTTTAGCGAGGGCAAATCCCACCAGTCACCGAGGCAGATCACAATATCGGGCTTGTATTCTAGGATCGCCTGACCCGCCCAATGGATATGCTCTATACGCGACTCGGGTTTGATCTGCGCGTCAGGAATAATCAGGTGGCGTTTCATTCGTTTGAGAACGTAACCATCGCCTGTTGAAGTAGATGCCCGAGCCGATCTACCAGTTGCTCGTCGCGGCTCAAATCGTCATGCCCTGCGATGTCAAGCATGGCGTGGATCAGTTCGTGCGTGAACACTTGCTGACGATTACTCCCACGGAGACTAGAGCGTATCTCGATTCGGTAATGTTCTGGGAGCCAGATGCCGACGCAATCCTTTCCATGCTTCCATTTTTGACTCGGCACGGATCGAACCTCAATCGTATGCCCTGCAAGTTGGAACGACTTGGGGATGCCATCGGTTCGCATTTTGCACCTATAAGAGAGCGACTTCGGCTTCTCTGCGGCGAACTAACCCGGGAAGTACCCTGCCCCCGCCGCGAGTCCAACGCATGAGTTGTTCCTTTGCTCCGTCCCAATTTTGCTCGTTGATCTTTCGGCGTAGCGTACTCGATTGCAGTCTGCCAACCCCAAGGTTGTAGGCGAAGTCAACAATCGCATTTAACGCATCGGGTCGAAGGATTAGTGCAGGGCAGTTACGCAAAACCCCCGGCAGGAAGTCGCGCTGAATCTGCCCGAGTAGGATTCTCTCGGCTTCTTCTTTAGTGATCGACGGGTCAGTTAATGTAACTACACGACCGTCGAGGTAGCGCGTGCTGCCGTAGCCTATGGTCGGCACTCCGGCAGGGCAGATATAAGGCTTGGAACGGAAGCCCTCGAACTCTTTGCAGAGATCGATGGCGATAGATAGGTCGGTCATAACCCGCGCTTGGCTAGCGTCCTGTCGAGTATCCAATAGTTCACCACGCCCGAGAGCAGGGCCATATCATCAACTCCCCAAACCATCGGCAGAATTTCCACAAGCGTCATGCCAGATTGTGCATAACTGACGATCACCGCCGTCTTGACTGCGCCATAGAGGACGAGAATGTAATACGTCATCACAGGGCGAACAGAGGCAGAGAGCGAGGCGACCCAACCTCCTGCTGCCTTGACCATTTCCGTCTGCTGATCGATTGCCGCCTTAAAAGATTCAACCACTCCGGTATCGATAGCGGCCTCTCGATTCGCGCCGATCTCTGCTAACTTCTGCGCGCCGCGCTGCTCCTCGAGTTTGCATTGTCGGTCGAACATAGAGAGTTCATGCTGCCGTTCGTTCTTTCGGTCATAGGCTTTAAGGAATTCGGGAACGAGACGAAATACGCCACCGAGTACACTTCCCACTACGCCGCCGCCAAGCATCTCGATCATGGCTTGTCCTTCAACTTATCGCGTACATTAAGATAATGAACCAGCATCGCGCCGCATCCGGCCATGATTGCGATGACACTACCGATAAGACTCACAACCTCATTGGCTTGTGAAATCCAACTCGTTCCTGCTGCGGCGACCGATACTCCTGCTGCTACGTCGGCGGCTCTTTGTGGTGTACTCATCGTTATTCTCCAATTATAAATCATGGCGGCGGGCCGCTACCTTGACGCTCTAGGGTGACATCGACATCAGCGGTTGCAGTCAGCGCGGGTGACGAACTATCCGTAACCGTGCATCGATAAAGTGCCGATACGAATTCCCATTCTGAAATTCCATTCTTCGAGAAGTTAGTCGTGGCTGCTGAAGCGTTGCTTAATGTCAACGTATCGCCAGAAACTTTAGTCCACGCATAGGTGTAAGGTGAAACACCGCCTGTCGGAGTGACTGTCGTGTTATCGGATGTGATATCAGGGTCTGTTGAAATTTCATAAAGCGAACTCGGAGATGCCGAAGCCGACATTCCGGTACGGGTCAACGATACAGTCACCGTAGCCGTAGCAGTTGCCGCGACGTTATCGGTCACCGTGCAAGTGAATAACGCCTCATAGGTTGTTCCCGAGGCTAAAGTCGTGCCGGTGAATGAGGTCGTTGCTGCTGATGCACTATTAGCAGAGATCAATGCCGAGCCGCTAGTTCTGGCCCACGAATAGGTATACGGACTTGTGCCGCCAGTTGCGGTCACAGTGGTATTGGCACTTGTTATGCTTGCACCAGAGTCGGTTTTAGAAAGCGATGACGGGTCACTACTTGCAGCAAGCGTTGTAGAGATTGCCGCCGCTCCTGCCGCTACACCGTTGCCGACTGGGAATTCGTCAGAGGCTACGCCGTCTTTCGAGCGAACGACAACCCAATAGTATCGAGTAGTCGTGTCAGTTTTCGGAATAAAGACGGAGGTGGTATTACCAGTCCAGATTTTTGATGCGCTGCTGAATGGCGTGATCGAGGTATGTTCCCAGATTTCATACACGGCACCGACAGGGAATACAGACGGCGCGACCCAACTTAATGTAAAGCCAGAGGTGAGATTCTTGGCGGTAAGGTTAGAAGCCGATAGCGGCTTATAATCGCTAGGTGTTGGATCGGTTACGCTCGTCGGAGTTTCATAGTCGCCCGTTGCAGGGTCAGTCCAATTAGTTGAAACTTCTTCACGCAGAATCAACTCAACCGCACCTGACGGATCAAACTTCCATCCCTCACAACGAACGGTCTTATTTGTCCACCCGATTTCCGAGAACGTCACCGTGCCAGTTTCAAATGGTCGAATCTTGTAGGCCGAAAGCCCACAACGAACGGTAGCAACTTGACCGTTTCTGCTACGCCGCGAAATTAAGATCGCATGGCGCTGCGCTTCGAATTCGTTAGTACAAGCAAAGAAGTCAGTCTCAAACCATATTTGCTCGCCATCGTCGGTGATATAGGTATTGTTTATCACCGGCTGATATTCCATCGGTTGCCAGTTTCGATCCTTATTGATGAACTGACCACGCACCGAGTTATAACGCTGATTGTACGGATAAGCCGTCGTAACGCTTAACCCGCCATCGATCAAGTCGTTATCGCCAAGCGTGAAAGCCGAGTATGACCACGCCCCTGCATATATACGCCATTTGCCACTAGAGTAATAACAGACCCCTGCCATGGCTTGCGCGAGGACTTGGATATTTTCCTCGAAGCGATCGGTGGCAATCAGGATGACGTTACAGGTATATCGTTTCTGCGTTGCGCTACCCGGGATATTTACGAGTTCGTCACAGATGTCTGCGGCATCCATAACAAGGTCGTAATCGATTTTTTCATCGCTCTCGCCAAGACCTAGTTTATTGTCGAGCAAATAGTCAGCAAGGCAAAGAGCAGGATTTATTGAGTAAGCCCAAGTCGTAGGATCATCCACACGCTGCGAGCCGCTGCCGCCGGTCTGCGTAGAATCAAGGCGAGGGTCGTAGACCTTTTTACCCTGCACCAAGCAAGTGATTTCGGGCTTGCCGGTTTTATAGATCGTCTCGTCAAACTGGTAGGTCAGCGCGATATAGGCAACGCCGCGACCGCGATGGTTAGTTGTCCATTGAGTCGGAAATATCTGCGAAAGTTTCCAGTCTACGGTCTGGGTAATGGTTCCGGCGTATCGACGAACCCATGCCTTACCGTTATAGGTTCCGGTCGTGACTTTGCCATCGTCGACGCTGCCGGTGATTGCAGTAATCGTACCGATTGCGGCTCGATTAAAGTACACGGTGCCAAGTTGATTACATTCGTGACCGGCGACGGCAAGAATTTGATGCAAAAATTCGTTATTAGTACCGGATGTCATCGGAGGTATGACGTTCATACCGGCGACTAGATTCTCTCCGTAAACGATACGACGAGGTTCTACCGTGCCGCTAAACTCTACATCATTACGGGCTTTGCTTATCTTTGGTATGCCGATCAGAGAGAGCGTAATCTTATTCAGCGCGTAGAGACTGCCTCCGATAGCCGCAGCCGCGAAGAAAGTTCCGGCAACATAACCGGCAGCAGCCGATCCTGTTGCATAGGCAGCAGCATACGCAACCGAACCGGCTACTTTTAAGATCGCGGAGAATACTGCTTGCGGCATTTATATTGTCCAGTAGCAAATAGTTTGTGATCGCGGCAAATACACCACGCCGGATTCATAGACCGAGGCAATCGTACTGCCGACGCATATCCCAAGCGTCTCGCCTAATACGCCCTCGAAAAGCACGACATCGCCACGTTGCGCGCGACCTGTTTTAGATTTGCCGAGATAGCCGGAGATGGCTTTTCCCATGCCGCCTTCTTCAACGATGTATCGGATAGCGGAATCTTCGTCGCTATACTTTTCGGAAAGTCGCTCGGCAAAGTTAGAGCCGCACATCGCGTCGACAACCTTTGCGGAGAATGAACAGCAGTCGTTGTCTCCCCATGCAAAGGGCTGATCTTTATGCGCTTCTATCGTAGACCACATCTGATCTAGCCAATCTTCTCGACGGATCATCGCTCTACCTGTGGGATGTTGGGGCCGGTATAAGGGACGTTCGATCCGTAGCCGGTATCTCTCGACCCCCATCTGCCAACGAAACCTTGAATCGTATGCGTTAGATCGAAGAATCGATCACCGGCATAGATGACTTGCTGATCCTGATTGGTATATCGAGCAACTCGAGGTTCGCGCCGTAGGCGATGCTCGCAAGACAGTTCAATGACTGCTTGCCCTTTATCTAGGTTGATCGTCATTTGATTCATACGACCTTCCCAAATAGTTTCGGGAGTGTCGAGCAACACGCCGGTTGTTTGATTGACAAAGCCTAGATAAATCACAACAGGTCGATTCTGGTAGACCTCATTCATCGTCGGAGTGATGAATGTCGTATCTACGCCGGACAGAGTAAGTTTGACCCCGCGAGCAACAATATCGACGTTTTCATCGATAACGTCTACTCCGCCGAACTGTCCCACTCCAAGGTAATTATTACCACCAAAAGCCAAAGTGCCAGCACCATCATGGATACGAACCACGCCAGACGAAAAATCGAGATCAGCAAGAACGACAGCAACGATTGAAGATTTAGCGGATTCTGTTTCATTGGTATTGGATACAAACCGTGTCATGTGATGTCTTCGATTAGGCTAATTTCAATGTCAGAGATGATGCCCGGGCGAGTGTCCCAACTTGTCGAATCGGAGCCGAGCATAAACCTACCCATTGAGGAGCGGAAAATAACCGGAGCATTGTCAGCGGGAGCGGTGCGTAACGATGGCTCGAAGATCATGTAGCCATTACCCGAGCCGTCGGAGTTAAGATCGGCAGTCAATCGTTTGAGTTCGCCGTTAATCTCGAATAGATCACCGGCACGCGCTACGCCTAATGTCGAGGTCGGCAGACCGTCAACGATCAGTTTGTTGCCTGTTTGCGATGCGCCGTTGACGAGGATGCAACGGGCTGCGGATACCCACGAAAGAAACTGGAAGTTACCTGCCGAACGACCCGAAATGTAATCGTAGAATGAGAAATGCGTCGAGGTGCCAGAGGCGGCAAAACTATCGACGTAGTAACCGTCAGTCGTGCGGGTTGCCCCGTTGAGTACGTCGGTCGCACCTTGAGTTGTACCCGCTTCCATCGAGGCTCTAGCATTTCCTCGACCGGCATAGAGAAGCATACGGACGGCATATGGAGCCGAGGTCACAGTCGTAGCCGCAGCCTGATATGCGTATCGGTCAGCCGTTACGCCAGTTCTGGCAAGTCGCAACCCAAAATGACTGTCGGCAGAAAGTACCAGTTCGGCGTTGCTCGAAGT